>SDBT01000817.1_pt1 | contig 51437 bp, 49 predicted proteins | sample 2277101 | NCBI WGS metagenome assembly SDBT01 (sample SAMN10404973, study PRJNA504765) | marine sediment metagenome | isolation source: marine sediment core GS10_PC15, 103 cmbsf | place: Arctic Ocean: Southern Knipovich Ridge | collected 2010
CAAAGAACCGCCACCCTCCATGGTAACGCATTTTCTGAGCAGGCTGCAGTAGCCGATTCCGATTCGCCAATCTTTATCAGTACGAATGATCTCAATCTCAGTTCAGCCGCCTCGCCAATGGTTCTTACTCATAAGCTCTTTACCCACATCGGCTATGGATGGGAAAAGACAGAACATGATACGTTTGTCCCCTTTATTGGCATCGGAACCTCGGTTGAATTCGAAGGGATTAACACAAGCAACACAGAAAAACCAAACCGTAATACACTCTCACAATGGGCATTATGGCTAAAAGCAGGTTTCTCATTTTCATAAAAAGAGGCAATTCGAGCCCCAAATGCACCAATACTCCTTTCGATTCAAGCACTCAAACCGGTAAATCCATAAATCTTGATGGTTTAGGTGACAAGGGATAAAAATCTGCTATACTAAAGGCTATATTAGAGTGGATCGCAGTTGATCATCGCTCGCAGGTACCTAATCAGAAGGATTATACATTGGAAAACAAGAAGCTATTTCTTGGAAATCTGAATCATTCAGCTACAAAAGAACACGTCACAGAAATCTGTGAACCTTTTGGAACAGTAACTCACGTTATCGTGCTTGAAGGCAAAGGTTTTGGTTTTGTTGAATTTTCAACAGCCGAAGAAGCCGAAAAAGCAAAAGCTGGTTTAGATGGGCAAGAATTACTTGGTCGTCCACTTAAGGTCGACTTTGCAAAGCCTAGAACTGACAATCGCGAAAGACGACCTTTCCGACGATTCTAAGTAAGACTAAATTGCAATAAAAGGGCCCGGATTACTCTGGGCCCTTTTTCATTGTATACTCTAAACCCTAATTATTTTGTTCGTATCGAATGCACGTACTCAACCACGTCATTGATATTTTTAAGAGTTTCAGCTTTTGCATCATCAATCTCAATGCCAAACTGTTCCTCAAGCTTCATAATAATTTCTACAAGATCAAGTGAATCGGCACCCAGATCTTGTAACGTTGATTCTGGCTTGAACGTTGATGCATCAATCGACAACTTCTGGGCAACAAGGCGTGCTACCTTATCATATGTATTCTGTTTATCAAATTCGGCCATCTGAGTCCCTTATTCAGTTTGTTCTGGTTACTCTTTTACCAATAACGCTTTCACTGAATCGATATCCGTTTGCTTGTTAATCGTATAGAGCTGTTTGTCTGGATACTGCTCACGGATCATCTCACTCAGTGTACTACCAGGTCCTATTTCTATAATAGTATCATATCCTGATAATTTCTTCATCACCTTTGTCCATTCCACTGGAGCTGTAATACGCGATATTACATGCTCGCGAACACGTTTTCCTTTCTCAAGAACCGTTCCGTTCACTGATTCAATCATCGGTGTAGCCAGATCGTGAAAATCAACCTTTTCCAAATATATTTGAAACTGCTCCAATACCGGATCCATTAACGGTGAATGTAAGCCAACCCCTATATCAGCAACCGAAATATCAATCTCATTTTTTTCAGATACCGTGAATGCAATATCCCGAAACCGCTCAACTGCATCGCTATCACCTGCAATGGTATGTTTCATCCTTGTTTCATATAAAGATACAAATACTGCACCCTCGTGGTTCGCATTCGCTTTATAGCACACATCCTCAACCTGTTTTGCATCAAGACCACGAATTTCTAATGCCGACATGTCAACTTGATCAAGCATCTCTTGGTAAAACAACGCGTACTTATTCAGCAAATACAATCCATCTGGCAGCCCAATACAATCTGCTGCAAATAGCGCTGAATAATCACCCACGTTATACCCCGCAACGATATCAGGGGTAATACCCTCTTGCTTTAACAAACCCGCAATAGAAGAACTTACCAAGAAAAGCGATGTATATGCGTGACGAACCGTTGAAATCTCTGCCTCTGAGGACGCAAAACATAATTTTACAAAATTAATATCAAGACAACTAGACGCCTGTTCAAAATACTCTTGAATGATGCGATGCTCATCATACAATTCCTTCCCCATGCCAACGAACTGGCTCCCAAACCCGGGAAAAACCATCGCAACTTTCATAACTCATTCCTTTTTTACTAACCCCACGCAATTGTCATAGCAGATCGCGCAACGCTATAATACGATCAAGACTCTCCTTTTTGCCAACCAATGCAAGCATGTCAAAAATACCAGGTCCCTTACTCTTGCCAATCAATGCAAGCCTAATCGGCTGTGCTAGTTGTGCAAATTTGATTTCCATCTTCTTTGCCAACGCTTTAATACAGTTCGATAGTTCATCAACCTGGAACGGATGCACGGTATCTAACGCATGTACCACCTGCTCAAGATACTCTTTTGTGTGTTCGGCAATCCATTTTTGCTTGTCCGATTCATCATACGATGACGGACCTCGATATAACAATGCAACCTCATTAATCAGCTCTTTGAGAGTAAAAACGCGCTCTTTATACACCGCAAGCGCTTGCAAGAATTGCTCGTTATCCCAATCGGCACATTGGGCCCGAAATGCAGGATCTATCTGCTGAGAAATATATGAAAGAAGAAATTGTGTAGAACTGTTTCTGATATATAAGCCATTCAGCCAGTTCAATTTTTGAATATCAAATATTGATCCTTTTTTGCCAACCGCATCCAGTGAAAAAAGATCAATCAACTCCTGGCGAGAAAAAATCTCTTGATCTCCATGTGCCCACCCTAAACGTACTAAGTAATTAACGAACGCATCCGGCAAATATCCCAAATCTTTATATGCGGGAACAGCAGTTGCGCCGTCACGTTTGCTCAGCCGATCACCGCTTGGCCCTAAAATAAGTGGAATATGTGCAAACTCCGGAATGGTATACCCACAAGCCTGATAGAGAAGAATCTGTTTTGGTGTGTTAGAAATGTGATCCTCTCCGCGAATCACATGTGTAATCCCCATATACGCATCATCAACAACAACCACAAAATTATACATTGGACTGCCATCTGAACGAGCAATAATAAAATCGTCAAGCTGATCACGTGCAATCGTTACGCGTCCACGAATAAGATCGTCAAACGAAATATCCGTAAAATCTGGCACCTTGAATCGTACAACATATGGAGTATTCGGATTGTCTTGCAGTTCGCGACACTGTCCATCATACGTAAAAAACAGTTCATCCCCCGCACGCTCTTTCAGATCATCCTGTGTGCAATAACATTTATACGCGTTGCCATGCGCGAGCAATTTCGCAATCACTTTTTTATGTTCAGAGAGACGCTCTGATTGAATCACCATCGGTTCATCAGCAGTAATTCCCACCCACTCAAGTGACGATACAATAGAATCAACGGACTCCTGCTTTGAGCGTTCTCGATCGGTATCTTCAATCCGAAGCAAAAACTGACCATGATGATGACGCGCAAAGAGATAGTTAAAAATCGCCGTCCGCACATTTCCGATATGCAGTTGACCTGTCGGTGATGGAGCAAATCGAACACGAACGGGAGTTGTTATCTTTTTCATGAATATCTACCTTCACGCACCAATTTGTTGGAGCGCTTCACGCGCATCGTCTACCCACGGTGACGGAGATGCATATGGTTGAGAATAGCGAGGCATATCAATAAGCTCCTGCCATGCCTTTTTGGCTTCACCAAGATTATCATGTGACCAGTAATAGCGCCCCAGATAAAAGAGAGCCATGTCACTAAATTGATTTTTTTCATCTCGCGCTAACTGAATCAACTCTTGCTGCCCGCGTTGCTGTATCGCCTCATCGTGATTATCAAGCTGCACCAATGCCTGCTTTGTTTTGATAAGCGGCATCATTGGTGATTTTGCCGGTAATGCCTTGATAGTATTTTGCAATGCATCAAGCGCTTCCGTATCTTTTCCTTGCTGAATTTGTGCATCGGCTTGAAAGAGTAAAAAGAGCGGCGCGATACTACTTTTTTTGTGTCGCATATAATCAGAAGCAAAGAGCATTTCCATGCGGAAAATTTCATCTGATGCACCCGCCTTGACAGCACGCTGATACTCTTGCATATGTTCTGCTAATGTTTCCTGTGCCTTATGCTCTAAAGAAACAACATACCACCGATATCCACCATATGAACAAAGACTAATAATAATCACGAGTAGCGCAATACCAAGACTCTTTCCATAGCTCCGAACAATATTATACTCACTCTCCCACAACTCTGAGAACAGGCGTGGAATAATATGTAATATTGCTTTCAACTCATTTTGTAATGACATAGTTTACCTTATTGTCTTGTATCTGTTACCAATAATCACCAGAAGGAAAATCCGCTGCATCCGCTCGCACCACTCGCAACACATGCCCATCATGGTCTGAACCCTCTAGGCCAGCAATCGCCTGTTCCGCTTCAACATCAGACGGCATCATCACATATGCATTCCCAGTTGGCATACCTGTATGTTTATCTTTTACAATAGAGACAACCTCAACCACACCATACGGTGCAAAAAGACTTTTGAGCTCTTCTTCAGTAATCGAATGGGACAAATCAGACACATAAATATTCATACCAATACCCGTAAAAAACGTTCATAATCTGAAACACTTTGCCATTCTACTATAAAAATACCGGAGGGTCTACGATGGTATCAGAGTTATCTAAGCCGCCTCCAATGCAACAAAGAGCACGCCCGTAGAGTCAGGCTGTCACCCACAACGTCCTCTGTTATCGCACGTATCCCCTTAGCAAACGACGGGTATTATTTTTCTGGAGTTTCAGCAGGCGGTTCTTGCGATGCCGCTTTTTGAGATTCCTTCACTTGACGTGTTTCTGCACGCGTTACCGCACGATCTGCTTTGGTGCTCAGCACCTTGCGACCTTTATAATGGCCACATGCCAAGCAGGCCTGATGGGGCATAATCGCTTCGTCACAGTTTGGACAGGTTGTGAAAGTTTTGATCTGCATGCCTTTGTTTGCAAATCGTTTATCTCGTCGCGCTCGCGAGCGCTTGCGTTTTGGTACTGGCATAATGATCCTTGAAATCGCCTAAATCTGGTTCTATGCAATATTGTATTCCATATAGGAGTCCTTAATATAGCCTATTTTGGGCAAAAAGAAAAGCCGGGATCATCCGTATACTGCCCACTCCTCTCGCAAAAAGCGAGCCCTAAATCCTAACCCTCGGGTAGACAAATGGGTAATATATGGCCAAAATAAGGGCATTGCAAACAATTGTACCAGCTATAACATGGGGTTATTATGAGATTTAATCGAAGCGAGATCATCTGTATCATGCTCCTATGTGCCACAATCAGAACACACAATATATCTGCCATGGAAGCAGTTATCCCATCCCCGACTGCATATCAAGAAGAAATCTCTCAATTCGCCAATCGACCAGCCACTACACCGATGCACCGGGCCGTACAAGAAACACAATTCGGTGATTATTGTCGTCTTGCAAAAGACACGCTCAATACCCCAGATCAGTATGGAAGGCTACCCTTGCATCTTGCAGCACATTCCTGCAATAGAAGTATAAAAAACAGGCTATGGAAGCTACACGGCCTTATGTTTTGTGACGTGAAAGAAAAAACTGAAAATCTCGAAGCGCAAGATAACAATGGGTATACACCGTTGCATTATGCGGTCGCACAAAAACGATGGAACAATATTGCCGATCTCATGGAAGCGAACGCCAATCCAAACATTCCCTGCCACGCAGGAAACACTCCGCTACACTGGGCAGTACTACAAATGGACTGCGAAATCGTTTGTAAACTTTTGCTTGGAGGAGCATCTCCAATCATATGCAACAACAATGGAGACAGTCCGTTAGATCTGGTCAAGCGTTCCCTAAAATACAGCGCCGCAGGAGGCACAAATCTCAAAAAACTTCTCCAAATCAGAAAAGCATTTGCAATTGTCTGGAACAGAAAAAATCGTCGGCGCAACACCAAAAGATAGAATGGTCAAAGGTTTCAAATTCGTTTTGGCGAAATGATCCCTTTCTGATACAGTACCATCCAAATAAACTTTCAACTATTTGGAGACATATCGTGCAAAGGAGATCTCATATCCTCATTGGCCATTTTGTTATATTTTTCACAACATCCCTGGCCCTTTTCAATACAGGAGAGATCCTGGCATCGGAAGAATATAGAAGAGCGGCAAAAGATATAAGAAGAGAAGAAGAAAGAAGAAGGAAAGAAGAGGTAAGAATAGAAATCACCATTTTATGCTTACAAGACCAGCCAGCAGACATACTGTACGAAATCGCAAGAATGATGCGCCGCGTGAGGAGGCCAACAAGAACTATGCTGTTTGGTAAACACTTTCAAGCAGCAACCGATCGCTGGGGTCCCCAAGACTATGCACGGGGCACACTTGCCACACTGGTGCATGATGGCGTGGTAACACCGGGCATATTCACGGAAATTAGCCTTGGATTTACCTGCCACAATCTATTTAGCATCCTACAGCCGAGTTAAATGGCATAATAATTAGATCCCTGGAAATACAGCCGGGGCTTTTTTATACCAATTTCCACATTCCGGTGAAATCTTGCTCAAGCAAATCACCGACTTGCAAATCAAAAAGATGCATCTGCAATTCATGAATCGATAACGATGTTGTCAGTGAAAGATCATCAATCGATTTAGGTTGCATGCAGGCGCGAAGAATGGTCTGTTTAATCGGATCTTCATGAATAATCTCCGCACATTTGAATCGTGCAGTTTTGCGCGAATGCTCTCCATTGCTGTTTTCTTCTTTCTCAATGCCATATTCGGCTAAAATATCATACGGATCTGTAATCAGTTTTGCACCCTCCTGCACCAATGCATGGCATCCATCACTCAACTCATGATCAATGCTGCCCGGCACGGCAAACACATCACGCCCTTGCTCAAGGGCAAACTGTGCCGTAATGCGCGCGCCACTTTTTCGAGCAGCTTGCACCACAACCACGCCATAACTCAACCCGGCAATAATTCTATTTCGTGCGGGGAAATTACCAGGATACGGATCAGTTCGAAGTGGGAATGCACTCAATATCGTGCCGTCATGCTCAATAATCCGCTCAAACAGTTTTTTGTGTTCTCTCGGATATGGCCTCAGTAACCCCGAACCAAGCACGGCAATCGTTTTTCCATCTGCATCGAGCGTTGCACGATGCGCCATACTATCAGCACCAAGCGCACCGCCACTCACAATTGAAAAATCATGTGCAACCAGTTCTGGAACCATACGATCAATTACTTGCTTGCCATATTGATCTGCTTTGCGCGCACCCACAATTGCAAGCTTTCTCACACTATCTTCAAGCGCACTCCCCTTCCAATACAAAACGGGCGGCGGCAAATGAATATGTTTTAAAAGCTCCGGATATGCATCATCTACAATGGTCAGCCACTGAATATTGTACTTTTCAATCAATGACAACTCTTGAGCAAGTAGGTCATCATGAAGTCCAGAAACAAGTTTATTAGCAAGCGGTTCACTGACACCAAACCGCCTCCAATCTGATGCAGAAAAATCATACAGTTCCTGCAACGCACTATTTTCGGATTTGCGTGTAATAATATGCTGTATCGTCGATGGGCCGACGCCATCAATAAGCGAGAGATGGAGAATAATGTTTTGTACATTCATGGTGCAATATTAAAATCCTTCAAATGGATCATCGTCCTGCGGTAAAACTTCACTGATAAAATCAATCTGATGTGGCTTTGATTTTTTTTGTTTTTTTTCAGTTTTTTGGGCCGGTGCGATCTCTGGTGATGGTTGCACTTGCAATTCCGGAGCAACTGGTTCACGCATAACGACGTCTTGCGTCGGTTCACTATCAACTGCTGCAGAATCTACAACGATATCTTCTGCCACCGGTGCGGTTTCTTCTTGCACATCAGAAGCAACATCCACTTTTGTTGCAGGCAAGACTGAAAACCCTTCTCCTGCCGAACCACCAGAACTATCTGCTTTCACTGCCGTTTCAACGCTTGCGCTTCCACCGCTTCCTGATACTACCGATTCATTATCCTCTTCTCGGAATGCGAATAACGATGACAAGATTTGTCCTTTATCAAGGCGTACCAATCGTACCCCTTTTGCTTGACGCCCCATCGTACGCACTTCCGATACTGGTAGACGGATTATTTTGCCAGCCTCATCAATGAGCAAAAGATTCGAATCGGCATAGACCGTAGCAAGTCCGATTACCTTGCCATTGCGCTTGTCGGTTGGAATAGTTCGAATACCAACTCCACCGCGATGTGCAACACGAAAATCTTCAACACGAACCTTTTTGCCATACCCTTTTTCGGTAGCAAAAATAATATCGCCCGTTTCTCCATGAATAATTTCCATGCCAACAACAAAATCATCTTTACGTAATCGGATACCGATCACACCAGCCGCTTGACGCCCCATTGAACGCACTTCGTCTTCTTTGAATCGAATACCCTGCCCATTGGCTGTTGCGATCACAATCGTGTCAACACCAGAGCTTAATGAACAAAACACCAGTTCATCTTCTCCACGTAATGTTGCACAACGAATACCTGTTGAGCGTATTTTCGCAAAATCAGATGCCTTGGTACGCTTAATAATACCTTTCTTCGTGAGCATGACTAAAAACTTACCTGCAAGATCCCGAGCACACAGCAGTTTGACGACCTTTTCCCCTTCCTGCAAAGGCAACAAGTTGACCACTGCCCGTCCGCGAGCCATACGAGATGCCTCCGGAATCTCAAATACTTGCAAGCTATAAATTCGTCCCAAATTGGTGAAGAAAAGTAACGTATCATGATTTTTTGTTACAAAAAGATCCTGCATCACATCGTCGGTCGCTTCAAGCGATGCCATGCCCATTTTTCCTTTTCCACCACGATGCTGCACACCATACGTTGAAAGCAGAACGCGCTTCATATATCCCTTAATCGTAAGCGTCACAACCACTTCTTCATCAGGAATAAGATCTGCTTCGGTGAGAATATCAATCGCACCCTCAATACGAGAACGACGCACATCACCATACTGAGTTTTAATTTCTTGAAGTTCCTTCACCACCTCTTGAATCAAAATCGATTCATCCTCAACGATAGATGAGAGGTAAGAAATATGCTTTTTGATAGATTCCATTTCGTCGCGTATTTTTTGTTGCTCCATACCGGTCAGGCGTTGCAACCTCATTTCAAGAATCGCTTTGCATTGAGCAGCGCTTAACCCAAAACGTTTGCGCATCCCTTCCGTTGCTTCATCAGCCGATTTGGATCCTTTAATAATTGAGACCGCTTCATCGATGTTATCAAGCGCAATGAAAAATCCATCTAAAAGGTGTTTGCGCTCATTCGCCTTTTTCAGATCATAAACAGTCCGCCTATAAACCACCTGTTTACGATGATATACAAACTCTTGCAGCATCTGACGAAGTGTAAAAATCATCGGCCTGTTATCAAGCAACGATAACATCAAAAATGATACTGAGTTTTGCAACGATGTATGTTTATATAACTGATTAAGAATAACTTGAGGGATCTCTCCCCGTTTGAGCTCAATCACCAAACGCATACCACGCCGATCGGTTTCATCTTTAATGTTCGCAATACCGTCAATCACTTTATTCTTCACTAAATCAGCAATCTTAATCGTAAGCTCTGCCTTATTTACCTGATATGGCAACTCTTTAATAATAAGAGTGGATCCCTTCTTCGTTTCTTCTATATCAACCACACCACGCAAAATAACACTGCCTCGTCCGGTTTTGTATGCACGAACCGCACCCGCGCGTCCACAAATAATTCCACCGGTTGGAAAATCTGGTGCCGGAATAATATCGAATAATACCTCTTCAGATATGTTCGGATTATCAAGCAATGCCAAACATCCATCAACAACCTCATTGAGATTGTGTGGCGGAATAGACGTTGCCATACCAACCGCAATACCAGTAGTTCCATTAATTAAAAGATTTGGGAGTTTACTTGGCAAGACCACAGGCTCCACCGTTGATTCATCAAAGTTGGGCTCAAAACGCACTGTTTCTTTGTCCAAATCTGCAAGCAACTCCTGTGCAATTTTCTTCATACGCACTTCGGTATAACGCATTGCTGCAGCATTGTCACCATCAACTGAACCCCAGTTCCCCTGGCCATCCAGTAACGGATATCGTTTTGAAAAATCCTGAACAAGCCCTACCATAGATTGGTACACTGCCTGATCACCATGCGGGTGAAATTTACCAAGCACTTCACCAACAACACGAACCGATTTGTGATACGGACGATTATGAAAAAAGCCCAACTGATGCATCGTGTATAAAATACGTCGATGAACCGGTTTCAGTCCATCGCGCACATCAGGAATCGCACGACTGACCACAACAGACATTGCATAATCGAGGAATGACTCTTTGAGCTCATCCTCAATTAATACAGGAGTAATACCAATTTTATTGTCTTCGTTTTTATCCATGGGCTCCATAAAATAAGTCCCTCTTTGAAAGTTCAAAATTCAAGATTAGAGTACCGACTTGCACCCATATAGCGTACCCTGAATAGCAGAATAAAACAAGAAGGATGCCTCCAAACAACCCTGCAAGCGCACTCCATGGACAGGCATCTCACAAAAAGCTATAATAATAGAAAATAAGCATAGATTATCACACCCCCAAACATAACGTGAAAACCGTATACTCATGGACCCGAAAAAAATAGACTTAAAAAAATTTCCCCCAGATCGCATCAGAAACTTTTCCATCATCGCACATATCGATCATGGTAAATCGACACTTTCTGATCGATTGCTCGAATTTACAGGAACTATTTCCGGCCGCATGAAGCGTGAACAATTTATGGATAAACTCCAAGTAGAACGGGAGCGTGGTATCACCGTCAAAGCACAAACAGCATCTATGTTTTTTGAGCATGAAGGAAAGCAGTACCTCTTAAATTTTGTTGATACACCTGGTCATGTTGATTTTAGTTATGAGGTTTCACGCTCATTATATGCATGCCAAGGCGCACTTTTATTGGTCGATGCCGCACAGGGTGTTCAAGCGCAAACTATGGCAAATTTCTATCTTGCCTTTGATCAAGATTTAACTATCATCCCTATTATCAATAAAATAGATTTAGCCGCGGCCGACACAGCACGTGTTACTCGTGAACTGCATTCACTTTTTGATTTTCAACCAGATGAAATTATTGCCGCATCAGCAAAAACGGGAATTGGCACAAAAGATATTCTTGATGCAATCATTACACGCATCCCAGCACCAAAATATTCCAGAGACAAACCACTCAAGGCATTGCTCTTTGATTCATGGTTCGATGAGTATCGCGGCGTAATTTGTTTGATAGCCATTCATAATGGAATCCTCAAAAAAGGAGATCTGGTCAGCCTCGCGCAAGCGGGCACATCATACGAAATCCTCGAGCTTGGCCTCATGCACCCGGAACCAACTCCCACGAAAGCACTCTATGCAGGACAAGTTGGATACGTGATTACGGGTATGAAAAGTGTAACAGAGGCACGCGTTGGCGATACGATGTATCACAAGAAACAACACGTCACACCCTTTCCAGGATTTAAACCAGCAAAACCAATGGTGTTCGCCGGACTATATCCTGTTGATAACGAAAATTTTGAGGCGTTTCAGGAAGCAATTGAAAAACTCACACTCAATGACGCAAGTGTTTCGTTTGAGAAGAAAACATCGGTTGCTCTTGGTCTTGGTTTTCGATGCGGGTTTCTTGGGTTGCTGCATATGGATGTGTTTCGGCAACGATTGGAACAAGAATACAATCTTTTAGTCATTGCAACCGCACCAAGCGTATTGTATAAGGTACAGCTGAAACATAAAAAGGAGCTGATCGATATTGAAAGTCCATCCGATTTTCCCGATCCAGGACAGATCGAAGAGATATTTGAGCCGATCATTAACGCTACGATTATCACTCCAACCAAATATTTGGGTAATATGCTCAAACTGTGCGAAGAAAAACGAGGCGAACAACAAGGCATGGACTATCTCGATGAAGCACGCGTCATTTTAAAATATCGCCTCCCACTCAACGAAGTTGCTACCGATTTTTATGATCAACTCAAATCATTAAGCTCCGGATATGCAAGCTTCGATTATGAGGAATCAGGATATGAACCGGCAACATTGGTCAAAATGGATATCCTTCTCAATGGAAAACCGGTTGACGCCCTTTCCATAATCGCCCATAAAGATAAAGCATTCCACATTGGACGCGCTCTCACTGAACGGCTTAAAAAAGCGATTCCACGCCAGCTTTTTGAAGTCATCATTCAGGCTGCAATCGGCGCAAAAATTATTGCTCGTGAACGGGTGGCACCCCTTCGAAAAGACGTGACGGCAAAATGCTATGGCGGTGATATTACCAGAAAACGCAAATTACTTGAAAAGCAAAAAGAGGGAAAAAAGAAGATGAAACAGGTCGGTAATATTGAAGTGCCACAAGAAGCGTTTTTGAGTATTTTGAAAAAATCATAATACTGGTTTATGGTATGGTGATGTGTAGTATAATTCACAGTTTTTGAGGAGTTTAAGAAATATGGAAGAATCGTCTAAAGAAAAAACCTTACATCCCGATTACGAATTTTCTGGCCATATTTACATCTTCCATGCCTTTGACGTCGGCGATGATATCAATCTAGAAAAAGTAGCACAGATTCGAGCAATCAATACAATTCCACTTTCATTGCCAAAATATTTTAAAAATTACCATGCTCCACTGGCCATTGAGCTTCCACATCCCAATGAAAGTGCTCGATGTATTAGCTGTAAAATTCATAACTTCGGTGCCATTTCACTCACGTATAAAATTCCATTCACCGGCACGTTTGAAAATTTACGACAACATTTTTACGCTGTACACAACCAATACCAAGAGCAAAGTGTTGCTGACGTAAAACTTGTATTTAAAAAAATAGAGCAATACGTTACACAACCAAAGTTCTTTCAGACCCGCTCTTCCTACAACATTCTTCAAGTCAATCCTGAACCAAAACGAATCGATTTGTCTCAGCTACAACAACAGTTTGGCGGCCTGATTGCTGCAACGCTGCGCTTTGAAACAGAAACATTATCGGAGTATCAAAAGAATGAAGTGCTTGATTCCGCTATCGGCTACTACCGCGGCAATCTCGTTATTGTCGATACTGATGCTACATTCATCTATGACGATGAGTATCAAGATCTTCTTGAGTTTGTTGAGTTTGCAAATTTGCAACAACTAGAGCTTCATTATTTTGACCGCCTTCTTGATCAAAAATTAAATGAAATTTATGAAGGGGGAAGCTCACAACGAATCCCGCTCCTTGCCTATTTTCCATTTGTTGACACCAAAGCAACCGATCCGGTTGCCACTCTTGGAAAATTAAAGGTGGATATATCGGTTATCACTGAACGGTTAGAAGGCAGTATTAAAGTTGCGGGCGATCCGTATTACACAGAACTGCACGATCGCCTTATCGAGAAACTTGACCTGAAAAGCTGGCAACAATCAATTGAACGAAAGCTCGAAATCATTAAAGATGTGCTGCTCGTTTATCAACACAAAACCGATGTTGTTCGAGAGAATATTCTTGAACTTCTGATTGTCATCTTGATTTTTATTGAGTTGATTATTGGTATATTGCATTACATCAAGGCATAGCTAATAGATTTGCAGCAGTAGCAATATCAAATGCGGCTATAAGTGATAAAATTATGGCGCCTATCTTTAGCTCTTGCAATAAAATAGTTCTGCACTCTTCTCGTTGACGCCTTGCATTGCGGCGCTTTTCTCGTTGAAGACGCTCTGTCTCTCTCACATGCGCAGTCCACTCAGAGAAAAAAATTTGAAAGGGAAGATTGGGTTCAAACTCTATAGCACGTCTCCTACTTTCTTCGGCAGGCACACCAGCCTCTCTTAAACCCTCTAGAAACAACCGTAATGGCAACCTCGCCTGCCGCTGACGATTATCTGATAAGTTTCTTCTTTCCCCCATTGCAAACATGCGACTTGCGCCGAATACCACACAAAACAATACGATGGAAACCAAAATATTCTGAATTTTATTCATGATAACCTCAAATATATAGCAATCCCTTTCAAGGCATAGCTAATAAATTTGCATCAGTAAGAGCACGTGCTACAGGCATGAGCAACAGAATGCAACTTCCTCCAAGCAAATTTTTCCAAAAAAGACGCCTTTTTTGCTGTTTTATTTTTTCTTGATGACGAAATTTTTCTTCATCAATGTCTTCATCAAATAGATTTTCCCATTTCACTTCTTCGAGAAACCTGAAAACGCCTTGTATGACTTCCTCTTCACCTTTACCAGCTTTTCTATAACCCCTTAAAAGCGAACGTAGCTGCAGTCGAATCACATCAGACCTTCTATCTTTAACATCTGGCCCATTGAAAGCTTCTTCAAATCTTCGCCTATTTTCTTGATATCGCAACAAATCCTGCTCTCGATAATTTATGATAAGCTCCCCAACTTCTACCGGCAACATCATATCTTCCCCTATCCCTGGACACTGCGCTCGTATACAAAGAATTGTTGTTGCAATACGCATATTCAAAGCTGATTTTTCACTTTGCAGTTCTCGATCAAGCGCCTGACGAGCACGAAATATATCTCCTATCTCCTCCTCCATGGCAAACATACGACTTGCACCAAACACCGCACAAAACAATGTAATGTAAACCAAAAACTTCCGATTTTTATTCATGATAACCCCAAATATAATAACCTATTTTGCAACACTAACCTTGGCTGGTCGGAGTACGCGATCATCGAGCATATACCCCTTTTCCATAATTTCCACAATCTAATTGGGACCATTTAAAAGTCTCGGCAATAATCTATAATGGCAATCCCACTCTAGAAATCTCGACATCGCCCCATCTACCCTGTCATCAATAGTTTCAGGCGGTAAAAGGGGGAACTGCTTTTTAGTACTTTTTGTCAAAAAACTCACAAACTGTTCACCGTGCTGGCAAGAATCTGGATGTTCTTCCCTAATACGACGACGTAAATACCGACATAAGCGGCGTTTCTCAATCTTAGCTATCATTTTGCGTCTCACCTCCATGACCCGATCAGGAGACATCAACTCAGATATCATTTCCCTAGTAGTTTTAAGCGACAAAAGAGGGAATTGATCTCTAGTTCCAATCAAAATACTCACAAACCTTGCTTGATCCTCGTCACCTCTTGACAATGATCTGTCTATATAACGCTTCACTGCCTCTTTTAAATAAGACCGAAAGGCTCTTTTGTGCTGTCTTTTGAGTTCTTCAACATAAGTATCATATTCCAATATATCCTTAATCGCAGAGGAGCCTACCTTTACCATCGCAATCATACTGCTTGCTCCAACATAAGGATCATGTCCCAATGTAGCCTTATAATCGATCTCTTTAATCGCAAAGCCTGTCTCTCCCATGGCAAACATACGACTTGCACCAAACACCGCACAAAACAATGTAACGTAAACCAAAAGCTTCCGATTTTTATTCATGATAACCCCAAATATAATAACCTATTTTGCAACACTAACCTTTGCTGGACGGAGGACGCGATCGTTGAGCATATATCCTTTCTCCATTACTTCCACAATCTGTCCTGATTTATGTTTGTCAGAATCAACGTGCAATAACGCCTCGTGATATGAAGGATCAAACTGATCATATGATACTTCTTTCACCCCAGCTTTAGTAAGAAACTCGCCTATAGAAGTGTGAATCATCTCAATACCGTCAACCCATGATTGCAGTTCTTCAGGAAGCTCTACATCCTTGTGTTCCATCGCACGATCAAAATTATCCACAATAGCAAGTAACGAAATAAGAAGATCAGCTTTTGCCAACTGTGCCCACATCTGCTGCTCTTTTGCAATGCGCCGCTTAAAATTTTCAAGATCAGAACTTAAGCGAACATACTTTTCTTTCCACTCTTTTACCGACAGTTTGCATGCATCGAGCTCTTGCAAGAGTGTATCGCTTTCCTTCTGTGGCTGGCTTTGAGATTTTCCCTTGATCGAGGTATCTTGCTTTTTTGTATCATTCATTGTTTGCTTCGCCTTTTCGATTCCCACCGCACACTCCATTAAAGCTAATTAATCCTAGATATAGTATTAGTATACCAAAGCCTTCAGGCTCGGCAAGAACCCCTAATTCATCTTGATCCCCTTTCCTTTTTGCGTTATTTCTTTTATAACTAGAAGTCGAATACGGTGCCAATTGGCAAACAAAGGAATAGTATAATGAATCGACGCATTCGCGCTCTCTATGGCATGATCCTCATCTCCACATCGTTAATCCTCACATATGATAATGCCCATTTTTATCGTGCCACCAATTTGTTCTTTGAGCCGAGAATCGATCGAAATTACATGTCAACCTTCGATCTATTTCTGCAAGCAGGCTCTACACACAAAGGTTGGGACAAGAATCATCACAAAGTCCCACTCTTTGATATCTATGGAACCAACAATATGCATGAGCTGGGAGTCGGCGTCCCGGACAAGGATCTGACCAATCCACTCGATCTTATTCTCACACAACTATCACTCACACCATCACGATGCACAACATCACTCGACTCGTGCAAAACGGTACACGAATTTGCCACATACTCAATTTGTGGGGAATTCAGTATTTTAGAAGCCATTATCTCAATTATACAAAACTGGAAACATGGATTTTTCTTCCATCTTCATATGCCGTTCCGACGACTGAAAGTAAGTAATCTCACGTTCTGTGATATATCGCCAACCGATAATGTATGCCCAAATATCAACACACCAATTTGGCAAACATTCAAAAACAATTTGGATTCCATCCTCTCAAGATATGGCCTCAGTCGCGCTGCATATTGTGATACAACAATCGGGGACATGACTGCACTTGTTGGTTGGACCCACTCATTTCAAAAAACTGAAGTCCTCGATTTTGTTGATACAACGTTCAAGCTTGGCATTGTGATCCCATCGGGCGATGAAAAAAATGAAAATTATGTCTTTTCGATCCCATCTGGTTACAACAAACATCTTGGTGTGGTTATTGATGCTGATTTTGCATTCGGCGCATTTGATTGGTTTACACTCGGCGGACACTTTAACGCACTCGTATTTGCAGATAAAACGAGAACAGTTCGCATGAAAACAGGTTTATACCAAAGTGGATTCATCAAACTTGCAAAAGATAAAGCAAATGAAGAAAATGGAACCATGTGGCAGGCAGGCGCTTATATAAAAGCTGATCATTTCGTCCAAGGACTCTCACTATTATTCGGCTATAGTTATGTAAGCAAAAATCGAGACATACTCACTCCATGCGACAGTGAAAAGTATCCGCCGTCAACAGTCAATACCGACGAAATGCTTTTCGATTGGAACATGCATACCATCAACTTTTGGCTTGAATATGATTTTTCCAAAGAGAATGCACTCTTTGGACCTCGAGTAGCCCTTTACTACAATCGCCCCGTTGGTGGCAAACGAGTATTTACCACCGACATTTTCGGCGCAGATTTTGGTCTTGATATTGCATGGAAATTATAAATACGTATCAGAAAAAGGAAGAGGTAATGAAATACACCGCTCTATTTTCTATGGCTTTGCTCATCTGCGTACATACCATAGAAAGTGCTATCGTTGTACAAGGAGATGACACTGCCGCACCAAAGGCATTTACAACTGACATCACGACCAAGGCATATGATAAAAAATCTGGAACATTCTTTGTTGGACTTACTTCAGGAACTGCTGACAATTTTTACACCATATCGAAAGCAACACGCCCTACTTTTTCGACAACGCCACAATTCTCTGCAGTATTGAAAGATACGGACACTCAGACAAGTGTTCTGAAAAGTGCAACAATCGAGTTCCTTGCATGTGTACCACAAGCAAGCGCACCGGCCGCACTTGCTGTTGTTGCAGAGGGAAGTACCTCTAAAACAGCAAATACAGTTATTGGATTGTTGGCCAACGGCACGGAAACACCCGCTACGAGCGCACTCAATGATGCAGGTGGCACATTAGCATCAGACGGAATTGTACAACTTACTGCAAGTAATAACTATATCTTTGCGTTTCTTAAACCGAACGAAAGTTTTTTCGGAGAAGATAATACTGGAATCGCACTGATCGGCATCGGCGTAACTGATACCACCATCACTCTTGATATCAAAGATGCACCCGCAGGAATTAGTGGCAATAAAGCAACTGAATTACAGGAATCATCAACTGAATTAAAAGGTACAAGTGGTGGCCTTGATGTAATATTCACCGACACACAAGCCGCATTGCATTGGGATGACACGTTAGACAGATTATTTATCGGTGTGCAAATTCAAAGCAATGCAACGGCAACCGATATTGCAAAAGCTGTTGTAGTAGCAAGAGTGGATAACGGCGCGCTCACGTTACAAGAAATCACTCCCGATAGCGCTATAACCGGCGGGGGAACCGATGAAATTATTGTTACCCTCGGTGCAGGCATTGATCTCAAACCAAACCATTTGCGCGTTATGCATGCAAGCACGGGGCCGGATTATTTAATCGTAGATTGCACAATTACCGGAACGTGTAACCGCGTATTTGCATTGCCACTTGTTAATGATACAAGCACACCAACTGCCGCAACAAATGGAACACTTGCTGATAAAAACTCATCGTTAAGCAGCGGTAAAAAATTTACCATCATAGCTTCCGCTCCAGGTGATTTGCCAGAAAACAATCCTGTCACCGATCCCGAAGCGGTTGTTGGCGCAGGTGACCTTCCAATCACAGCAAGCGATGTAATTTCTGATATGGTCGTACTCGGGGATGCAGTGTATATCTCAATCAACAAAGCTGCAGACACTGATAACGATACGGGCATATGGAGTTCACATGCCCTATTTGATGATGAAGGAAAAATTCTTCGTTGGACTCCGTGGACAAAGCGTACAATTCCGCTTAATGCATTTCCTGGAATCATATTGCCGGGTGGTTCAACACATAATGGTGCCGTAAAATTTTTTGAAATCGACGGCACAACTGGAAATGTATGGCTTGTGGAAGGAACAACAGATAAAACAGTTGGCGTCACCTCGTGGAGTACCGGAACGCTATCGACCGATCTTATTACCAAAGTATCTTCTGCGTTATCATCAGGATGTTATTCCGTGCTCGACCTTGATCAATCAACACGTGGATTCTTGTCAACAACCGCATATCGATATGCACTGTTCGGCGGCGTCAATAAAGTAGCATTTGCCCGAATTAGCGCAGCAACCGACATCACGAGCATGTCCAGCCCTCAAACAGTTATCACTGATTTTTCTTCAGCAAGTAATTTCCTTTCAACAAATTTGCCTGATGGCGCAGGTTGCTGTCATGTGCTTGAATACAGTCGAACGAGCACAACCGCCGACAATGATTCAGCACGAGAAAACTACAACTACTTTTTTGCAGGGACAAATAACGGATTATATGTTTTTACAGACAGTGATTCTACGGGATTCAATGCCATCGACTTGAGCACACTTAACAACATTCCGTACCTCGGCGGATCATGGCAAAAAATAACAACACTAAGCGGACCAATCGTCGACATTAAAACATCAGGAGCTGGAAATACGTTGTACGTTATCATGGCAAATTCAACTGCAACCGCACCACTCCAAAGCACTCTGTACAGCATTCCATTCGCTTCAACAACCACTGCTATGTTTGCACCTTCTAATATTCAAACAATCGCTCAAACGGGTGTTGGTATATTTCTGTACATAATCCAATTTTACGGCGTCCAAATCATTGCAACCGATAATCCACGTGCTGCAAATCCTGAAAACAAAGAACAACTTGTCCTCGCAACGAATCAAGGGCTCTTTCATTCCAGTGCCACACAAGCGGGAAGCGCAAGCGTAGCAACCGCAACAAATCAAACCATTGCCAACTGGCAACTTGTACAAGAAAGCACAACAAAAACAACCGCTTCAACTGCCTATTATGGCATTGCAGGATCGAATACACCTATTCGCCACACAACATGGCCGTTCAGTATCAAAGACGAAAACGGTTTCAAAACATTTGATCGAGGTTCAATACATCAATTTAGTGGCAACGGAGATGCAACTGGTGCAGCTGCCACGTTTGACGCATTCTTCTTACCAGAACAGTTCAACGCACAAACAACCTCAACGCAATTTACGACACTGTACCCTATCATCAACTTATTTTCTGATGGCGGCAGAAGATTCTTTGTCTTTAATCGGGTGTCGGACCCTCCAAATCAGCTCAAACTTGGAATGATTCCTTTTGACATCACCACGTGGAACATTGCACGCCCAGATATTATTACTCACCCTACAGTTGCCTCAACAGATCGCTTCTTTTGGGTACAAGATATCGGTGCATCAGGACTTCTACTGGCCGGAACAGAACATGGCGTTATTGGCTTGGAATAGATTCCGCCAATGCAGCAACTTTCTTTTTTAAATCATCAAGAACACGTCGCACACAATATGCACGATCAGTCTCAAGCGTACGAGTTAATTTCATATATCGATCATCGACTTCATTGATGATGCGAGCCAAGTATTGTATTTCATCTGCAGAAACCGTTTGATCTGAAAGAGAAGAAAGCAGATCAAGTGATAATTGTGCACACACAAGGCGCCCAACTGCCGCATCAATAATAATTACTTTGTCCGTTGAAGAAATTTTGGGCTGTGCTAGCAAATTATCAAATGCACCCCATACTTGCGCACAACTTTCTGTCGCCTTGGTGTACCATGTTTTGGGAAACAAAGAATCAAATGAAACGCGGTCGGGTTCGCCATATAAACTACTCCAACCAGCGATACAAACCAGATAAAGAAAAAGTGTGCAAAACCATGAATGTGATCCGAGATACCCCTTCATATAGTCTCCTTCATACCTATAAGGGCACCTATTTTTTACCTCGCCCTTTTCACCCTTAGTTTGGCACAATGAGGCTTAAAAAGTCAATGGATTGGGCGTTTTCTCGATTAAATACGCTCATTGAAAGCTATGCATCGATCATATGAATATAGGTGGTATCACAAAAAAGCAGGCGGCCGATTAGGCCGCCTGCTTTTACTGCAATATCCCTTAAAAAGGCAACTCATCCTCAAAAGGAGGTTGATCTTTGAATTCAATCTCGCCAGAAGATTTTGTTTCTTCTTTTTTGGCAGCCTCTTTTTGTACGTTGTTCTTTTTAATATTCTCGATTTGATTGTACAAATCTTTTTCTATTTCAGTTTGAGGAGCATCAGCTTTTTTTGTATCACCCGTTGCAGGTTTTACTGATGTAGTATCAGCAACGCTCTCAACGCTTTCAGCTGCAGATGATAAAAAGACAACGCGATCAGCAACAATAGAATGCTTGCTGCGTGTTTGCCCGGACTGATCTTCCCACGTATCAAACTTAAGCCTTCCTTCTACTAAAACAGAACGACCCTTTTGCAAATATTGGTTGCAGCTCTCTGCCTGCACACCCCATACATCAATATCGACATAACAAACTTCCTGCACCATCGTGCCCGTTTGTTTATTTTTAAACTGACGGTTCGTTGCAAGACCCAATCGACAAACAGCCTGCCCTGAAGCGAGCTGTTTGTAATCTGGATCTCGAGTTAAATTACCTACTAACACAACGCGGTTGTAACCGGCCATAATGTATCCTTCTGTTAAAAATGTTGGTTAGGCTCCTGGCACAGCCTGTTGCGCAAGGAACGGATATTTTTTGTACATTAAATCAATCACTTTCATCTTTTGGTCTGCCGTTAAGCTTGATCGCTGTAATAAACCTACTTCATTCATAAAGCTGAATCTATGCTGTTTTGGCACACGCCCTTCTTCTTGTTGCAACTTATGAGCAAGATACACGAGTTTACCAAAATCACATGCATCCATATCGGCAGGATGTGAATCGCCATACACATTTAAGAGCAATGCCATATCAACTAGGTCTGCACGCAGGGGATCATAGTTCGGCACGCCACGAATTTTTTTATATAGTTTATGTACGCTTAAAGCAGCAATACCTGAGGCAAGCACCCATGGGGATGCCTTAATAAGAGACCAAAGCTTCGGATACTCCTGCATCCAAAGATGAGACGATACCTTAAATGTACCCAACATGTTTTTAGTCCTGCTCCATGCTTGGGGTGCACCAGTTATTCTACCAAGAAATGCGTTCATCCAACCACTCTCATTTGCATTATTAAAATCTACTTGTGGCGTATCATTCAGAGCATCACGAATAACCTGTCGAAAAAAAGAATTCATGTCCCTTGCTCTGCCAAAAGAAGGCCCAGCATCCTTTAGATCGTCTTTTATCTTTCTTAAACGCGGAGATCCTCCACTCGCATTTAAAATTATTGTTCTGTAAAAATCATACGCTATCTCAATAGGATTTTTTCGTAGATCAGCAATAACATATCTACCATCTCCGGCCCTCGATCCGCCTCCTGTTGGCTGTTTGCATTGTTTTATATCAACCCAATATTCTGCAAGTCCCGCTCTCAGCTTGGCGTATTTTTTCACACTTATCCCAAATGCTCGAGCTGCTTCGCGATCTTGTGCTAAATCAAGCATATCTCGAGATCCTTCTGCACTAACCACATCAGCTCGAGCTTCCAATCGTTCTGATATATCGTTTACAACCTGATTACTATATCCTTTTATATCATCCCAATTTTTGCTTGTTGCATATGTCACTCCCGCAACGAGAGCAATTCCCTCCAACCATCGACGCATAATAACACTCGGCACATGATAACTCGAAAGTAGATCACTCATAAAAATGCGATAGTTTTCAACAAGATTCGTCGATTCATACAGTAATGGAAATAGCTCTGCATCGGGCGCTATAGACGACGTAGCGTCATAAGAAAACAGAATTCTGCATAGCTGCTGAATCCAATCATATTGATTATCAATAGAACGATCCGCATCAAATGAACTCAAATGAATGCTTATTTTCCCGAGTAATGCAAGCTGATACTGTTGCTCAGCTTTGAGAAACTGTATCTTATCCGCCACTTCCTCCTCTTGCCCAAGCGTAAAATACTTAAGAGGAGATTTATGAAAGAAATAAGAAACAGGATTCATGCGCTGGTATTCCCAATATTCTAGACAACGATCAATTGTATAAAGATTCTCAAAAAGTTCTCGATCAAACTGTTCCACAATCGGAACAACAACTTTTACAAGTGATGCGCAACACGCTTCATTTGTAGCCGCATCTTTATCTTTAATTAAGAATGCACCCAAGCGATTCAAAATCGTAACCACACTTTTCATCGATGAATACGGGGTCAAGAGATTAGCCCGACCAAGCACCTCACCAACTCCCTCTTTCCCGCTACTTCCACTTCGAACTCGTTGAACATATGCGTTCACTTTTTCTGCAAATCCAACCTGTGCACGACCGTACTCCAACGCACCCACGCAAAATGAGGGTATCATGATCATGAAGCTCAATAATGAAATGCGAAGAATATTCATGGTCCCTACTTATGGTATTGATTCTTAACCTATCTTTACTCCCCTCATGCCATGCATACACCGAATATACCAGAGACATGCAGTTTTTCAACAGCCCTGCCTAGTTGTCAGGATTATCTTTTTGTAACTCGGCAATACACAGACCAAATTCCGTAAGCGATGCTTCCATCTTTTGCTTCAATCTACGCAATCGTTCATTACACACTGTTAATTTTTGTCGTGAAGCACATCCACAAAAAGATGTTTTATCCCCTTGCCAATATCCTTGAATAGCAGCTACCGCATACTCCTGGATATCACCAATTTTTCTCAAGCAATCGGGAATCAATTTCAAAATATCGCCAAATTCACTGCAACAATCTTCTTTAAGTGTTGCAATTGATGGCCCCTTCTTTTCTCTTTTTTGTGTAAACTGCGCCGCAATATACCAGGCAGAGAGTAAACAGCTCATAACAAAAAACAAAGCTACCCTGCGCATGTAACATCCTCAAATACCCAACGCCATCCCATCGCCAGATATTGTAAAAGAGACGCAAAAATCATTATCAGTAACACCATTAACATGAGATAATAGGTTCGCACCGGAAGCCAGCCGAAAAAATAACAGGCAAAGAGCCATATAATAAAACCCATCTGCACAACCGCAGTCATCTTTCCAAGCAAAAGTGGCTTAACCTCTATGTAACCTTTAATAAGATAAAAAATTACTACTCCCGCAATCAGAATAAGCTCCCTACAAAGCACTAACCACACAAACCATTTCGGTATTGAAAATAACGGTGACTGCACAAATGCAAGCGTAAAAAAAACAGAAAGGAGAAGCGTTTTGTCTGCAATCGGATCAAGACACGCACCAAGAAATGTTTTTTCTCCCCAATAGCGTGCCAAACCTCCATCAAGCAAATCTGTACACGCTGCTGCAACAAAGAGAAAAAAAGCAATCCCCCAATATTGTAAAATCATTGCCAAAACAATCAGCGGTGTGAGGACAATACGAGCAATCGTAAACAATGTTGGTATGGTAATTTTCTTTTCTCTATCCGGCAATCGTCTGAAAAACTGGAGATTTAATTTCAGCATGGTAAGCACTTTCATCATGAAAATAACAAGAGTCTAGCGTACCACTAAAATTGATATTATGCATCCCCGGCACGAGAAATGGCAGAGCGAGAAATCACACCAGAACCAACACATCGCTCATCATAATAAAAAACAGCAAATTGCCCCGGCGCAATTCCTTGATCTCGTTCATCAAGACAAACCTTCGCCGTTCCATGCTGCGTTGGCGTGACCGTACAACCATACAAATGTGCTCCATGACGCATTTTCACCTGAAATGTTTGCGTTCCTTGTGGCACATCAATAAACCAGTTGCATTGTGAAACTTCAAACGTGTCACGTTCTTTGTCAGGCGAATAGTAGGATCGAGAGATATACACAATATTGCGCTCCGGATCTTTCGCCACCACATACCATGGGCCACCTGCAAGCCGTAATCCTTGCCGTTGTCCCATCGTATAAAACCAAAAACCTTGGTGCTCCCCAACTTGCTTGCCCGTTTCCCATTCAATAATTGGGCCTGTTTTTTCACCAACATAATGCTTAATAAAATCACGAAATTTCAGCTTCCCCAAAAAACAAAGGCCTTGGCTGTCCTTTCGATCTTTTGTTGGCAACGCAAACTGCTTTGCATATTCACGGACACGTGCCTTAGTCAAATGCCCAATGGGAAACAGTGCACGCCGCAACTGTTCTTGAGTCAAATGAGCAAGAAAATAAGATTGATCTTTGATTGGATCTGGAGATCGCAATAACTGCATCATACCATCAACTTCTTTCAATTGTGCGTAATGCCCGGTTGCAACCTTTTCAAAGCTGGAATCAATTGCATTTAAAAACATGCCAAATTTGATGCGGCTATTACACAATACGTCCGGATTAGGCGTACGCCCAGCTCGAACTTCCTCAACCGTATAGGAGACAATCTCATCGTGATACTCTCTTTGTAGCGAAACAACTTCAAGCGGCACATCAAGCTGATCGCATACTTTTTTTACATATGAAAGATCTTCCTGCCACGGACAACTGCCTAAATATGAAAGCTCATCTTCAAGCCAAATCTTTAAATAGAACGCAGTAATATCATGACCCTGATCTTTCAACAATTTCAGGGCAACAGAGCTATCAACGCCACCAGAGAGTAATACTGCTATCTTCATACGAGCCTCTTTTGCTTGGATTCTAGGGATAAGTATACCATAATTTTGCCAGACGAGACAGCCCGGGATCCACGCCTGGGCATACTCCCTGAACCCGCATTTTCTACGCCTTCACCCTGAAATCGTGACACATCTGGGCAAATCGGTTACGCTAGAACTCATGAATATAATCATGGAACTTCATAAATCATTTATCTCGTTTCTGACCACAACATTGAACATAAATCTTGCTCTTGCCAAAACATGTTCATTTGAACTCAACACCGATGATCAAAAACAACAATTTGGTGACATCACAAGCAATGCAGCCCTCGTCCTTGCAAAGGCACTCAAGCAGTCTCCACGAGATATCGCACAGACAATCTCAGAAAAATTTCACGAAGAAAACATCGAAAAAATAGAGATCGCGGGGCCTGGTTTTTTAAACTTTTTTTTGAAACCGGAAGCTTTTTCAAAACTCGCACAAGAGCTTTTTGAGCAAAAACAATCCTTTTTTAAACCAGAAACATTAAACAGCAAAGCCATTAATATAGAATTTGTCAGCGCCAACCCGACTGGACCGCTCCATTTCGGACATGGGCGCGGAGGCATTATTGGAGATGTGCTGGGCAACGTGTTGCGATTTCTTGGTCATAAAGTAACAAAAGAATTTTATATCAATGACGCGGGGCTTCAAATTCAGAAGCTTGGCACGTCACTCAAAATACGATACCAGCAAAAATCTGGCATGGACGTAACAGTTCCTGAAGACGCCTATCATGGAACCTATCTTATTGATCTTGCCAACCAGCTTTTTACAGAACACGGAAAAAAGCTCCTTGATCAGCCTGATGAATTTTTTACCACCTATGCAATGGCAAAACTGCTCGAGCAGATCAAGCAAACGTTGCAAGATTACGGCATCAACTATGATGAATGGTTCTCAGAACAATCGTTACACGAAAGCAGTAAAATAGAGCAAGCTCTCGCTATCTTGGAGAAATATGGTCATCTGTATGAGCAAGATGGAGCGCTCTGGTTCACTTCCACAAAATTTGGCGACGATAAGGATCGAGTCCTACGCAAGCAGTCTGGTAATTTAACGTATGCCGCTGCCGATATAGCATACATGCAAAACAAGATCAATCGTGGGCATGAGCACCTGATTTATATTCTTGGTCATGATCACCACAGTTATGCAACCCGTCTCAAAAGTATACTCCAGGCCCTTAAGCTCGAACAGTATCAACTTGATATCATTCTCTATCAACTGGTCCACATGAAAGAACGTGGAAAAAACGTTCGCATGTCGAAGCGAAAAGGCAATATCGTCACACTTCAGGACGTGATTGATACCGTTGGCAAAGATGTTGCACGATTCTTTTATTTGAACAGAAAAGCGGACGCACAACTTGAGTTTGACCTTGAGTTGGCGCTCACACAAACAGATGAAAATCCAGTTTTTTATATCCAGTATGCCTATGTTAGAACTGGAAGCATTCTTGAAAAATCCAAAAAAGAGCAGGCACTGCAAGCTGTCACAAAAAAAGACCTGACACATCTTTCTGAGCAAGATTCACTTATTCTCAAAAAGGCAGCATCACTCCAAGAGCTTCTTTCCGATATCGGGACAAATCTTCAAACACACCTACTCGCATATTACACATACGAGCTCGCTCAATGCTTCAATCGGTACTACAACAAAAACAAGGTCATCAATCTGGACAATATTCCTCTGAGTCGCTCTCGACTTGCCCTCACCGAAATTGTGCGAACTACACTTGGTTTATGCCTTGATATCCTGGGAATTAGCAAACCTGAGCGCATGTAAAAAATCGCCATACTCCTTTCTCAAAATCACAGCTATCGCCTAAAGTTGCCAAAATCATGGTTTTTGGCACACTAAAGAGAAGATATTATGATATGGTATGGTACTGGAATGCCGGCGCAAACACCACACAAGGCAAACCAGCAAAATAAGTTCAGGAGCGAATATTATGGCAACAATCGACAAAAAACTGATCCAAAAACTACGAGGAATTACTGGCCTTGGCATGATGGATTGCAAAAAGTCGCTTGAAGAAACTGGAGGAGACCTTGAAAAAGCGATTGTGATACTGCGTAAAAAAGGAGCAGCCGTTGCAGCAAAGCGTTCCGAGAAAGAGACGGCGCAAGGCATCGTCCATTCATACATTCACCCAGGAAGTAACCTTGGCGTATTGGTCGAGCTAAATTGTGAAACTGATTTTGTAGCAAGTACAGACTATGTAAAAAAGTTCGCACAAGATCTTGCTTTGCACATTGCAGCAATGAAACCGCTTTACCTCACAACAGAAGAGGTTGATCCAAAGTTTATTGAACATGAAAAAACAATCCTAAAAGAGCAGCTTGCTGATTCAGGAAAGCCGGAAAAAATTCTTAATCAAATTATTGAAGGCAAACTGAGAAAACTGTATTCAGACATCTGCCTCTTAAAGCAGTCATTTGTCAAAAATGATCAGCTTACTATCGAAGATGCATTAAAAGAGCTCATTGGCAAAACCGGTGAAAACATTAAAATCAAACGATTCGCACGATTCGAAATTGGTGCATAACACAACGGGCAACAAACAATTATGGCAAAAACGAAAATTCTTCTGAAAGTAACAGGAACAATCCTGAGCAACTCATCAGGAACGTTTTCTGCCGATACCTTGAATGAACTCATTGCGCAAATCAAACAGCTCCATACAACCCATCAATTCGGCATTGTAATTGGCGGGGGCAATTTGTTTCGCGGGAACCAACAGAGTAAACAACTCGGTATTGATGCCTCAGTGGGACATCACGTTGGAATGCTCGCAACCATGATGAACGGACTAATTATAAAAAATTTGCTTGAAAAACATGGCGTACATGCAGAGCTTTTTTGTGCATTGGCATGCCCATCAATAGGCAAGACAATTTCTCACCAGGAAATACAGCAGGCGCTACAAGAAGGCAAAACGATTGTTTTTTCAGGCGGCACAGGGAGTCCATTTTTTACAACGGACACAAATGCTGTTTTGAGATCATTACAAATATCAGCTAATGAAATTTGGAAAGGTACCGATGTAGATGGTGTATATACTGAAAATCCAAAAAATAATGTTCATGCAACGCGCATACCAAAATTAACATATGAACAAGCAATAGAAAAACAACTGGGCATTATGGACCTTACCGCATATACTATGGCCCACCAGTACAAACAACGTATCCGCGTATTTGATATTTTTACTCCAAGTGCATTGCTCAAAGCTGCGCAAGATAGCACCTTTGGAAGTACCATAGAATAGAAGGATATATTATGGCACTTGATATTCAGTTAGTAGAAAACGACATTAAAAGTTTTCAAGCTCCCATGGAAGTGGAGATGGAAAAATCAATCAAGCATTTTGAGGGAGAACTGATTAAGCTCAGAACCGGTCGAGCACATACCTCGCTTGCAGAAAATATTGAAGTCATGGCATATGGGACACCCATGACACTCAAAGGGCTTGCAGTACTTGCAGCTCCTGATGCACGGTTAATTACAATCCAACCATGGGATATCAGCATCATACCTGATATTGAAAAAGCAATTTTAAATTCAGGAATCGGAATCACTCCAAGGAATGATGGAAAAATCATCCGACTTCAATTGCCCGAAATTAGCTCTGAACGACGCGAAGAACTTGTCAAAATTCTTGGAAAAAAACTGGAAGAGTGCAAGGTCACAATTCGGCACACCAGAAAAGAGTTTCACAACCTCATCAGAGATTCCAAAAAGGATAAAATCATATCAGAAAACTTTCAGAACCGCCTCGAGGATGAGCTACAAAAAATAACCGATAAATTTGTTTCCAAGGCAGAAGACCTCTCTAATAGAAAGAAAAAAGAGCTCACAACGATCTAGGGGCTAGCCATTATGCCCTCCCTCGCTTTATTTTCAATAAACAGTCTGATACACTGAGATCATCCACATGAAGCATCAATGGGCCGCTAGCTCAATTGGCAGAGCAACAGACTCTTAATCTGTAGGTTATTGGTTCGATTCCAATGCGGCTCACCAAAAAAATGAAACAATGGTTGCAAGAGTGGCGGAATTGGTAGACGCGCTGGATTTAGGATCCAGTTCCCGAAAGGGAGTGGGGGTTCAAGTCCCTTCTCTTGCACCATAAAGAAAGGAGAGATTATGGCCAATAATGAAGCACCTGTGGCCACATCTGCTGTTATCAACGATCAGACAAACGAACAATCACATGAATCATCGGAACCTGTTCATGAGCTTTCATTCAAGCTCGAATGCATACGCCCCAACTTTTGTTACGGCACCGTCACTGTCCCAGCCCACACGGTAAAGATCCTCTATCACGAAGCTGCAAAATCACAACAACGATCGGCACTCACACATGGATTCCAACGCGGGGAAGTTCCCATTGAATACATCAAACAAAATTTTGCTGACAATCTTGTTTTGCATCTCAAAGAGTTGCTCCTGAAATACTGTGTCGTCAATTATCTCTGCCAACAAATTCATAAAAACAAACTTGTCGTTGCGGGCAATCCTCGGCTTGCCACCATAGATATCAAACCGGACAGCGATGCTCACTTCAACTTTGAACTCAGTCTCTTTACAGATCTCAGCATCTACGAATGGAAATATTTTCCCTTTCGTGCACCAAAACGCAAAAATTATAAAGATCTTGATCGACAAGTTGAATCATTTTTGGAAGAAGAAAAAACAAATTTACAAGTCATCAAAGAAGAGGCTCTTGAAGTTGGAGATTGGGTCAGCTTTGACATCGCATTCGTTGATGAAAATCAAAATCTATTACTCGACAATTTTGCACAAAACTTTTGGTTTAAACTCGGCGAAGATGAAACAGAAAGCCCTCTACGCCAACTGTTTGTTGGAAAAAAATGCGGTGATACGTTCGTTTCAAATCACCACGTTCTTCAGGAATACTTCAGCGATACACTCGACACCAACTACACATTCATGATCACCATAACCAATATGCTTTCTCATAAATATTTCTGCTTTGAGCATTTCAAACGAATCTTCCGGATCAAAACAAATAAAGATATGCACAAAAAACTGATCGAAGTCTTTTCATATCGAAACGACATCTCCCAGCGATATGCCATGGTAGAAGGCGCACTCAGCACGCTTCTTTCAAAACATAAATTCTCCATCCCAAACCACTTTGTTCTACGTCAAAAAAAAGTGTTGCTTGATAAAATGCAGCATAACCCCGATTACCATGTCTATCGATCGCAGAAAGATTTTCAAAACCATATACAAAAGCTCGCAGAAAAACAAGTTGTAGAAACGGTATTTATCGATAAACTGGCCTATCATGAAAACCTTTCTGTTTCCGATGAGGATATTAAGGGATATCTCAACCTTATCAATCGACCTCGCATGAAAGAGTTTATTTACTTTGACCTTCCCTCTTTTAAAATACAGGGTCAGGAGCTCCCCATTCCAACGGACGAATTAAAACGCACATGTTTGAGAGAAAAAGCTATAAATTATACAATCTATCATCTGACGAAAAAATAATAGAGGGTTCCACCATGAGTAACAACATAAAAAAACTGATTATTATTGGATCTGGTCCTGCAGGATTAACTGCAGCAATCTATGCCGCTCGAGCGAATTTGCAGCCTCTCGTCATTGAGGGTTCAACACCCGGTGGGCAACTTATGAATACAAGCCTCGTAGAAAATTGGCCCGGTGAAAAGAGTATTATGGGCCCAAAACTCATGATGAATATGAAAGAACATGCACAATCACTCAAAGCAGAATTTCTTGCCCAAACAGTAACAAAGGTCGATTTTACTAAAAGACCATTTACCCTCGGGACTGATCGAAACCAAGAATTACAAACCAATGCGCTTATTATCGCAACGGGTGCCAATCCAAAAAAATTAGGTGTACCGGGAGAGCAAGAGTATTGGGGAAAAGGAGTGACCACATGCGCCGTATGCGATGGAGCATTCTACAAAGATAAAAAAGTTGTTGTGGTTGGAGGAGGTGATACCGCAATGGAAGATGCCTCATTTTTAAAACGATTCACCAAGGACGTTACGATCCTACAGCTTCTTGATAAGCTCACCGCATCTCATCCCATGCAACAGCGAGTACTCAACGATCCCGATATCAAGATTATGTACAATAGCTCTGTCACAGCATTTCAGGGTGATGGCAACCATGTAACCGAGGTCACAATCACCAATAAACAAACCAATGAACAATCAACTATTCCTATCGATGGTGCATTTATTGCCATTGGCTTGCAACCCAATACGAGCCCTTTTCAGGGGCAGATAGCCCTCGATGACTGGGGGTATATTCAAACATCGAACCATACAAAAACCTCCGTAGAAGGCGTTTTTGTATCAGGAGATGCGGCCGACTATCGCTATCGCCAAGCCATTACCGCTGCAGGCAGCGGATGTATGGCGGCCCTCGATGCAGAACGATATCTTTCCAAAACATTGCAAAATAGTTGAAAAAATCGCTATTTATCGTACAATATATAGTATAATTTCCATGGAAAGATAGATTATAGTTGATCTCTAGGAATAGATTATGTCGATTACTCTCGCCAAGAAAAGCCTAAAAAAGCGTCGCAGAAAACACGGATTTAGAGCTCGCATGAAAACTAAGGATGGCCGTAAAATCATGGCACGCCGTCGCGCAAAAGGCAGAAAACGTTTGGCCGTTCGTTTTTATTAATTCATCATGCCACGTATAGCCCGAGCAATCACTCAGTTTACTAAACGTGAAGTTGCAACTTTGTTCAAAACAGCACGACGTGTCAGCAAGCACGATGAACTCACAATATTGCAGGCACCCGGCCAGGGAACCATTGGGCGCATTTTAATTATTATTCCCAAAAAAGTTGGTAATGCACCCACGCGCAATAAACTGCGTCGCCAAATAAAAGCTATTTTTTACGAGCAACGTTTTTATGAAAAGGAATTCGATTGGGCTGTCATTCTAAGACCTGCAGCAAAAACTCTCACATTTGCTCAGCTGAAGAAATACATAAACAGCGCATTCGAGGCTTCAAGATAATTAATACCATTCTAATCTGGTTGCTCGTAGGGTTTCGACCACTGCTTGGTCCCGCAGGATGCCGACACATTCCAACTTGTGGCAACTATGCAATCCAACAACTTGAAACCAACTCAACACTCTCCGCCCTCTGGAACATTTGCAAACGACTTTTTTCATGCAATCCGTTTTTATAGCAGCTTACCTGCGAGTTCACTCAGTTCACTACGTTCACTCGTTGAAAGAAATACCGATCCGAAAATAGAATGTCCCTTCAGTTTCTCACTTGCTGTCACTAATCCATTGCTACTAAAATCAAGGTATGGTGAATCAATCTGATACGGATCCCCAACCAACACAATTTTACTTCCCTCACCAACTCGCGTGACAATTGTTTTCACCTCATGAGGCGTAAGATTTTGTGCTTCATCAATGAGAATATATTGATACGGGATAGAACGACCTCGCATATAGGTAATTGCTTCCAAGCTCAGTTTCTCTTGGTGCACCAAGTCATCCACAGAAACAATCCCGGCCGTATCCTTTTTGTGATGATTTTTTTTGCCCTTATTTTGATGATGCCCTTTCTCCAACTCTTGTACATGCTTTGCCATGTTAATCGAATGTGCGATGAATTCCATATTATCGTAAATAGGCAACATCCAACTATGGAGTTTCTCTTCAAGCGTACCCGGCAAAAATCCAATATCTCTTCCAAGTGGAACAACAGGGCGAGACACCAACAATTTGCGATAATAATCTTCCACCAACACTTTGTGAAGACCTGCAAGCAACGCAAGAAATGTTTTACCTGTTCCGGCTGGCCCCAACAAGGTAACACACTGGATGGTATCATCGAGCAGCAAATTCAGCGCCATCACCTGCTGAGGATTACGTGGTTGTAGCGGCCATTTTAAAACATGTTGCTGCACGGGCAAAAATGTATCACCCTCGGAATACCGAAATATACGATAGTTATGAGGATTGTGTTGGCTTTGCACCAAAACAAACTCATTCGCAGTAAATGCACGCTCTTTGACAACTTCATCAAGAATTGGCGGTTTATCACTCTTGAGTTGCACTGCGGGAACCTGCACAGTCAGCCAACCCTTATAGAAAACGTCCTCAGATACATATTCATCCTTGAGATAATCCTCTGATGCTATCCCAAGCACATCAGCCTTCACACGGGCATTTAAATCTTTCGTGATAAACACAACGTCATATCCGGATTGTTTCAATCCAAGAATCGTTGATAAAATAGCGTTATCTTCTCGGCTTAATCTGAACGGAATTTTGGGAACATCGTGTTCCAAAAAAAGAATGCGTATAATCGTTCCATTCTCAAGTTCGACCCCTTCACGCAATGAGCCCTTTTTTCTGATCACATCAAGTTGTCGAATAAACTCTCGTGCGTTTCGTCCCCTATAGGAGCCCTCTCTCTTAAATGCATCAAGCTCTTCAAGCACCATTGCTGGAATCCCAACATTCACACCCTTAAAATTTTTGAACGCAAGAGGATCATGTACAATAACATTTGTATCTAATACATACATTTTTTCGGTATTTTCTCCTACGACCATGTCCTACTTCTCTCCTGTGAAGATATGAGGAATCATTGCTACTACTCACGATTATGCACAAGCGTAACACACCCATTTTTCGCACGCAATAAACGGGATATTTCAATTACAGCAACACCACCTGAACCAAACATACCGCAAGCCACCTCCTGTCACACGCCAATCTTGCAGTGCTAGCCAAATTATCTATTTTTTTCTACAATGATACGCATGGATCAATTGTTTAGCGTGTCTTATCTTGAGGAACACAGATGAACCAAAAGAATGATTTGAGTGTATTACGGCACTCAGCAGCACATTTACTCGCACATGCTGTTTCGGAACTATATCCAAACACGAAATTGACAATTGGCCCAGCAACATCAGACGGCTTTTTTTATGACTTTCTGCCAGAACAAAACTTTAAAGAAGCTGATCTTCCCATCATTGAAAAACGAATGAGAGAAATCGCAGATCAGAGTCTACCTATAGGACATAAACAAATTTCCAAAAAAGAGGCACGGGAACTCTATAAAGACAATCCATTCAAACTCGAGTTAATTGATAAACTCGAAGATGACACAGTTGGCCTGGCAACCCAAGGCGATTTTTATGATCTGTGCAAGGGGGGCCACGTCGCCAATACCAATCTTTTAAAGAACTTCAAACTCATAGGCATTTCAGGATCATACTGGCGCGCAGACCGAAAAGGACAAGCTCTTCAACGAATCGCGGGTACCGCATTTGCAACACCCAAAGAGTTACGTTTGTATGAAAAGCGACGCGAAGAGGCACTCAAATACGATCACAGAAAATTGGGCCGTGAACTCGATCTGTTTTCATTTCATGATGCGGGGCCAGGTTTTCCATTTTTTCATCCGAATGGCAAAATCATCATCAACATTCTCATTGATCATTTACGAAAAATGCTTGAGAAGGCTGGCTATAAGGAAATTGGTTGTCCCATCATGCTCAATGTAGATTTATGGAAACAATCAGGACATTACGATCACTATCGCGACAATATGTATTTCAGCGAGATTGATGAAACAACATATGCTATTAGACCAATGAACTGCCCCGGTGCAATTTTGGTATATAAAAATCATCCTCGTTCGTATCGTGAGCTACCTCTGCGATTGTCAGAATTCGGCCTTGTGCACCGTCAAGAACTTTCTGGCGTATTGCATGGTCTGTTTCGTGCGCGAGCGTTTATCATAGATGATGCCCACATTTTTTGCACACCAGAGCAAATCGAACAGGAAATACAAAATACAGTCAACATTGCATTTGAGCTGCTTTCAAAGTTCGATTTCAAAAACATCAAAGTAAATTTGTCTACAAAACCAGATAATGCAATGGGGGATGATGCCCTATGGGAAAAAGCAATCGATGCTTTGCGCAATGCACTTGAACATGCAAACATACCATACGAAGTTCATGAGGGTGACGGAGCGTTTTACGGGCCGAAGATCGATTTTCTCATTCAAGATTCTATGGACAGAGAATGGCAATGCAGTACAGTTCAGCTTGATTTCTTCCAATCGGAAAACTTTGACTTGCACTATGTAACCAAAGAGGGAACAAGAGCTCGTCCTGTGATCATCCATCGCGCCTTATACGGATCTCTGGAACGGTTCTTCGGAATATTGATTGAACATTATAAAGGAAAATTTCCTTTTTGGCTCGCGCCAACGCAAATCAAAATCCTTACGATCACCGACGATCAAATGCCATACGCACAAAAAATTGAAAAACTGGTAAAAGACGCTGGCTATCGTGTTGTCCTTGATCAATCCACCGATCCTATTTCGGGAAAAATCAAACTCGCACAAACACAACAAATTCCATGGATGCTTATTCTCGGATCGAAAGAAGTGGATGATAAAACAGTCACCTTACGATATCGCGATGGCAAACAAGAGCATGGATTGTCGGTTGATCAGTTATTGGCAAAAGCAAAACAAGAAAATAAATAAATAATTATCTATGCCACTTGACCCCAATTTTAGGGCACAGATCAGAAATCGCACATTGTGAGCATTTCGGCGAGGTCGGAGTGCAAATATTCTGCCCCCACATCACAAGAAGTGGATTATACTCAATCCAATATCGTTTGGGCAAAACCTCCATCAGCTTCTTTTCTGTTTCTTCTGGTGTCTTGGTTTTCACAATCCCAAGCCGATTGGAAATCCGATGCACATGGGTATCCACGCAGATCGCTGATATGCCAAACGCCTCACCAAGCACCAAATTCGCCGTTTTGGGCCCTACCCCCTTAAAAGATAGAAGCTCATCCCTGTCTCTGGGCACCTTCTCCCCAAATCGCTCTAGGATATCGTTACTAACTGAAAGAATCGATTTTGCCTTATTCCGATAAAAACCGACCGGATAGATGATTTTTTCTATCTTTTTGGACGACAATTTCAGCATCGTCCGAGGCGTCTTTGCATGCCGAAAAAGGCGGACTGAGGCGGAATATGAGATGATATCTTTTGTGCGAAGACTGAGCAAACAGCTGATCAGGACGAGGTATGGGTCCCTCCCATATTTGGCAACAATCTTTGTCGCTGCCGGCAGCTCCATCCCCTTGGTCTCCTTACGCAAAATGCGGATAACTTTCGCTATCCGCATCTGCACCCTACAACGGGATTTTTTCATATAGAAAACTCCATCACCATAACCGGAAAACCGTTTGTTCTACAGCTAAAACTGTGCTAAGTTAATAATGCGAACTTAGCCCTGATAAGGTGGAACATCAACAAGGCTGAGAAGGGTCAACACAAATGCAAAGAGTGACGAGCCCAGCACAGCTGCATACAATGTAGCGAATTTTTTCATAGAAAGCTCCTTGTGTTAGATGATAAATAATGTTGGTTTAAAATTATAAATAGTGTGATCGAATTAGAAAAAAAGTCAAATTATTATGATAAGCATTGCAACCACTTTCTCTTTTATTTCAAATGCATTCTCGCACCCAGCGTTCCTGACGATTGTTTTCTCTATATCAATCGCTACAAAGCTATTTCTTCTGATTAACCTCCTGACCAGAAAAGTAAAGCCTTCTCTTTCTTATTATTTTTTAGTGGGAGTACTCATTAGCACCATGATTACCGATGTAGAATGGGCTTTAACAACCGTAAATATCTTATTTTTTAGTGGAAACGAAATAAAGTTAATCATATTTTGGCGAAGAATTTCGTGGGCTGCCACAAGCGCACAATACCAACTGATTGCACTGTTTATAGAAAGCCTCTCTATAACAAACTTCAAACTTACTCTCAGAAACAAGATTTGTGCTTTAGTTAGCACACTATTTACATGCTTCTTTGTTTGTATGAGCATTATTGATTTCAACTGTACCAAAACAATCGACAAACCAAGATTTGAATTTATAGTAGAACGAATCAGCTTGCCGTACGCACTCCTATTTGTCATGACTATAAGCATTATATTAACCTTATGGAAACTATATCAACAAAATCTACCCCGTATCTTGCAAAAACAACTTTCTATTCTCATCGCCGTAGTTATCATTCCAATATGGTTTTTAGATACGATACAAATTTTTCCCCTCCTTACCTCCACATCAATTTGGTACAATGCCAACTTTACATTCGCAAGTTTTTCACTGATTCTTCTTGTAGGAGCTCTCTATTACTGCGCATATCGCATGATGGGGCTCAGGTTTCTAAACATCAAAAAACATGTGCAGGCTCCAGTTAACATTCACTTCATGGAAAATTTTAAGATCATCCTCGATCAGTTCAGCCATGTAACCAATATGAGGGAGCTGACACACATCACCCAAGTTTTTTTCAAAGAAGCGTTTGATATTCCATTCAATCGCGTGAAACTTTATATTCGAAACACCAATCGAACAAGCAAAACAAACATCCCAACAGAGAATAATGAAGCTATTGCCTCTTCTGTAGAACTTTTTATAAGCATACAGCCGCAAGCAACAATCGATTTTATTAAAGAGTCACGGCTTCTTGTTTACGACGAGCTTGCCTTCAGTAACTTCCATGAATCCATTGAACCCATCACAACAGCCATCTCCTTTTTAGAAAGCATTCAGGCCGATATCTATTTACCCGTCTATGAAAACAACACACTTATTGCATACATCATCATAGACCGCCATGCACGATTCAACAAACTCTACAGCAGCTCAGAATATGATGAAATGCTCATATTTGCTCAATATTTGGGAAACATCGTTCATCTCATGCAAAACAAGAATCTCGAAGAAATACTCAAGCAAGAAAAAGATCTTAAAGAAGAGCTCTATAATAAACACCAAGAAATCAACCAATATAGAGAAAGCATCCGCTCATTCCTTCGCGCAAAACAACATAAAAAGATTGGCATTCTCTTTTATAAAAATAGACGTTTTACTTTTGGCAACCAAACAGCCAAAGAACTCATACAGATCAATCCAAACCTCCAAGACGGCCACCCACTCACCAAAGCGCTCAAACATTTGGCACAACAAGTCGAATCGTATAAATCAAACCAAACAGTATATACGCAAGACATCGATGGAACAAAGCTTGTATTATCTGGTGTGCCAAGCCTCGAGCAAAACAATGTTATTATTTGCGTCTACTATCCAGAGATTTCTGACATCATTAAAAAACAGATCGATATACTCAAAGATCCATCCAACTGGGACTATTTGTTATATCTAGAAACCACAAAATCTGGAAAATTAATTAATCAGCTTATCCCTGGCTCTGGCGAAACTCTTCTTCAATTCAAAATCGATCTCTTAAAGACAGCGCTAAGCAAAAAAGCAACACTTCTCAACATGCCCGATAAAGACCTTATGTCTATGGTGGAACTCATGCACCATATTAGCCTCCGAGACACGTTGCATATTATTGAACTCAAGAATCCAGAAAAAAGCTTTGAAATTGCAATCAAATTGTTTGGCATTAGTGCGATCTTTCAGACAGACAAAGAAGCTGCCCATCCTTTGCTTGAAAAACTAGATTCTGTTGGCACCATCTTCATAAAAAATATTCATCTGCTTAGTCTTGAAACTCAGGAATATCTCGCAGAGTTTATCCGGTACGGCATTTTCAGAATATTCAAAAGCGATCATAAGATGACAAGTAACGTCCGTATTATTTGTTCATCAAACCAAAATCTACTTGCGTTGGTACAAGAAGAAAAATTCTCCAAAGCTCTATTTGATGCGCTCAAATCTACAACGCTCGAGATGCCATCACTCGCCACCCTCCCTAAAGAAGAAATAGCCACACTCGCAGAAGGATTCAGCGAACAGGCAATTTCTAATCCATCATTGAAAAGCATTCTTGCTCTTTCATCAAAAGACGCACTGCGCATTGCTCATCAACGTCCGGCCAGTTTACTCGAACTGAGAACAAAGACCCAGCAAATGCTTGTGCTAAAATCAAAACAAAACAACCTCTATGAGGAAACACAATTTGATCCTGCATACGAGGTATCCGATCCAGCATTGGTCGAAGCCGCCCGACTCGGGAAAAAAGCATTAAAAGACCAACAAATTATGACGCTTCTCTGGAACAAATTCAAGAACCAGAATAAAATTGCATCATTTCTGGGCGTCAACCGCTCGTCCGTCAATAGACGTTGTAAAGAATATAATTTGATATAATAAAAGCCGCTCCACATTGAGCGACTTTTTATACTATTTAATAGAAAATTTATGCTATTTTGGAGGAAAATCAAATAGAACAAGTACACTATGCAAAACAAATATCGCTTGACATAATAGACTTGTAAGAATGGCAACTATCATGTAATCCCTTTAAATTTATGCTATTTATTTTATGCTTTTATCAAGATGTATGGTAGTATAATGGTAAAATAATAGGTAAGCAAATAAATTATGTTAAATATAATCTCGTTTCTTTACTATGTCATTCAAAGTTATTATACGTTATTTGTTGTGCTGTGCCTCGCACTGTTCGTAAAAACATATTATCTCACCAAATTAGTCCCACATATTTTTCCACTTTATCTCTCAATATTAAAAAAGCCTCTTTTTTTTCTCGTGATTTCGATTGCTTCCGCATCTATCATCGATCTGGCATGGCTAATCAAATTATTTCATACTCTTGTAACACCAAATACTCCATACTTTCCTGTGGTATTTTTCATACGAACTTCTTGGGCTTTTTTTATTATACAACATCAATCCCTCGCCCTATTTTTACAAGCACTTTCCACTAAACATTTTCGGCTCAACTTATTCAATAAAATAACCTTGGCAGCAAGTACATTTTTTGTAGGATACTTTTTTTATATCGCCTTTTTTCACTGGAATTATCTTGCAACCGTCGCAGAACGAAATATAGGACGTGCTACCGAAAGTAGCTGGGAGTTTTTTATAATGGAAGAAGGATTTATCTACTTCTTCATTTACCTTATAATGGGAGGTCTTATCCTCTGTTTCTACAATATGAGGCGCACCAAGTATCCAAAAATACTTCACTCTCAACTCAGACTCTTCATTTTATATCTTATTATGCCCTACCTTGCCATGGAGTTGCTTACCACCTACTGTCCATATGAAATCCTAATAATCAGCATCTCGACTCTCTTACTATCCTATGCCATTCACTACTGCCTGAAAAATGTCATCAAGCTTCGTTTTATGAGCGTCACTCCTCACGTACAAGCGCCACCACAAGCACATATCATTGAGGATTTTAAAATAGTGATTGATCAGCTCGGTAAAACATCAAGCATGCAAGAACTCATCCATATCACACAAACGTTTTTTAAATACGCCTTTGGCGTATTTAATGACAGCGTTGATCTCGTTATACGAGAATTACACACCAAACAAAATACAATTAATCATCTCGGCGAAAAACACCACATAATTGAGCAATTTTTGTCAAATTATATGGAACAAATCAAAGAGGAATCGTACATAGAAAACCAGATATTTGTATATGACGAGATAGCCTTCAATGATTTTTATGATGAAGATAATACTCATACCACCACGCTGCAGTTTCTGGAAAAAATTAAAGCGAGTGTGTTTCTGCCAATCTATAGTAAGAAAAAAATTATCGCATATCTTACAGTTCGTCGCAATGCCCGCGCCAAATTTTTCAGCCAAGCCGAGCGAGATACCATCATCGTATTCGGTCGCCATTTGGGCAATATCATACATTTACTCCAACACAAAAACCTCGCTCTTCTTATGCAAAAAGAAAAAGAGCTCAAAGATAATCTCTACGCACAACATCAAGAAATTAATCAGTATAAAGAAAGTATCAACGTCTTTCTTCGACGCTCAAAACAAAAAACAATCGGCATTATCTTCTATAAAAATGGCACCTTCACATTAGGCAATGAAGATGCAAGACGGATTATTCCAATCAACCTCAACCTCAAAGACGGTCATCCTATCACAAAGGCCTGCAAAATGGTCGCACAGTATGTCCAAAGCTATCAAGCCCCATACACGCAATATGTATCTGACACACACCATAATCCGCTTATTATTTCCGGCATCGCAAATCCAGAAAAACGAAATGTAATTCTCACCATCACCCATCCTGATATTTCTGACGTTATATCAGGACAAAAACACCTTCTTCACAATCCAAACGATTGGGATTATCTTCTTTATCTCTCTACAACAAATGCTGGAACCGCAATCAATCAGCTCTTTCCCGGAATGGGAGAAATACTGTTGAACTTTAAAATCAACATACTGAAAACGGCTCTGAGCCGAAAAGCTATTCTTCTCGATTTGCCAAACGACGACGCCTTGCCAACAGCGCAGTTACTGAATACGCTTGGATCTCGCGACACATTCCATCACCTCAAACTCACCGAAGTCTCTACACGCGAAACTATCGCTACACAGCTTTTTGGAAACACAGCAAGCACTGACTCTTTACCCTTGCTGCGCACATTACATAACGGAACACTATTTATACAAAATATTCACCTTTTGGACCTCGCCACACAACAAAATCTCGCTGAATTTATTACCTGTGGCACATACCAAATCTTTGGTACCGATCAGCACGAATCAAGCTCAGCACGAATCATATGTGCCACCAATCAAAATCTTGCACAACGTGTTCATGAAGGAAAATTCGCACGCGAACTGTTTGCTGTCTTCAAACCATCTACTTTGTGCCTCCCTTCACTGATGACAATGCAAAAACACGAGCTCTATCATAGTATTACAACATTTGCCGACTCCTTCATTACATCGCACACAGCAAAAAACTTCTTATCTCTCACCGAAAAAGAGAAAACTAAACTTATCGAACAACAACCAAGCAGTATGCATGAGCTTAAAAAAAATATTGAGCTTATCATTCTTAAAAAATCTAATGAATCACATGTCTGGGATCCTCAACAACCAAATAGCGAATATGATGACCCCATCATTGCTGAAGCTTCTGATCTTGGAAGGCGGGCACTAAAGGATCCTCACATGCTGAAATTATTATGGGAAAAATTAAAAACGCAAAATAAAATCGCTCTTCTTTTGGGTGTCAATCGTTCGTCTGTAAATCGCCGACTTGTAGCATTAGGCATAGGAAAAAAAGAAACTGCAGAGGTTGCACTATGACTGTGCAAGAGTTTGAAAAACAAAGCACTGCCTTTTTAACTCACCTTCGCACAGAAAGAAATCTCTCGAAACACACCATCCGCGCATATGGGGCAGACCTACGCCACTTTGTAATCTTTTGGAAGGAATTGCTCAGTCTGGAAGAACAAAAGAAATTGGGAATCAAACAGATCGTTGAACGATATCTCGTCAGCCTTTATTATAAAAAAATCGATAAACAAACCATCGCCCGCAAGTACTCCTGTTTCTCATCCTTTTCCCATTTTTTAAAAAAAGAAGGCATCACCCTTAATCTCGCCTTAAAGCGCCCGAAAATAGATAAAAAGCTGCCGGTATATTTAAGTGTTGATGAAATATTTCATGTACTTGATACGGTTACTGATGATCAGTTACCAAGCAAATCTCCAATAAGAGACAAGGCTGTTTTTGAGCTTTTGTACGCAACAGGAATCCGGTGTTCCGAGCTTGTGGCCATCCGCTTTCAAGATATTGATATGCAAAATAAAACGGTACGCATTCAAGGAAAAGGAAACAAGGAACGGATCGCACTTTTCGGAGAAAAAGCAAAGAAAAAAATAAAAGAATATACAGATAAAGAACGTCTTCCAATGAGTAGTCATCAGGAAGCTTTGTTCGTCAATGCACATAACAAACCGCTCGCGACTCGTACCATTCAGCGTATCTTTGAAATGTTTCGAACCGTGCTCAAAATAGATAAACATATTACACCGCATAAGATACGGCATTCGTTTGCCACACACCTATTGAATCAAGGCACCGACCTACGCATTGTCCAAGAGTTACTCGGACATCAAACCGTCACCAGCACAGAAAAATACACTCATGTCTCCTTGGAAGATCTCACGAAGATGTGCAATGAGATTCATCCCATTAATGCAATGATCAAAAAACAACGATCATAATGTATCACTTACAGCCGCTACATTTTCGAATCAACACAATTGTCACGGTATTTATCATTGCACTACTCCTTATCATGGCACGACTTTTTTACCTTCAAGTTAGCCTTTCGGAGCATTATACCTCAAGAGGTCAAAAAAACTTTCTCCGCATAGAAACTACACAATCACCACGAGGCAATATCATTGACTGTAAGGGAAATCTTCTTGCTACCAATCGCCCCGTTACACATCTCTATTGGAACGGCACAGGCAATAGAATGGTATCGGACACCCAGCAAAAAAAACTTCTCTCTCTTGAACGCATTCTTGGCATAACACTGATAAATGACCCAACGGTATACCCAGCAATTAACAATGCAGAGAAGTATTATAAGCAAGCTGCAATCACAAAAAACGTAACCCTCGAACAACTGAGCCAAATAAAAGAGTTGTATCCAGAGGATCCAAACCTAGTAATTACCACTCATTTTAAGCGCCATTACCCATACGGAGTCTACGCAAGTCACATTCTTGGCTACTTAGGCCGCCAAATCAATATGCCATTATATGGCCAGACTGGGCTTGAAAAAATTTGTGACAATATTCTTAAAGGGCAGGAAGGAACCATATCAAAAACTATTAATTCATTCGGGCGCAGTATTACCACAAAACAACTCCAACAAGCCACGATTGGCAATGACATTTATATAACACTCGACCTTGACCTGCAACGTATCGCTGAACAAAGCTTCCCAGAACAGCACTCGGGAGCGTTCTTAGTGATGGATCCAGAAAACGGAGATCTGCTTGCAACTGTATCTCGTCCAGCATTTGATCCTACAGTTTTTCTCGACAAAATTTCCTCTAACCAGTGGCAAGAACTTCAAAAAAATAATCCTTTTCTCAACCGAGTCCTCAATCCATATCCTCCAGGATCAATCTTCAAACTCATCACGGTTGGCGCTGCATTAGAAAGCAAACTCCTTGATCCAGAAAAAATATGGCTTTGCAAAGGATATGTAGTTTTCGCTAAACGAAAATATTGGTGCCATCATCGGTGGGGACACGGAGAACTCAATACCATCCAAGCGGTCGCTCAATCATGTAACGCTTTGTTTTATGAAATTGGAAAAAAGATCGATATAGATCTCCTTGCACAATACGCCACCAAATTCGGATTAGGTCAGCCGACCGGCATTCTATTTCATGAATATATCGGCGTGGTTCCATCACGTGAATGGAAACTCGAAACAAAAGGGGAACAATGGTGGCCCGGCGAAACATTGTCCGTTACAATCGGCCAAAGTTTTTTGCTTTCGAGCCCTCTGCAAATAGCACGCATGATCGGCAGTATCTTTACTGGCTACTTAATAAAGCCGCGTATTTTACAACACGAACCAATTGAATCGATACCGCTTGATGTCGAGCAAAGCACAATAGATTTTATTCAGCGGTCTATGAAATATGTGGTCAAACGAGGTACCGGTAAACGAGTAAATGTAAAGGATATCAAAATTTATGCAAAAACAAGTACTGCACAAACTTCCGACTTCAGTAAGCGAAAACTCGGCACAGAATTTTTGGAACACGCTTGGTTTGCCGCGTATGTGCAATATAAACATTACAAGCCACTGGTATTTGTAATTCTCGTAGAAAATGCTGGCAGCTCAAAGGTTGCCACCCTCATTGCAAAACAATTTTTACTCGCCTATAAAGATTTGTGTGCAAAAGATTTGGTGTAGATACTATTATTTATTGCGCTTCATCATGAATTATCATCAGATTGAGTCTGCGTGTCCTCGCACTTCAACTTTGAATCTTCCAGCTTGCCTGATTGCCGTTTTCGTATTGCCCCAGATTCACTTCGTGGGACAGGCATACATTTTCTCATTATTCTCATTAACGTTCCACACTCTTCACGACCCAGCCAAAAGTCATAATGTCCCACTGCAAAAAGTGAACCTCCAAAACAAACTAACCCCAGAACAATCTTTTTGTACATCGAGATCCCTTTCTATAAAGACTAATTTTGTTTATCAAATATATCCCATTCATCATCATCTCGTAATGGCGCCGTTGCATGTATCAAGAAGGCTAATGCCAATGGCGGCGTGCAGACGCAACAGCCTACACTCGTAGCCAACGGACATTTGCAACAACAAACTCCAACACCACTCATAAAAATACAACTTCCTGTATTTTCCAAACATTCCGGACCACAATGCTTTTCCCGGAGATTTTTCAGAGTTCGGGACATCATCAAAACAATCGGTCCCGCTGCATCTCTTGCTATTTCATCTTCATCCATGGCATTGATCGATGATCCAATAAGAAGTACAAGAATGCACCCTCTCACAATCCATTTTTTCAAAATACGAACATTCGTAATTTTCATTTTCTAATCACTCCTCGTGTGCATGCACAGCATCGTTGATACCAAAAAGAACAAACTTCCACCACCAAATAGCCCTACGCCAGCAACTTTCACCTGATTCCAATTCAATCAATCGTCGAATTTCTTCTTCTTGCTCCTCTGGAAATCCAAAAGCTTTCCAAACATATAGCGTCCTATCACTAGCCATGATTTCAAATCCTGGCCCATGTACTCTCATATGTCCGGCCACGTCATACTGCCTTTTAATATTTTTTCTAAAAAGTTCTATATTTTCAAGCTTGATTATAAATACTCTTTCATCCTCAGTATAAGGAACCACAACAGGCTGCCCCCCAATTGTAAGACCTGGGATCTCGCCGAACACTTCCATTGCAGATCTACCATCATATGGCAAAACCTCTGGCAATGCACTAGGATCAGCACCCTCAGGAGCCGCCATACAAAGCAACGGACTCACCAATAAAAAAAGTAATAAAGGCTTGTACATATAGATCCTCTCATTTTGTTTGATGTGTATGAACAATATCTAAACTACATCCCCTTTGATTATCCGGTAGTATACAGAAAAAATGGCATAACAAAAGAGGCTTAAAAAAGCCCCTTTTGTTATCTCTAAAAAAAATCGTTTACGCTGTCGTTTCGAGCGCCTTAACCTTTTTACTAAATCGACTCATTTTTCGAGCAACGGTATTGCCGTGATAAACTCCTTTGCCCTTGGCTCGAGCCAATTTAGCTTGCACTTCACGAAGCAAATTTTTTGCTTGCTCTAATTCATTTTTCTCCACCGCAGACAACAACTTTTTTATTGCTGTCTTCACATCGCTTTTACGTGCAATGTTACGGGAATGTCGCTTTTCTGTCTGGAGAACCCGCTTTTTTGCTGATTTAATATTCGGCATTGAACAACCTCGTTCTTTATATAACTTTCATAATTTTACCACCCTTTAAACATTTTGCGCACACTTTTCCTCGTTGCACAGTTCGTTTCGGGTCATTCACTTTTGTGTAACGCACTGTTCGAACGTTTGGGTATACCCAACGTTTTACTCGATTCTTTGCGTTACTTACTAGATTCGCAACTTGTGGCCTCTTGCCACATTCGCCACATATTCTTGCCATAGAGGTATCCTTGTAGGAAAATCACATATCGTATGTACATTTAAGTGTACTAAAATAACCGTTTTTTTCAAATTTCTTGCTCATGAGAAAGCAATGAGCGCAAATGATCAAAGAGCTGCCCCCCGCTCGCGATACAGGTTTGATAGGATGGAGTAAGCGTTTTACCCTGAAAATCAGTCACGCGCCCCCCTGCTTCTTCCACTAAAAGCATCCCTGCAGCCACATCCCACCAGGAAAGATGACTAAAAAAGACCCCATCTAACCTGCCTGCAGCCACATGCGCCAAATCAAGGGCAATCGCCCCAAAATTTCGAACCGCCTGCACCTTCTGAGCAAACTGCTGAGCTGCCGCTATCACCGGGAGACGTTTGTCACGCGCATAGGCCAATCCGAATGCAATAACAGCCTCTGATATCGTTTCAGAGGCAGAAATCGTAATTTTTCTCTCATTACACCAAGCACCCGCACCCTGTTGGGCATAAAACAGCTCGTCCTGCAAAGGATTATAAATCGCCGCATGGGTAGGGCTATCATCCTGCGTTAATGCAACAGAAATACAAAAATAGGGCAACCCGCACGCAAAATTGGTTGTTCCATCAAGCGGATCGATCACCCAGCGATATCCATTATTATTTGAGCCCGACTGGCCCGATTCTTCCGCCCAGATATCGGCCTGAAAGAGACCATTTAGTTTTTCAATAAGATATGCCTCACTTGCAAGATCAGCTTCTGTAAGAAATCCTTCACGCTTTTTCTGACGCACAAGCTGCTTACCCCAATAGGAGCACAGAATCTCGCCAGCCCCTTTCAAAATAGATGTCAGTTCTTTTTTGAACTCAATATTTGAATCGTTCATAGTCACCTGCCATAATTGGTCAACCTACAGCGACCAAGCTTATCGGTTTCAGGTATTAACACAAGCAAAGATATGCAAAATAATAACGCCCTGACCAAAGCCAAGGCGTTATTATTATATCATTCAATGAAATGTTTTATGAAAATCGATGCTGCGTACGTGGTTCTATGCCAAGCAACTCATAAATTTCGTCTGCATACAGCGTTTCTTTCTCAAACAATGTTTCTGCAAGCAGTTTTAATTTGTCACGACTGTCAGTAAGCAGCTTCATAGTTTCTGCATACGAATCATCCATAATTTTTTGGACTTGCTCGTCAATGCGTTCTGCCATTTTTTGTGAATAGACATAATCACCTTGCCCCTGTGCATATACAACCTGGCCAAGCTTATCAGCCATACCATAGTTGCACACCATGTCACGCACAATCGCCGTGGCTGACTTAAAATCACTGTATGCACCCGTAGTGGCCTTATTAAATACAAGTTCCTCTGCAGCACGTCCACCAAGCGCGGACATCACATTTGCAACAATTTCCTCTCTCGTTAGCGTATACTTTTCGCGTTCAGGCATTGAATGGGTTATACCCAACGCTTTGCCGCGAGGAATAATCGTCACCTTATGGAGCGGATCACTATCTTCGGGAAGCAAAAGACGAATCAAAGCGTGGCCTGATTCATGGTATGCCGTGATCTTGCGATCTTCGTCAGTAAGCACAATACTTTTGAGCTCTTTGCCCAACATAATTTTGTCGCGGGCTTCTTCAAAATCAGCCACCGTAACCATCGTTTGATCTTCTTTCGATGCAATAATAGCAGCTTCATTAATCAAGTTGGCAAGATCGGCGCCAGAGAATCCTGGTGTCCCCCGTGCAATCTTATGCAGATCAACAGCAGGGTCCATTTTTACATTTTTAGCATGAACCTCAAGAATCTTTTCACGACTCCTAAGATCTGGAAAAGGAACGGTAATACGACGATCAAATCTACCAGGACGCAATAATGCGTGGTCAAGCACATCAGATCTATTGGTAGCCGCAATAACAATCACAGAGCTGTTGTTTGTTTGAAAGCCATCCATTTCAGCAAGCATCTGGTTCAACGTTTGTTCACGTTCATCGTGCCCTCCACCAAGGCCAGAGCCTCGATGACGACCAACCGCATCAATTTCATCAATAAACACAATGCATGGCGCTTGCTTTCGCGCTTGTGCAAAAAGATCACGAACACGCGCTGCACCAACACCAACAAACACTTCTATAAAATCAGAACCATTAATGCTAAAGAATGGACAGTTTGCTTCACCTGCTACCGCCCGAGCAAGTAATGTTTTTCCATTACCCGGGGCACCCATTAAAAGAACGCCACGCGGAATCTTCGCTCCCAGTCGACCATACTTTTCAGGGTTCTTTAGAAAATCGATAATATCTTTCAACTCTTCTTTCGCCTCATCCGCACCGGCAACTGATGAAAATTTTTCTTTAATAGTAGATGGCATAAACAGACGGGCCTTGCTTTTGCCCATCGTGAAAATACTATTTGCTCCGCCACCACCGCCTGAACCACGAGACTGACGAACAAAATACCAAATAGCCCATGCGGTCAAAAAGAGCGACAGTAATGGTAACAAATACCAAAAATTGAACTGCTGACCCGGGCTATCAACCGAAAACTCTACGTTATGTTTTCGTAAAATTTCCCAATCTTTGCCCTTATTTGCAATCGTCGTCTCAAATCGAGTACCGTCTTGCAAAACTCCATATACATCCTGGCCAACCACGTGAACACGCTTCACATTGTTATCCTCCACCTGATTTAAAAAGGTCGAGTAGTTGAGTGTTTTGATTGATCTGCTTCTATCGGTGAGGGTATGCAATGCAAAGAGCGATCCAACCAGTACCAATACGCCAACAAGCAGCACTCGGACTCCTCCATTCAAAGCTGTCTTTTTTGGTTTTTTCATATTATTCATAGGCTCTTCGATACTCCAAAATTATATCCTAATATCTATCGTTGGGACTTCTTCATACCGGTACCTTCGATACCACTATTTCCACTTATAGATTATACGGTATACGCGGCAGAAACACAATAGTATGGACGTCCACCAGCTAAATGTCGATCAATTGTATGTAACCAGCCTATTCATCAAATCAATCTCAGGCCGCCTTTTGAGTGGACAAAATCACGTGAGAAACGCCTGAAACCACCTTGAACCGGTCCACCAGCTCAATGACTCTGCCGTATGAAACGTCCTGATCAGCTTTGAGATATACTCGCTTTTCTTTCTGCTCACCAACCCGCTGTGCTATTAATTTGATCAGATCATCTTGATTATGCTCCTGACCATTGAAAAAGAGGTGTTTTTCCTTGTCGATATAAACAATGAGCTCATGACTGCCTCCATCATCCTCTTTTGCCTGCCCCTTGGGAAGCGATACCCGAATCGCATTCTGAATAATAGGAGTGGTGATCATGAAGATAATGAGCAGCGTCAGGGCCGTATCAATAAGCGGAGTCATCGACAGATCTAAAAGCATTGCCGTTCTTTGTTTTCTATGCCTTGCTATCCGTTTCATGGTCAAGACCCGGTGAAAGCTTGATGGATGATCAAGCTTATCTGATCTGCGAGCTGTATGATCTGATTTTCCACCCTTCGAGCCCTTACAACGAGATAGTTGTACATAATTAATGCTGGTATGGCCACCATGAGGCCTGCAAGTGTTGTGAGCAATGCCTCGGCAATACCTGGGGCAACTACCGTAATATCTGCAGACTGTTTCTCACTGATACGGACAAATGCATGCACCAGACCCCAGACCGTCCCAAAAAGCCCAAGCAGAGGTGAAACTGCTGCACTGGTCGATAAAACAGAAAGGTATGACTCTTCATTTGCAACAAGTTGTTCGACCATTTGATCCAGATGATACTGCATCAGATCCCAACTTGGGGCCATTCGTTCCGGTTGTCGACGCCCCAGTGTATCTAACGTCAAAAGAGCATGAGACAATAATTGACCTGGAATTGTGCCTGCGCATTGGGTTGCAATTGGTATAAGCTCATCAAGAGAGTGAACTGATTGCAATACATAACGGATACGGCGTATAGATCTTCTTCGTATATAGAGCAAAATCAGCTTGCACAAAAACACGGTCCAACACAGAACCGAGATGAGAAACAACAAACCTAATATCCCTTTACTCACAATGTCAGCTTGTGCAACAAGATACCATAACGA
>SDBT01000818.1_pt1 | contig 51420 bp, 58 predicted proteins | sample 2277101 | NCBI WGS metagenome assembly SDBT01 (sample SAMN10404973, study PRJNA504765) | marine sediment metagenome | isolation source: marine sediment core GS10_PC15, 103 cmbsf | place: Arctic Ocean: Southern Knipovich Ridge | collected 2010
AGCCTGGATTTCTCAACGGGTCGTGAAGCGAGCGGGTGCCAGGGCCGCGAGGACAAGGCGCGCGCCGATTCGAGCGCGGAGGCGTGCTCGCGCAGCCGGGACCCATTGAGAAGCCCGGGCTAGTCTTCCTCCGCCTGATGTTTCAGGTAGGCCTCAATGAATGGCCCCAGGCGACCGTCGAGAACGGCGTCGGCATCGCCGATCTCGTGACCCGTGCGATGGTCCTTCGCCATGCGGTAGGGATGTAGCACGTAGGAGCGGATCTGTGACCCGAAACCGATTTCCTTCTTGTCGTGCCGTGCTTCCTGCTTCTCGCGCTGCTTCAGCTTCTTCGCCTCGTAAATCCGGGCGCGCAACACGTTCATGGCCATTGCTCGATTCCGATGCTGGGAGCGCTCAGCTTGGCACTGCACGACGATGCCCGAGGGCATGTGCGTAATGCGCACCGCCGAGTCGGTGACATTAACGTGCTGCCCCCCGGCGCCACTCGATCGATAGGTATCGATGCGCAGGTCCTTCTCGTCGATGACGACCTCGATCTCATCATCGATCTCCGGCGACACCAAGACCGACGCAAAGGAGGTGTGTCGGCGGCTGCTGGCATCGAACGGAGAGATTCTCACCAGGCGGTGCACGCCTGTTTCGCCCTTCAGGTATCCGAATGCAAAGGGCCCCTCGATGCGCAGCGTAGCGCTCTTCAGGCCAGCTTCCTCCCCGGGCACCTCATCGAGAACGCTGATCTTGTAGCGCTGCGATTCCGCCCAGCGAGCGTACATCCTGAACAGCATCGCCGCCCAATCTTGCGACTCCGTTCCACCCGCTCCGGGGTGGACCTCCAAGAGCGCGGGCCGGACATCGTCCGGATCTCCCAGGAGGTGGCGGATCTCGATCGCAGAGAGCTCGTTCTCGAGGTCTCGGAGGGCCTCACGGGCCATTTCCGAGGCCTCATCCTCACCCTCCTCCCCGAGCTCGACCATCGCCTCGGCGTCAGCCAAGTCGGCCTCGAGCCGTTGGGCAGCGTCGATCCTTCCCTGCAGCGTGCTGCGCTCCCTCAGTGCTCCCGCCTCGCCACCATCGTCCCAGAACTCGGGCTCGGCCATCTGCTCCTCGAGCTCCGCCAGCCTTCTTCTCGCCCCGGCTGGGTCAAAGATGACCTCCCAGCTCACGGTAACGGGATCGCAGCTCCTCGAGTTGACGGCGTAACTCTTCGATCATTTCCTCATTCCTCCTTGCGAGAGCTTCGATTTCGTCTGTTTCCCGAATGGGCTAGTAGGCCGTACTCTCGTGCAGTCGACGTACGATAACGCCCACACCCGCCAAGAGTACACATGCTACAGCGAAGAGGTCTCCCCACAGGACATAGGGGCTGGTGCCGGTGCGCGGAATGATCGTGAACGCCATCATTCCCTTCTGCTCGAGGTCCATGCGCCCCAGCACGCGCCCCCAGGGATCGACAACCCCCGAGATACCCGTGTTCGCAGCACGTACAACGAAGCGTCGGTTCTCCACTGCCCTCATTCTAGCCATGGCGAAATGCTGGTAGGGACCACTGCTGGTTCCATACCAGGCGTCGTTGGTGATGGTCACCAAGAATGTTGCTCCACGGCGGACTTGTCGCCTGATGTATCCGGGGAAGACGATCTCATAGCATATCGCCACGCTGAACGGCGGCAGCAACAGGTCCGGATCCCCGAAAAGCTCTTGATCCATGTCGCCCGGATGAAAATCCCCGACCGCCACGACCAGGGGCGCAATCCAGGGCAGCCAGCGGCGCAGCGGCACAACTTCCCCGAACGGCACGAGCTTGACCTTGTCGTAGCGCTGTGGCCAAGACCCGTCGGGGGCGACGAGAAATGCGGCGTTGGTAGCCTGGATGCGGCCATCCGATTCTTCCACGTGGGGGCTGCCGACGATCATCGTGATGTCGAGCTGACGCGCGGCCTGGGCAATGGCGTCCCGGACTGCGGGATCTCGATCCAATCCGCCGGGGTTGGGGATCGATGATTCGGGCCAAATCACCAGGCGAGCTCCTGCCGCGGCGGCCTGAGCCGAAAGCTGGAGGTGGTCGGCGAGAATGCTGGCACGCGAGGCAGGATCCCACTTGCGCCCCTGCGGCACGTTTCCCTGCACGACCGCGACGCGCAGCGAATTGCCCGCGGATGCGCCTGCCCCATCCGGCGAGACCTCCTGCAACGAGGGGGCTGCCGCCAATCTCGCCGTGCCGTAGACCCCGAGCGCGGCAACCAGCACCGCAGCCGCCACTGCCACACGCAAGGCTTCGCGACGCTTCGCGATCAGGCTCGCCAACGCCACGTTGACGAAGACCGCCAGGGCCGAGAGGCCATAGACTCCCGCCAGATCGGCAGCCTGCATGAACACCACATTGCGCCCCGCCGCGTAGCCGACGAAAGCCCAGGGAAATCCACCGAGGGGGAATTTCTGTACGAACTCGAGGGCCACCCAAAGGACCGCCAGAAACACGCCCGCCCCAACTCCTACAGGACCGTACCAGGCAGCCAGCATGGCGAAGACACCGATGAAGCTGGCAAGCACGAAGACCAGTGCCGTAGTCGCCGCAAGGGCAACGGGCAAGCCAAGTCCTCCGTATTCGGCCATGGTGTCGACCAGCCAGTAGAGAGCTATGGCGCGATAGGCAAAGCCCGTGATCAACCCGAGCCACCACGCCCGAGCGATACCAGCCCCACGCAAGGCGAGCAGCAACGGAACGAGGGTGACCCAAATGAGGAGGTGCAGATCCGGCTTCGGGAAGGCGAGACCGAGCCCAACGCCGGATATCAGGGCACCGAGAAATGGCACGACGCGTTGCGTCAGGCCGGGGCGAGAAAGCGCGACGGAGCGCAAGACGGACCCGTCGCTCAGCCCTCGGTGACCCAGGTCGACTCGACGTCGGCTCTCTGGCCGAGCCGGCCGGCCACCGCCTCCGCGTCTGATCGCTCGCGGTAGCGCCCAACACGCACCCGATGCCAGGTTTGGTTGCGCACCTCGGCCGAAATCACGAACGCCGGGAATCCCTCCCGGGCGAGCGCAACTTGCAGGGTGTCGGCGGCCTGCTTGTCGGTCGTGGATTTCACTTGCACCACCCAGCCACTGACCAGCCCAGGATCTGACGCGGGCATCGAAGCAGCAGCCGGCGCGGCCTGTGTAGGCGCTGGGGTCGTCTCCACGGGAGGAGGCGTAGCCTGCGGCTCTTGCTCAGCTCCGCTCGAGGTGGGGTCCGTGGCTTGTCCAGCGGCTGGATCTTCTTCGGGTTGTGCCGTCGGCTGCTGCACACTCTCGTAGAAGTCCAGGGGGTCCTCTGAGGACTCATCGCCTGGCGTGGCCGCCTGCCATTCCTCGGGACCCTGCTGGGTACCCTGGCTCCGCCCGACTACGACGCCCAGGTAGAAAACTGCAACACCAACGACGAGAGCGCCGATAAAGGCGAGTAGAAGGTGGTGCGTATTAAGTTGAATTTCGTAGAAGCTCTGCTGGTTATCGGTCATCGATCCGCCCTTTGAGAGGGCAGGAGCGCGCTCCCCACGGCGCGCTACCCTACCCGGATGCCACTACATCAATCCCCCGATTCTACGTCACTCGACCCCGACGGCGCTGCCGGCTGGTCCGAAGATCCCGTCCCGGTTACCGATCCGACAAACTGACTGAGCAGATCGATGGGCAATGGAAACACGATCGTCGAGCTCTTGTCCGAGGCCACCTCGGTGAGCGTCTGGAAATATCGCAGCTGTACGGCCACAGGATTCCTGGCCAGGACGTCGGCGGCATTCTCGAGCTGCGCGCTGGCCTGGAATTCGCCTTCCGCGTGGATGATTTTGGCACGCTTTTCGCGCTCAGCCTCCGCCTGCCTGGCAATGGCTCGAATCATCTCCTTCGGGAGGTCGACATGCTTGACCTCGACCATCGACACCTTGATCCCCCATGGATCCGTGTGCCTGTCGAGGATGCTCTGCAGGTCGTGGTTCAGCTTGTCACGCTCTGCCAGCAACGTGTCGAGCTCCACTTGTCCGAGCACGGAACGCAGCGTTGTCTGTGCAAGCTGTGAGGTCGCGTACATGAAGTCCTCGACCTCGACAATTGCCTTGGTCGGGTCCATGACGCGGAAATAGAGAACCGCGTTCACCTTGACCGAGACGTTGTCGAGCGTGATGACGTCTTGCGGCGGAACGTCCAGAACGATGGTACGGAGAGTCACACGCACCATCTTGTCGATCGGCCACCACACGAAGATCAGCCCGGGGCCCTTCGTATTGGGCATGAGCCGGCCGAGCCGGAAAATCACACCGCGCTCGTATTCCTTGAGGACGTTGATGACGCTGATGACGTAGAAGACCACCACAAGAACCGCTAGCATCCAGCCCTGCAAGACAGGCATTACAATCTCCTATTTTTCGCGGCTCGGACGAACCTGAATCACGAGTCCGCTGTCAACCACCATGACCTCAACCGTGTCGCCCTCCTTGATCGGCACATCAGAGCGGGCCGTCCACAGCTCGCCGTGCACGAAGACCCGGCCGTCCATGCCGGGCCCCACGTCGCTCATCGCCCGTCCCAACTTGGAGACCAGTCCCTTGGCGCCCGTCTGCACCTGACCTCGATGCACCCTCACGACCATCGAGGTCAGCAAGGCCACGACGCCGCCCACTGCCAGCGCGGTGGGCAGGACAAACCACAGTGACAGCCTCATCTCGGGGATGGGACCCGGGAACAGAAGCAGTGAGCCGAGAACGAATGCGACCAGACCAGCAACGGTGAGGAGTCCGTACGACATGATTTTTATCTCGAGAATGAAAAAGAGCACAGCAAGGCCAATCAAGACTAACCCCGCGTAGTTGATCGGCAACTGCTGCAGGGCCAGTAAACCCATGATCAGACAGATTGCACCAACCACCCCCGGGAGGACAACACCAGGATTCGAGAGCTCGAAGTAGAGGCCCGCCAGGCCGGCGAGCAAGAGAATATAGGCAATCTGCGGGTGGGCAAGGGTGGACAAAACTCGCTGCCGCAGGCTCATCTCCACCTCGATGACCTCAGCCCCCGACAGCATCAGAGTCACCGGCTCCCCCGTTTCCTCTCGGATCACGCGCCCGTCGAGAGCCGCGATCAGATCCTCGACGCTGTCTGCCATGAGATCCGCCAGGCCCAACTCCACGGCCTCAGAGGCCGCGAAGGACCGACTATCCGCAACAGCCTCCGCCGCCAGCTCCGGCGGTCTGCCACGGCGCTCGGCAATGCTTCGTGTCCGGGCCACCGCGTCGTTGGTGATCTTCTCCGACATCGTCTCATCGATCTCTTGGGTGCCGATGGCAACCGGATGGGCCGATCCCATGCCGGTTCCTGGAGCCATCGCAACCAGGTCCGCAGACAGTGCGATCATGAATCCGGCTGATGCCGCCCTGCCCCCCGACGGCGCAACGTACACACAGGTCGGCACCGGGCTGGCCAGAAAGGCCTGCATGATGTCGCTCATCGACTCTTCGAGGCCGCCCGGCGTGGACAACTGCAGAAGGAACAGGGCGGCGTTTCTGTCCTGTGCGATCTGCAGGGACTCGATGATGAACTCGGCCGTGATCGGGTGGATGGCGTCGTCCAACACGGCGACCACGATGACACCGGAGGATTGCCCGGTTGCGGCAGGCAGATCCTGCGCCACGGCTTCATCTTGGCCGCTAGCTGCCCCCTGCGCCGCTGCCACACCGACCAGCCCGGCCAGGAGGCACACGATGGTCACGAGCCTTCGTGTGCCCGCAGCTACAGTCTGTCGCGCTTGCATCATTCTCCCATTGTGCACTGCGGAGGCGGCAACGCCCAAGGGGCTAGCCAGACTTCTCAACGGGTCGCTAACCGTTGAGAAGTCCAGGCTCCCGCTCAGCGTTCGTAAAGGTAGGCGGAATCGACGTGCCGACTCCCGGTTCCATAGTTGACCACGAAGCGGCTAGGTCGGAAATTGGCTCCGCCAAATTCACCCTTCTTGTTCAGCGCGTAGAAGTTGACGCTGAAATTGGGCGTGCCATCCTCGCGCAGGAGACGCGGGGCGACCGTCTTGTGCTCTACTCGCCGCACCACTTCCAGGCAAGCGTCCTGAGGATGCTTGCCCTGCCGCATGAACTCGACAGCCAGGAACGAGCAGCAATCGAGCAGGTTAGCCTCACCTCGCCCCGTGGAGCCACAGGCACCGACGTCGTTGTCGAGGTAGAGCCCCGCCCCGAGAATGGGTGAATCCCCTACCCTTCCGGGGATCTTCCAAGCCATGCCACTCGTGGTCGTGACTCCCGAGATGTCTCCGTTCGCCGCGACTGCGTTGCAGTTGATGGTTCCGTGCTGCCGATAGAAAGGGGCAAAGTCGTCATTCTCCGCAACCTCGCCCACGCCTCCCGGAGGTGGGAACCACTCGTCACGATCGGAGAGATTCTCCTTCCACTTCAACCACCGCAACCGGGCACGCTCTGTGAGGAGGTTCTCGATTTCGAACCCGTGCATACGGGCGAAATCTTGGGCCCCCTTCCCTACCAGCAAAACGTGGTCGGTGCGCTCCATGACAAGCCTGGCCACCTTGGACGGCGTCTTGATGCCCTCGATGCATGCAACTGCACCGCCATTGCGCGTCGGGCCGTGCATGACGGATGAGTCGAGCTGTACCACGCCCGCCTCGTTGGGCAGGCCACCATATCCGACGCTGGTGTCTTCGGGATCCAGTTCCACGATGTTGACCCCGGCGATGACGGAGTCGAGGGTGTCCTCACCCGCTTCGAGCATCTGCATGGCCCGGTTGCAGGCCTCGAGACCGTTGGCGCTCGAAATCACCAGCGGTCGTTGCCCTTGGGCCCGCCGGGTATGCACCGCCGGCGCCCCCAATGCTGCCGCACTACGACTACCCAACAGACCCACGCCCGCTACGGCCCCCGCCCGCAGAACTCCTCGGCGACTCCAGCGCAATTTCATGATATTCCTCCAGTTCGGCTAGGGAGCTGATGTGCCTTTTCGCCCGTAGCGATCCTCCAGGCGCACAACGTCGTCGAGATGTGGAGTCGAAACCTCGAAGACGTCGCACGTCTCTAGCGCCCGCATCCTGTGAACTGTGCCCGGAACAATGTGCCGTGCGTCACCGGGTCGCAGGACATGGGCCACGAGGTCATCACCCTCCTGCAGCTCGAGCTCCAAGACACCCGTAGCGACATAGACCGTCTCGTCCTTGACCTCGTGGTACTGCAGGCTGAGCTGCTCGTCCTTCTCGACGTGCAAGATCTTGCCGACGTAAAACTCCGTTTCAGCGAAGATCATCTCGTAGCCCCAAGGCTTTTCGACTCGTTGCATCGGTCCTCCTGAAATAGCCAAGGGAGGCAGCCCAGTTTGGCGACAGGTCTGCGCCCCCGCACGTTGGTGCACGTCTCAGTCGTGCCCCAGGAAACCCTCAGGAAACAGTGCCACCTGCTGCTCGAGCATGAACTCCTCAACCTCCCGGGCGGTTCTGAGCTGCAGCGCCCGCTGCAGAATCCACTCAGTATCCGCCTGTTTGACCTTGCGGATCACATTCTTGATCAGCGGGATGGCGACCGCGTTCATGCTCAACTCTTCCATCCCGAAACCCAATAGCACCATTGCGGTGAGGGGGTCGGACGCCATCTCACCGCACATGCTTACTGGCACACCTCCATCACGTGCCATCGTCATGAGGTCGCGCAAGACCCGCAGGACGGCCGGATGCAGTGGCTCATATAAGTGCGCGACGGCGTCGTTGGTTCGATCCACGGCAAGCAGGTACTGAATGAGGTCGTTGCTGCCAATGGAGAAGAAGTCCGCTTCCTGTGCGAGGAGGTCAGCAATCACCGCAGCTCCAGGCACCTCGATCATGACTCCCACAGGAATCGAGTCAGCAAACGCATGCCCCTCCAAGACCAGATCTTCGCGCACTTCTGCGATCACCGATTTCGCCTCGAGGAATTCCTCGACCCCCGAAACGAACGGCAGCATGATCCTCAGGTTACCGTGAACACTCGCCCGCAGAAGGCCGCGAAGCTGAGTCTTGAACAGGTCGCGCTCGCGTAGCGCCAGCCGCAGACCACGAAGCCCCAACAAGGCACTGGGGTCGTTTTCGGCGGCGGTGTCACCAGCCAAGATCTTCTCGCCACCGATGTCGATGATGCGGATGCTGACGGAGCTCGGACTCATGCGCTCGAGCACCTTGCGATATTCCTCAAAGTGCTCCTCCTCGGTTGGCAGCACGCCGGGACGTCGCAGGTACAGGAACTCCGACCGGTACAGGCCGACCCCCTCGGCCCCATGGGCCAGGGCCGATTCGACCTCCTTGCTCGTTTCGATGTTGGCAGTGAGCTTGACCCGAAATCCGTCACGAGTCTCGGCAACCAGGTCCCGGGTTGCCATGAGCTCGACCAGATGCTCCGATGAAGAAATCTGCTTGTTTTGGTACTCCTTCAGGACAGTCTCGGACGGGCCGACTACAACAAGACCCTCGTCGCCGTCCAAGACCACAGTATCGTTCTGATTCAGTATCGCGGTGACATCGTGCAGGCCCACCACCGCCGGGATCTCGAGGGAGCGGGCCACGATAGCCGAGTGTCCCGTGCGGCTACCGACGTCGGTTGCGAATCCCAGCACCCTGGAGACGTCCAGCTGTGCCGTCTCCGAGGGGCTCAGGTCGTGCGCGAACAGAATCACCGGATGCTCGAGGTGCCCGAGGCGGCGCCCCTCCTCGCCCGCCAGGGCTCGCAATAGTCGCTCCTGCAGATCGTCGATGTCGGTGCCGCGCTCCCTCAGATAGACATCTGAGATGCTCGCCACACGCTTGCTGAGGTCGCTGCCTACTTGCCGTACGGCCCACCCGACATTTTGTCGACCCTCGCGAATGCGCTTCTCGATCTCGCCGATGAACATGGAGTCCTCGAGTAAGAGAAGCTGCGCGTCGAAAATCTGTGCCACACCGGTACCGAGCACTTCTCCGGTGCGTTGTTTCAGGTTCTCGAGGTCCGCACCGGCACGATCGACCGCAACACGAAGGCGCTCGAGCTCCTCGGCCACCTGCCGCTCGTCGAGCTCCGATTGGGAAACGGGCACACGGCGCCTCTCGAGGACCAGTGCGGGTCCGATGGCGATGCCCGGGGAGACCCCGATTCCGTGACGGACGATTCCCTGCAAGGTCTACTCCTCTCCGAACTTGTCCTCGACCAGGGCCCCCAGCGCTACCAATGCCTCCTCCTCGTCGGAACCATCGAGAACCACCTCCAAATGAGTTCCCATGGGTGCGGCGAGCAGTAGCACGCCCATGATGCTCTTGCCGTTCACTCGCAGGTCCCCCTTGATGACCTCGACCGCGCAAGCGAACTCCGTCGCGCACTGCACAAATTTGGCTGCAGCACGCGCGTGCAAACCCAGCTTGTTCTGAATTACGAGCTTTTTTTGCAGCATGATCCTGGCCCGATGGTTTGATCGTTATAGGGCTTGGCATCTTCCCGACTGGGCCCCGCGACCTTGGAGCTCCACCCCGGAGCAGGCTACGTCTCTTGTCGGGAAGAGAGGATCTCGCTAGCGACGTAAACGCTCTTCTGGCCCCGCTCCCGCACCTGCTGAGCGATCCCCAGGAGACTCTCGCTGGCGTTCTGAAGGCTCGTCAACTTGATCAACATCGGCAGGTTGACGCCGGTGATGATCTCCACCTCATCTTGTTCCAGGAACGCCAGGCTCACGTTGGTAGGAGTGCCGCCGAACATGTCGGTGAAAATCAGCACACCCCCACCACTGTTGACCGTCTCGATCGTTTCCTGGATCTGCTGCCGGGCAACAGCAACGTCATCGTCCCAATCGATGGAGACGGCGGCGATGCCCTCGGTACGACCGACGATTCGTTCGGTGGCATCGAGGAGCTCTCGAGCAAGGTGACCATGTGTAACGATGACGGCGCCTACCATCGAGCACTCCGCATTATGCGGTGAATGAATCTCTATGTTTGGCTCAGGCCCGGAATATCCCGGTGGATGAGCGACACACGGTAGCCCAACTCCTCGAGGATCCCAGCTACTCGTCGAGTGATGGCTACTGACCGATGCTGACCCCCAGTGCAGCCGAAGGCCAGCGTCAAATACGTCTTCCCTTCGTCCCCGTACTGGGGAATGAGGAAACCCAGCAGTTTCTGCAGAAGGCTTAAGAACTCGCCTGTCTCGCTATGAGATTCTACAAACTCCGCGACGGCGTTGTCCATTCCGGTCAGGTCCTTGAGCTCGGGAACGTAGTGCGGATTGGGCAGAAACCGGACGTCGAAGACGAGATCGGCGTTAGCGGGCAGGCCGCGTCGATAGCCGAAGCTCATCACCGAGATGTTCAGCCCTTCCCTATTGTCGCCGCCGAGTTGAGCCGTCAGAAAGTCGCGCAAGTCGCGCTCGGTGAAGTGGCTGGTGTCGATCACGCGATCGGCCAGCAGGCGGATCGGAGCGAGTCTTTCGCGCTCCTGGCGAATGCCATCAGCCACACTTGGAACGTTGTGGCCGACCAACGGATGGGGACGCCTCGTCTCGGAGAAACGCTGCTGCAGGACGGCATCCGCAGCATCCAGAAAGATGAGTTGCACCGCCCCGCGGCGTTGCTTGAGGGAGCTGAAAAGCTCCGCGAATTGATCGAGAAAGGCGCGGCTCCGAACGTCGACGCCGAGAGCGGCACTCTGCAGACTGGGCACCGCACGGTCGAACAAATCGACGAGCGTCTCTATGAGTTGTGGCGGCAGATTGTCGACGCAGTAGTAACCCAGATCCTCCAGGCAAGAGAGTGCAGCGCTCTTGCCTGCGCCCGAAAGGCCAGAAACCACTAGGAGAGAGGTCGGGTTCGACAAGATTATGTTCGCCTCATTCGAAATCACCCTCGTCGACGTCACGAACGTCAGGTCCCGACCGCGGGTCCTTAATGGCAGCTTCCAGCCTGCGGCGCATGTCCTCAGCCGGATGATACCCGGTGAGCTTGAGGATCAGGTTCCGGGCCGCGACCTCGATCAGAATGGAGAGGTTGCGCCCCGAGGCGACAGGCAACCGAATGAGCGGCAGCTCCAAGCCCATGATCTCCTTCTTCTCCTCGTCGAGACCGAGTCGCTCGTACTTTCCTCTTTCGGCCCACTTCTCGAGGTGCACGACCAGCTCAATGCGTTTGCGGGCGCGAATCGACGCGGCCCCAAAGAGGTGCTCGATGTTGATGACACCCAGGCCACGCAACTCCATGTGATGTTTTATCAGCTCCGGGCCTTGACCCAGCAGAATGTCGCCGCGCCGACGACGAATCTCCACTACATCGTCGGATACCAACCGGTGCCCCCGGACGACGAGATCGAGAGCACACTCACTTTTGCCCACGCCCGAATCCCCAGTGATGAGAACACCGATGCCATAAACATCCATCAACACCCCGTGCACCATCGTCCGCGGGGCCAAATGGCGATCGAGCAAGAGCGTGATGCGATCGATGAACTCGGAGGAGATCAGGCTCGTGCGAAACAGCGGAGTGCCATGCTTCTCACAGAGCTCGACGAGCTCTTCGAGGACCGCGGCCCTGCCGGTGACGACGAAGCAGGCGACAGGTCGATCACAAATGACCTCGAGGATCTCGTATCGCTGCCGGGCTTCCAGCAGCTCCAGATAGTCGATCTCCGTCGATCCCAGGACCTGGACCCAACCCGGCTTCATGAAATCGACGTAGCCGGTCATCGCCAAACCCGGCTTTTGGATGCGGTGGGCCGTGATATCCCGATCGAGCCCGGCTTCGCCGCCGAGGAATTCGAGCTCGAGATGCCTGCCGTCGCCGGCGGTGAGCTCCCGCACCGTGATCTGGCCTGCATGCACGGAATCGGACCCATCAGTGCTCATTGATCAACCGATCTCCCGCCGCGACTTGGAAGCTGGAATGCCCAACTCTTCTCGGTACTTGGCGACCGTACGGCGGGCAATTTGTAGGCCTTCATTCTTTAGCTCTGTCGCGATTCGGGCGTCCGACAGGGGCTTCTGCGGGCTCTCGGATTCGATGAGCTTGCGGATCTTCACCTTCACCGAGATCGATGAGACATCGGATCCGCTCGAGTGCCCCAATGCGCTGTGAAAGAAGAACTTCATCTCGTAAATCCCCTGGGGCGTGTGCATGTACTTACCGTTGACGACCCGCGAAACGGTCGATTCATGCATTTCGATATCGTCTGCCACGTCGCGTAAAACCAGGGGGCGGAGCTCGGCCACACCGTGGGCGAGAAATGGCATCTGGTGCTTGACGATGCTCTCGGCAACTCGGCTGATCGTTCGCTGCCGTTGACCATAGGACTTGATGAGCCAAAGTGCCGATCGCAGCTTGGTCTGCAGGTACTCGGCGGCGTCCTTTGAGAGCTCCTGGCGAGATCGCAGCATCTGACGATAGAACCGGGAGATGCGGAGCTTCGGCAGACCGTCATCATTGAGCACGATGCGGTAGGTATCTCCGTCCTTGACAACCGACACGTCGGGAACAATGTAGCGCGCCGGCTCGGTTGCATACACATGCCCAGGCTTGGGGTTGAGCCGCTTGATGATCTCGAGGGCGTGCGCAACCTCATCAATCGCCACTCCGCAGCTCTTGGCGATATCGTTGTATCGATGTGCCGTCAGCAGGTCGAGGTGCTCCTCGACGAGCTCGTAGGCCAGATCATCATGCAGCTCCAGGTGATCCAGCTGCAGCAGCATGCACTCCTTGAGGTCACGCGCTGCCACTCCAGGTGGATCCAGCAACTGGATACGCGCAAGAGCGCTCTCAACCCGCTCGAGGTGCCAGGGACCCATGGCAGCAATCTCCTCGAGGGAGGCACGCAGGTAGCCCTCCGAATTGAGATTGCCGATGATCGCCTCACCGATCTCCATCTCGAGATCCTCGGCGTCGGTCATCTCGAGCTGCCAGAGAAGTTGATCCACCATGGAGGGAGTTTCCGCCAGGATGTTCTCCAGCGGGACACCCTCTCGCTCCTCGTGCATTCGCGGCGACCCCGACCGCGAGTCGTGGTAGTCCTGGAAATATGATTCGAGGTTCATCTCCTCGAATGGATCCGCTTCCTGGGCCGGCTCCTGCTCGCTCTGCTCGGTACGTTCCTCGGTGACCTCCCCTTCAGAAGAGGTGGATATCTCTTGTTCGAGCTCCTCGAGCAGCGGGTTTTCGACCATCTCCTGCTGCAGGACACCTTCGAGCTCCAGTCTATTGAGCTGAAGCAGACGGATGGCGAGCTGCAGGGCCGGCGTCATAACCAGACGCTGTTGCAGGCGTGGAGCCAGTATCTGCTCTAGGGCCATAGCTCAGTCCAACCGGAAACTCTCACCCAAATAGATCTCTCTCACCTCAGGGTCATGCCCGAGCTCCTCGGGTGAGCCAGTACGAAAGATCTTGCCGTCGCGGATGATGTAGGCACGATCCGTGATCTGTAGTGTTTCGCGCACGTTGTGATCGGTGATCAGGACCCCGATACCACGTTGTTTCAGTTGACCGATGATGCGCTGAATATCCGCGATCGCAATCGGATCGATGCCGGTGAATGGCTCGTCGAGTAGCACGAACGAGGGGTTCGTGGTCAAGGCTCTGGCGATCTCCACCCGACGGCGCTCACCCCCCGACAACGTGTAGGCCACATTGTCGGCGAGGTGAGTGAGCCCAAGGTCCTGCAGAAGCTCGTCGCAGCGAGCCGCACGCTCTCCACGCTTCAGATCGAGACCCTCCAGAATTGCCAGAAGGTTCTGGGCGACAGTGAGCTTGCGAAAAACAGAGGGCTCCTGAGGCAGGTAGGAGAGACCGTGACGCCGGGCACGCACGTACATCGGCTCGTGAGTGATTTCCTGGCCACCCACCAGCACTCGTCCAGCGTCGGGTCGGGTCAAGCCAACGACAATGTAGAAGGTCGTGGTCTTGCCGGCGCCGTTGGGTCCCAACAGGCCGACGACCTCGCCCGTGGCGATCTGCAGGCTCACCTCGTTGACAACACGACGTCCGCGGTAGGCCTTGACCAGCGCTTCCACAGAAAGAGTCAGACCCAACCCTGGCTCGGCTGTCTCGACCATCGCTGTCTGCGCCTCTCTACCCTGGGGTTCATGCATTAGAAGATATCCTAGCAATGTCCGAGAAAGCGCGTCAATGCGCATCGAAGCTCACATGAAAGCTGAAATACGTATATTTCATGGCCACTTATGACAAATAAGCCAATTGGGGCATTGGTCGATCGACACGCCCCTATCAAAAATCGTGCCAATTGCCGCGGGAATGTGCCCGCCAACAACCCCTTGCCACCGAGTAGGGACGAGCGCGGTGAGGGTCGAGGACGACCACGGTGAGGGTCGAGGTCGTCCCCGTTGAGAAGCTCGGACTGAAGTCGATCGGAGAAAAAACCCCGACCGCGTTAGTCGGGCGGTCGCGAGCGAGCAACGCCGCTCGGAATGACTAATGATATGCAGCGATGCGTTCTAATATCTCATACCTATGAGTAGTTGCTACTAGTCTTGTTGACAGAGCAAGAGCGGCGCGAATAGACTTTGTGTTCTTAGTGTCCCTCGTTCACGGCCCTCGTGGGAGAGCCCACCCGCACAGAGCGGTACTGTGAAACTAGGCCAGCTTCTCGTCAAGAAGAGAATCATCGACGCGGACCAGCTCCGCGCCGTCCTCGCCCGTCAGAAGGGAGAGGGTGCACGGCTCGGGGAAATGCTCGTCCGTCTCGGACTGGTATCGAAGCGAGATGTGCTCAGCGCCCTCGCGACCCAGCCCGGCTTCCGACTCGACTCTGTCGCCCTGGCTCAGGTCGAGCCGGCAGTGGCCCGACTCGTCCCGCGCCAAGTGGCCGATCGTCTGACATGCATTGCTGCGGCCTTGCAAGGGGACAGCCTCTCCGTGGCCATGGCGGATCCGCTCGACTTCCCTGCCGTTGAGCAACTCAGTGCCATCGTCGATATCAAGATCGACCCTTTGCTGGCTGGCGCCAGCGATATCGAGCTCGCCATTCGTCTCCACTACCCTCCAGAGGGCAACGCGGCGCTGATAACGACGGACCACAGCCAGGCGGTACCAGTAGTGACTGCAGAGCATGCAGCCTTCGACTCTGAGTCGCCCATCGAGACGGATCCGATGGGCCTGGTTAGTTCCGTCGCCGCCAACGTCGACGCCCTGATCGAGCCAGGGTCAATTCCCGGCGGTGCTGAGCCTGGCGAGTTGCCCACCTCCGTGCAGCTTCAAAACCTCCTGTTGCATGAAGCCATCAGGGAACGCGCATCCGATATCCACATCGAGCCACGAGTTGACCATCTATGCGTACGGAACCGGGTTGATGGGCGACTTGTCGAGAGCCAGATCATCCCCAAGTGGATGCACGCCGGTCTGATCTCACGTTTCAAGATTCTCGCCAGCATGGACATCGCCGAGCGGCGCTTGCCGCAAGACGGACGCTGCAGGATCCAGGTGGATGGACGCCAAATCGACCTCCGCGTCTCGACCCTGCCGACTCAGCACGGCGAGAAGATGGTGCTGCGGATTCTCGATCGTCGCAACCAGCTTCGCGGGCTCGAGGACCTCGGTCTCGACGATACCGATACGGAAGAGTTGCTCGAGTTCGTCAGGCATCCCCAGGGAATGCTGCTCGTGGTCGGACCGACGGGATCGGGCAAGACGACGACGCTCTACTCCTTGCTCCAATGCCTGGATTCCCGGTCGAAGAACATCATCACGATCGAGGATCCTATCGAGTACGAGATGCCCTCCATCAACCAGGTCCAGGTGCATGAGAAGATCGGACTCAATTTTGCCACGGTGCTGCGCTCCGTATTGCGCCAGGACCCCGATGTCGTGCTGGTCGGTGAGATCCGCGACCAAGAAACAGCCGAGATCGGCATCCGGGCCGCGCTGACGGGCCACTTGCTCCTGACTACCGTTCATACGAACAACGCGGTGAGCACGCTCGTCAGAATGCTCGACCTCGGCATCGCACCGTTTCTGCTCAGTTCGTCACTCTTGGGCATCGTGTGTCAGCGGTTGGTGCGTAAGATATGCAAGCGCTGCGCGGCCCCGTACACACCAGACCCCGATGCCCTCAAGATCCTCGGGCTGCCGGCGAACGAGGAGGAGAATTACTTGCGCGGTACGGGCTGCGCGGATTGTGGTGGGCGCGGCTACAAGGGGAGAATCGCAGTGTTCGAGATCCTCCGCGTCGGCGAGCCATTGCGCCGAGCCATCGCGAGAAACGCCAGCGAGCAGGAGTTGCGGCGCATCGCAGTCGACTCCGGCATGCGCACTCTCATCGAATCTGGTGTCGCCAAAGTGAGGGCGGGGATCACGACTGCTGAAGATGTGGCCTACTCCATGCGCGATATCGATTGGGGCGCGGTTTGCTCGAATTGCGAGCAACCCGTCGAGCCGGATTTCGAGGCTTGCCCACATTGCGGCGTGAACCTCCATGCCGCGTGCGCCGGGTGCGGCCGTAAGGTTCAGGCAAGCTGGCTGAAGTGCCCCTACTGCCGTACGGACCTGCCTCGCACCGACCGCACCCGCACTCTCCCGGCTCCGGGCCATACTGAGGAGAAGCAATCGAACAAGCGGCGGGAGCTCAGGGCTCTGCGGCCAGGAAAACCCGACTAGCAGCGCCTCGGACTGTGTCCGAGATCGTCTCTAACCCTCTCTGGGGCGACTGTTTTCACCCCACTCGACGACGCGCATGGCAACAGACTCTGACTACTACGCAGTCCTCGGTATCGAGGTTGAAGCCGACCAGGACGAGGTGCGCCATGCCTTCCGAGAGCGCGTCCGCGCCTGCCATCCGGACCGCGTCGCCAATCTCGACGTTGACCTACGGCAGCTGGCAGAAGAGAAAATGGTGCGGCTCAACGAGGCCTACGGCGTTCTCAGGAACCCGGCTCAACGCGCCGCGTACGACGACCAGCGTCTCCGGACACATGCATCGCCTCCAGCGACCCCGGCACCGTCCGTGCCGCGGAGATCGCCACCACCCCCACCCGTCGATGAACATGTCTCCCGAGATCGCTTCGCCGGCAGAGAGTTCGTTTCGCGGGCAGCCTCTGAGGAATTCGAGACACGCGTGAAACAGGTATTGGGCGGGCACGCCAATTGGACTCCGGTCGTGCTGCCCGGCACAACGCTCGCACTCAAGGGAACGCTGGGCCGGTCAGCCTACTACTTCGTGCTCGCTGCGCCACCTCAACTCGATGAGAAGAGCTTGCGCCGCTTTTTGAGACGAATGAAAAGCTGGTCGGGCACGCTGCCGACCCGCTGGTGGGGACGAGTGCTGGCCCTTGGATTCCTGGGGGCGGTCGAGTTCGCGGGTCGTGATCGCTTGTGCCAGATATTGGAGGAATTCAACCAGCAGAAACTCGACAACGCGACCCTGGGACCTGTGACGATGGTCGACTTGGTGAACTGGCAGGTTTTTCCTGGGCAGGGAGATCTCGACACCCGCCTCACTTCTCTGCTGCGGGACTGAGGAACTCCCGCGGCGTAGTCATAGCGGGGCTCTTGCATGCAAGGCGACGAGAAGGCCTCGATCGACAATCGGAGTCATGTTATCGGCGAGGCGCTGCGTGATCTCGCCTTCGCGGTCAAGGCTCTTCAGCTATACCCGGCCACTTCTCCTGTCGTCAGAGAGGCGGTTTCGCGGGGCCACGCTACGCTCTTGTCGCTCTTGCGCCAGAACCCACTTTCCCTCGACGTCCTCCCGGATACGCTGCACGTGGCAGGAGAAAGCGTCGAGGATGAGGCGCGTGGAGTTCGCCACCTTGCGGAGCGACTGCATGAACGCGGCGTAGCCCACCTCCACCTGGACTCCTCCCTGTTGCCCGCCTCGCTTCAGAGGATGGCCGAGTTGCTGGCCATGAATGCCGAGGTTCTTCACCAGGGCGGCGGCTTCAGCGGACACCTGGAGCGTGAACACCATCCCGGATTGACCGTCGAGATGCTGCGCCTCGAACGGCTCTACGAAGATGAGGAGGACGATTGGAAGGATGAGGCAGTGTCGGTCTGGGAAAAGCTCCTGCATGGCTACGGAGACGCCAATGAGCTCGGAGAAATTGACTGGGAGATGCTGGCCAGCAACCCCGAGCAACTCGACGGCTTCCTGAAGTGGTTGCTGCAGAGCGCCGCAGAGGATTCGGCTCTATCGGAATTCTCCCGGGTCGAGATTGTCCGTATCGTATGCAAGAACGTCGGCGAGGCCGCGGCAGCCCTGGGGCAAGAGAGCCTAGAGGGCGTTACCGAAGTATTGGCTCACTTCTACGATGATCTCGATCAGGAGCTGTGGATCGATTTGCTCACGGATCCTCTGATGGTCGGGGGCGCTGAGACGACCGAAGGGGACAGTATCGGCACATCCGCAAGGAGTGGAAAGGGCATCGACCTCAGCCAGCGGCTCGCCGGCGCCCTCAAGCGAGAACAAGTGGAAGACCTCATGACGTACGCCCTCACAACACGTCGCGAGGCATCTCCTCGCCTGCTCCAACTCCTCGATCGGGTGCTCGAGAGGCGTCCAGATCGGGACATCATGGCTCAGGCCATCCGAAATGCCGTGGAGCGGCAGGCACAACGTGACGGCTCGCACCGGAAGTTCAAGGATCTTTGGCCCGCCCTCAGCGATGTCCTGCAGGAGGAAAATCCTGCCCCATATGTCGACAAACCCTACAAAGCCTCCCTCGAGGAGCTTCTGCGAGAGGAAGTACCGGCCAGCCTCTGGCCGATCGAGCGTATTCAGCATCGCATGCGAGAGCTCGAGCCGACTTATCTGCTGCAGCGACGGGCCAAGGTCATCCTGGCCATCCTCCAGGACGAGGGTGACGACGATGAGTACCGTTCCCTGGCCACGGAGCTCGAACGCAGCTTTCCAGAGTTCATTCTTCAGGGACAGTACATATCCACGGAGGAGGCGCTGGGGATCTTCGCCAGGCACCTCGACCCAGCCAGCGGCAAGTCGGTCGAGCAGCGTCAATTCGCCCGGGAGATTCTGCTTCGCTTTTGCAACCAGCACACCTTGCGTGAGGTGGTGCGGAATCTGGCCGGTAAGCCACGCACCCAGATCGACGCTGCCACTCGAATCTTTCAGTCGCTCGGTCCGATGGTCATACCCGCGCTCCTGGAAGCGCTGTCTCAAGAAACATCGCGACCGATCAGGCTACACCTCGTCCGCATGCTGTCAGCAATGGGAGACGCCGCACTGCCGGAGATTCAGAAGAACCTGCGCGACCAGCGTTGGTTTTTCGTCCGCAACCTGGCGTGGATCATCGGTGAAATCGGCGAGCAAAGCTTCTCACGGTACCTGGGTCTGATCGCGGATCATAAGGATCTGCGCGTGCGTAGAGAGGCAGTCAAGTCGCTCGCCAAACTGGGTGGACCCAAGGCCGCCGAGACTCTCATGGACGCCCTCTCGGACACTGATGAGGAAATCCAACTCACAGCTATCCGGGGCCTCGGCCATAGCGGGGTGACCCCTCCCGTGCCGCGATTGCATGCCGTGCTGAGGCGACCCAACCTGAGAGGGCAGAACACTGATTTCATCCAAGCGACAGCTGTTGCGCTGGGCCAGATCGGCGATATCGACGCTCTGCCGGCCCTGCGCCGCTTGTCGCGTAAGCCTCTTCTGTATCGCACTCGTCGACTGCCGGCCACAGAGGCGGCAAGGTGGGCGAGCCGATCCATTCTCGGGGAGGATGCGGGCGAGGCGCCGGAGGTCGAAATGCCGCCGTCTGAAAAGGACTCGGGGCGAGGCGGCGACCACCCACCCAGAAACGACGAGACAGCGCGGCCCGCAGAGAAGATCGTAAGCGGGGCTCACCCGGCCGGCGAGGGTGATCACGCGATGAGACGAACTTCGGATTCGGAACACTAAATGTTTCTTTCGCGCGAGGAGTTCCAGGGAATCGTGTCGCTTCTGCTAACAGCAGAGCGCTCGCTGGCCTTGTATCCCTCCAGCCATCCTCGTATTCAGCAAGCGCTCAGCGAGTGTTTCTTCCACCTGCGCGACCTACTGCAGCGGGAGCAGCAGATCCCGATCGTTCTCGCCGGGCGCGAGTTTGTTGTCGGCGACCTGCAGATCCCCGTTGCTGGCGAGGCTCTGCAGGAGCTTGCCCAGAAGCTCAGGCAAACTGGTGTCGAAAAGCTCATCTTCTTGGAAGGTCTGAGACAGTGGGAGCTTCACAGGTTTCTGCGACTTCTCGACGTGAAAGACTCCGTCGGTGAAGACCTCGCTCCCATTGAGGAGATTCTCGAGGAGGAAGGCATTGAGCACATCCTCGCCGGTCCTCTGCACGTCGAGCCAACCGATGAGAGGGTTCCCGATCTGCTGGTGCGCGCTTGGGAGGCCTACACGTCGGGCCTCAAAGCGGTGCGCAAGCTGCGTCACGGGGTAAGGGCTAACGGACGGCTGGAGCATCTCGATGAGGCCAAGGCGTTCGTAAGTGATCTTGTCGAGGTCGCCATGCAGAAGACCCAGCCGCTCCTCGCGCTGCAGGCCTTGAAGGTGAACGACGAATACAGCTTTACTCATTCCATCAATGTCGCAACCTTGACGCTGGCGATGGCCAGGGGCTTGAACTTCGGCAAGTACGAACTGCGGGAGATCAGCATGGCCGCTCTATTGCATGACATCGGCAAGGAGCGTGTCTCCGGAGACCTGCTTCGCAAATCCGGCAAGCTCGATGAGGAAGAGTGGGAACAGATGCATCGCCACAGCCACGACGGCGCCAAGCTGTTGATTTGTACGGCTGGCGTCGGAGACCTCGCCCCCATCGTCGCCTACGAACATCACCTGGCTCAGGAACGCGACAGTGCTTCGTCGGCCAATTGGCACCTGCATATTGTTTCAGAGCTGGTCACCATCGCCGATGTTTATGATGCGCTTCGCTCCACCCGGCCCTATCGCGACGCCCTGCCACCCCATCAGACGATGGAGATCATGCGGAAGGACGTGGGCACGAAGTTCAATGCCGACATCTTCGAGGGGTTCGCTCGCATGCTTGGCTACTATCCTCCTGGCACGTGCGTGCGTTTGCACACGAGGGAAGTGGGCGTAGTCTATCAGGCGAATCCTGATGATCTCGAGCGCCCCCGCGTCCTGCTGGTTCATGGCAACGATGAGCGCCTCCTGGATCCTCCTCGCCGCGTCGACCTGACCGATCTCGGCCCGGACAACAAGACGTTCACACGCTCGATCGTGGAGGTCCTCGACGCCGAGAGCGCCGGACTGGACCCCTTCGACTACCTCTGAGAGTCACCCCGAGGAACCGCCCCGGACAGTCTGTGTCTGCCCCTGCTGCAGTGCCGTGATACTGAGGTCTTCATTGTTCCAGCGGAACATCAGCCCCTTGGAGTCACGAATGTCGACGCCCTGTTCGTTGGCAAAGACTGCGGGAACGGCCGGAGTCCCCAAGATCGTCAGCTCCTTGGTCTCAGGGTCGAATATCATGGAGCTGCCGGTGGCGGTGCCAGCTGGATCCTGCATCGTTACCTCCCCACCGACCTCGACCGAACGCCAGCTACCGTCAGTATCCACCAGCACCACGATCGGGCTCCCGGAGATGATCCGCTCCCCGTCGACGAGCTCTGCCCCCCGCGCCACCCGTAGCTCCGGAGGCGATCCCTCGAGGAGTAACACCCCCCCCGTCAGAGTTATCGCCGCCGGGGGCTCCGCCTCGCCCTCGGATTCGGCCCCGACCTGGGAAGCGGCGGGCGGGGCCAGGATGGCGAGAACATCACCGAGCGCCTCGAGCTGCGCCGGATCCCCAGATAGCGTCAGGGTGTTGGCCTGTAGGTGCTGATTGCCCTGCCAGAGCCGAGCTCCACCGCCGAATATCAGATTGCCGGAGTCGGCTACGGTCATTTCCCCAGCCGCGACGTTGACGCTTGCGGCCCCGCCGAACACCGGGCTAATCATCGCCACTTTGTCTCCGCGAAGCACTGCCTCGACGTTCCCGATGGCCTGCAGGCCACCACGCTGAGCCATTCTGATCTCATTGGCTGAAACGTCGTATTGATCGCCGCTCAATCGGGGACGCGGCGTGCCGCGCATGATCCAAGCATCCTCCAGCGGGTCATACTCGCCTTCCTCGGCCTGAAGCGTGGCTTCCTCCGACCTGTAGCTAACCCCCTCCGGCCACCGCCCCGAAACGAAAGCCGTGTCCTCCCACGCCAACTCGACCACCTCTCCACGCAGAAAGGTGGCATTCCCCTCTTTGGGGGCAACAAGCTCCACGATGACGGACCCCGTGGCGCGCGCATTCTCCAGGCCACCCGGGCCCAGCAAAAGCTCGAGCGTGCTACCGCGCACTCCCCGAATGCCGGTCGCCGCATCGGCAGACGCTTCCCAGCGCGCGTCACCTATTGCGGCTACCTCTCCCCTGTCATCCTGCAAGAGATTGAACTCGATATCGTCCGCGGTCAGGGTGCCCGCCGTCGCCGTGTCGAGACGAGGCCGTCTCGTCCCCACTCTTTGAGCGTGCACCAGCAGGGGCTCCATGCTCTCACCCAGATCGAGAGTCAACACATGCGCGTCGAGAGCATTGTCGGGGCCCGCTTCGCCCTCCCCCCAAACCGCTCGGCTGTTGCCGCTCGCCTCCACGGCATGAACGCGATTGGACTCTTCCTCCACGATCAAGGTCATCGTGTCCCCGGCAATCGTCGCTCCCGGCAGATCTACGCGTGGCCTCCCTTCCAGCAGCAGCCCCGCACCGCCAACGTCGTGCGTCAACGCCTGAGCGGTGCCGCTGAGGGCCCCCGCCCCGCCACCAGAAGGATGATCTGGATCAGAGGCAAACGTGAGGTTCCGCTCGAGCCGCAAGAACCCCTCCTCCGTGTCGTATCGCATTCTCCGGGCCCGGGTCACGAGCCCCGCGATGTGTAGCTCTACGCCCTGGTTCGTTCCCACCATGGCGTCGTCGTCCTCATAGGTGAGCAAGCTGGTTGACATCTCGGCACCACCAGGGAGCACGACCCGCACATCACCCTCGATCTCCGCGTCACGCAACTGTCCAGCATCGTTCTGGCGAACGGTCAACTTGCTCCCCGTGATGATCGTCGGTTCCGGCACCGTGTCTTCATCTTCAGGAGATGGATAGAGAGCCAACCTGACGTTGTCGATCCACTCCTGACGACCCCCCGCGAAGCCAAGGTTGGTATCGGCGCTCACGCGATAGCGTGGTACGCCATTGACGGTGTGGGTGTAGTCCAGGCCTTCAGTCCGAAAGAGCAACTCTGGTCCCTCGCCAGTATTCAATGACGGCTGGGAATTGGTCTGCCGGGTATCTCCGCGCCACTGCCAGTAGACGAGGCCCGCAACACCGATGGCCAGGCCCACCATGGCAATCCGTAGAATCCCCCTCGCCCTCACGGCTACCACTCCGCGGCCAGCGCTCCCGAGAAACCGAACCCGTCGCGCTCGTTGCCATATGTGCCGGCGAAAACGATTTTGCCCTGGGCGATTGATTGAGCGGTGGCCAGGCTGGCCGTGAGGAGAAGAGTCCAGGCTACCAGAGCAGTGGAGACACTTCGCTGAATGTGTCTCACTCCCGCGGGGGACGGTGCTTGTCCATCTCCTCTTGATAATACTGCCTGTAGAGGATTTCCCATTCCCTACCGCCTTCTGGAAAGTCCCGCTTCTGCGAGGTGATTTTGGTGCGGACCAGCTCCTCGACCATCGCGTCGCGCTCGATCTCTTCGGTGATGAGCCGCACGATTTCGAGCCGGACATCGTTCGGGTCGTTCGAGATCTGCACGCGATCGTCTGCCACCATGGCCTCGATGATCAGGCGCGACAGATGGTTAACCTTGGCACGTGATAGCCGCATGATCAGAGGATGATGTTGCGCTCTCTGGCGAGCTTGGATTTGATCACCTTGAACATCTCGTGGTACTCGACATCGGCCCTGCGAATCTGATCCATGTGCTGCCGCATGAGCTCGCGAACCTCCTCGTTAAGGTCATCTTCCACCCGGAGGTCCTGGGCGATCACATTCGCTACGACTTTTTCGATCTCGTCGGGCTCTTCAACCTCGAACATGCCGCGCTTCGCCAGGCCACGCACAACGCGGTTGGCGATGATCTCGATCTGTTCGTACCTCAGTCGCATGACGAGAGCTGAGCCTGAAGATGCTGTAGGAATGCCGCAAAGTCGGCACACGGACCGATGCTAGCATGGCGCCGGATGAGCCAACAACGCAGGCTACCTGGCGATTCTCACCGCCACGGGCTCGACATCGAAAGAAGACCCGAGACTTACGTGCAGTTCGTATTCCCCCGGCTCGGCATCCGGCAGGTGCGTCTCGATGACCAATGGTCCCACCGAGCCAGCCAGCCACCTGGATGAATCCAGCTCCAAGCCTTCCGATGTGCCATCGTCGGACACCATTCTGACGGCCACGTCGCCAAGCGACGGAACTGCTCCGCGGGCCCAGACGAGTATGTGGACCGTGCTGCCCGGCGGGAAGCGCCCATCTCGTGGGGCCAGCAGTCCGAGCTGCTGAGTACCGCCGACATCGATCGGGATCGACATCCGTCCAACTGCGGCAGTCGCGACGGGGCCAGCGTCCGACTCGACCTCGATGTTGCCGCGCCACTCTCCCCGGCTGGCGGCCACCGGCTGCGCCAGCCCGACACGCGCCGAGTAGGCTCCCGCCGGCGCGTCCAGGGCGAGAACGCTCAACAGGGTGCCGGTACCGAGCTCGGTGAGCAGTTGTTGCGGCAAGCTCACGGTCCAATGTTGCACCATGGTGAGATTATCTCCGCGCTGCTCGGGATCAAGCTCGACGCCAACCTCCAGCTGCGAGAAATAGGTGCCGCCGTCGTTCTCGAACAGAAGATCTCGCAAGGCCACCAGCACCGGAAAGAGGGCCGTCCCGCCAGCGCCGACGTCACTCCACTCCTCGGCCAACACTTCGAAGGGCATGACCGACTCGGATACGGAGCGCACGAAAGCTCCGTCGGTGGCGCCGGCATCGAACTCGAGCTGAGGGTCGAACACGAGCGCCTCGCCCACGTAGTCGAAGGCGCGGCGCAGATCGAGCGGCCAGCTCCCGGCACCGAATCGATAGTCGAAGATCTCCGGATTGCCGATTCGCTCTTCGATGAATAAGACGAGGAACTCGCCGGTGTTCGTCGTGAAGGCACGGGAGACAGTTCTACCAACGGTGAAGTAGGTCCAGACCAGGAACTCCGCCGACATGTTGATCCCGAAGAGCTGCTGCGAGGTCGCCTTCCTGATGCCGTCGGGCCTGCCGACAATCACCCAGACACGACCACGATCGGATTTCCACCCCTTCGGGAAGCCTCTGAAGCGCTTGTTGGCGTAGGCCACCCTCTCGTAGAACTCGCTGCGAACCTTGTTGTCCTCGGCACGCGGATCTTGGTTCCGTCGGGCCCAAAACCAGGTCTTGAGAGCCTGCCGCTGCTCCGTGGTTTCGAGCGTGTCCCAGAGGTCCCGCTCATCATTGAGCACGAGGTATTCGACCGGTCCGCTCAACCATCTCTCGTCCCGGCTCTCGTAGTAGGCCAGTGCTGCACCCGGCTCGTCGGGATACTCGTCCTCCTGCGCTGCACGGCCCACACTGGCCACGGAGAATGCCATGATCCCGGCCACGGCCAGGATGACAACCGCTTGAACTGGCGACACTAGGCACCGTCTGCTCATCGGCAACACCTTTCTTGCTCGCTTGCGCGACCTCGGCAGGGCCGCCTTTACATTATTCTAGCTGGGTGGGTTCTTGGAGCAACAGGGCGAAGCTCCAGCGGCTCTTCTCGCTTACAGGGCTGTCCGCTCGACAGCGGCAAACTGCATGGCACTCGCGGGGGGTTCACTGGCCGCTGCAGAATAGAGCCACATCCGGTCTCGCCCAGGTGTCGGGCATGCTAACGATCATGGTTTCTGCCGCAATCGAAGCCGACGCGCAGGCCGCGAACGGAACCGTATCGAGCCCATCGACACCGCTGCCAGTCAGGTTGGCAAGCCAACGCAGACCTCGGTGTAGGTCAGCCAGCGAGGCGAGGACTTCATCGAGCATTGTGCCGACGTCGGCCTCGGCAAAATGAACCTCGCCCTGCGCGAAGCCATGCGCCGTGACGATCCCACCACGAGTCGTACCATCAAGCGGACCGAGGCTCCACCATCCGATGTTGCCACCCTCGCCGGAGGCATCCTCGACCGAGGAAGACATGATGACGAACCCACGCTCGAGGTCGACTGAAGCCAACACGCGTGCTGCCGGCGGCCAACTCGCGGGCAGAGCGCTGGACTCCGTCCACCACTCCAGACCCTGGCCGGTTCCAATAGCACGGAGCGTGACGTCGAAAGCCGTGGCCGGTGCATGGCCACCAACGCGATGCAAGACCTGGCTGATGACTGCGGACTGCAGCAGGCCATAGGCCGACTGCAGAGCAGAGGGTTTGGCCGCAGCAGCCAGCTGCCCGATGACAATCGGATCATCGATGTACAGGGTGAACGTGCCCGCCCCTTCATCCTCGGGAGGCTGCCAGCGCACCGCGGCGAGACGCAGACCAGGCCGCAACACCCTGCCTGCCAGAGTGCGCGCAGAGACTTCATCGACGCTGCTCAGCACGGCCCATCCCAGCGCCGCCGGGGCAGCCCGCGTGAATTCACTCCAGGATGCCCGCGTGACTCGATGCAATGCCATCGAGGCATCGGCGTAGGCGATTGGCGGTCGCATGGCTTCGCGGGCAGCCAGCTCCACGCTAGCGAGAGCTTCGAGGGACTCGTAAAGGGGCTCCGCTGCTCGAGCCAACTGCGCCGCGGAAACCAGTCCGCCTCCGATCGCCACCGTCAGGCGCCCCTGCGGGCTGCTCCCCCACGGAATCTGCATCTCCTGAATCGGCGCGCGTGGCGCTTCGACCGTGAGACGAATCGACAAATCCCGAAGATCCGTCTCCTCGAACGGTCCAGCCTCCAGGTGCGCGCTCGCTGAAACCAGGTGGAGCATCCAGGGGCCGGTTTCGGGTGCGGTCCTCTCAGGTATGAACAGTTGCCCATGCGGCGCAATTCCGGAGTTGATCCCGAAAACAGGGGCCGCATTGTCCAAGAAGGTGTCTTCAGTCGCTACTCCAATCAGGGACGACATCGACTCGAGGAACACCTCAATATTCGATCCAATGAGCTGCCCTGAGTGCATCTCGCTTCCTGTCATCAGGAGATCCGAGTGCAGAATCTCGATACGGAATCGGCCAAGGAGCTCGGCAGGCACCTCGTCGAGCTCTTCCAGGAGCTGGCCGCGCACCTCTCCTGGTTGCGCTCCAGGAAACGCCGGATCCAGCCCCATCCAGTTCCCTTCGATCTCGGCTTCGAGCCACCAATGGTCTGCCGCGATCTCCACCCAGCGTGGCCATGGATCATTCGGAATCGCGACGGGCGTCTGCCCTGCCCCGAGAACAAGCTCCGCTGCATCGCTCCAGGCCAACCGGCCATGGACCAGACGACCGCGGATACCCTGGGCTGCCAGCAGCGCACGCAAGAGGAGTGTCTGATCGAGTGCGTTCCCCGCGCCACTCTCCAGCGCCCCTGAAGCCCCACGAATCGAACCGAAATAAGGAACAAAGCTCACCTGATCGCGGACATGGGCAAAGGGGGCTCGCCAGCCGCTCTCCAGGCCACGGGCCCACGTGCTGATCTCGCTGCGGCTAACAGCCCGTGGAGCCTGCACCCCTTCGCTGAGCTCTAGCACATCGGTGCGCTCGAAGAAGGTGCGCATCGCCTGCAACTCCGACCACAGCAAGAGGCGGTGGAGTCCATCGGGGACCAGGTTCGGAGGACTGATGAGCCAGGGTAGCTGCTGGGCCCCGGCGATGGCTCCCACAGCGGACAGATTCGCAAGAACAAGAGCGATCAGGAGCAGGGTCCGAGCAGGCTTATGGCGCGTGCGCATGACCGGCAGGCTAGATTTCCTGTCCCCGCGTGTCAAACACATGACGACTTGGCCACACCAAATGCGACACCCTGGTACAATTTAGGGTCGTAGCCGCTCCCCACCAGCCACGCCGCCACAATGCCCACCTTGAAGCCCAGGACTCCTCGTGCTCGCCGCTCAGCCGGCCCAGCTCCCGCAACCGGGTGGGTAATCGCATTAGGGTTGGCCTCCCTGCTCATGGGATGCGCCGGCGAACCGTCTGAGGGCCCCGATCTGATCTTCACAGGCGGCGCCATTTACCCCCTGGGTGACAGCGACAGCCCGGTCGGGGCTCTGGCCATTCGCGGCGATTCGATCCTCGCAATCGGCTCGCGTTCGGAGATCCTGGCTCTGGCGACCGATGACACCCAGGTGATGGAGTTGGATGAGGAGTGTGTACTTCCTGGTTTCTTCGATGCTTGGATCGACCCGCTGGCGCTGGGCCGCTGGAGTGAGGCCCCCCTGGATCTGCGTTTGGCCATGACCCTCGAAGAAGTCCAAGCCATGGTCCGCAACGCCTCAGCAGGTGGAGGCAGCGACGAATGGCTCTTGGGATGGGGGTGGAATGAGTCGCTTTGGCCGGATCCCGTCCTACCAACCCACGAGGCTCTCGATGCGGTCGTCGCCGATCGCCCCGTGGCCTTGTTCCGGCGCGCCGGCAAGGTAGCCTGGCTCAATCGTGCGGCCATGCAATTCCTTGATCTGGATGCAGAGGAGGGCGTGTTGCGTAGGGACGATGGCAGTCCCACCGGGATCCTCCTGGGCAGCGCGGTTGATGCTCTCGAAGCCCGCGTGCCTGGGATTGACCAACAGCAACGTCAGGAGTGGATCAGCCGAGGCCTGCAGCTCGCGGCATCGATGGGGTTCACGTCGGTAGTCACCGCCCCGATCACTGATGCCGAGATCGATGCCTACGTGGCACTCGAGAGAGAGAGTCTGCTGCCCGTGCGGGTCCACATGCGGATTTCGCCAGATGACGCGGATTCGGGCGCCATATCGGAGAAGCCATTCCTCGGAGTCGAGGCAATTGGTGTCCGTATTGACGGTCCGTTCACTGCCCGCCTGGCGGCACTGGACGATCCCTATGCTGACGCTGACGCTGAAGGTGTTCTGCAGATTTCACCGGCGGCGCTGAGTCAGGTGGCCGAGATCGCGAATGCACGAGGAATGCCTCTCCATCTGCACGCCCAGGGCGACCGGGCGGTGGCGCTGGCCCTCGACGCGCTGGCCCAGACAGATGTGGCGGGAATGCTGGTGGGCTCTGATCTGCCACCTTCGGACTGGCTGGAAGCAGCTCGCAGCATCCGTCTCACCGTCGCCTTGGTCCCGCTTCGCTTCAGCCATGACGTTTATTGGCTCGAGCAACGACTCGGGCCGACGAGATCAGAGCGTTCCCACCGTTGGCGCGAGATCGTGGCAAGCGGGATTCCTTGGATCATAGCGTCCGATGCGCCCGCCTACCCACTCGAGCCCTTTGAAGGCATCCTGACGCTCACCACCCGGCGAAATGCCGAGGGCTACCCGGCGAATGGCTGGTATCCTGATCAGGGTGTTGGCCGGTCCTTGGCATTACGGGCTACGGTTGGGCCCCAGGGGCTGGCTCCAGATGCAGTTCTGTCCCCCGGAGCTCCGGCGGACATCGTGGTATGGAGCGAGAATCCACTAGCAGCAGATGCCAATGATGACACCCTGCGACGAGCCGAGGTTTTGTTGACGATCGTGGCAGGAAGAGTGGTCTACAGTAGAGCATTGGTCGATCTGCCCATGAGCTACGCGAGTGGCAGCCAGAAGTAAGGAGAGAGAAGGTTTGACGATCCCGACCCGATTCCTTGCCATCGCCGCTGTTCTAGCGACCCTGGCCCCAATCTCTTGCAGCCCCCCTGATCCGGAGGTGGTCGCCATTGCCTACATTCGCGCGATCAACACCGGCGACTCGGACACGGCAGTGAGGCTCCTCGATATGGAGGAAATCCTGCACCTCATCAACGAGCAGATCGTCATTGTTCAGGACGGCGACGCCGAGTCATTTCTCGCACACTCGGTAGAAACGCTATTATGGGGGTTGTATAGCGAGTCGGTGCAAGCCGACTACACCTACGACGCCCCACCAGCTGATCTCGAGGGTGAGATGGCCAGGGTCACCGTCACGAAGGTCAACCCGCAGCAGGAACAAACCGAGACCGTAGTCCACCTACGCAACACAGCGCAGGGCTGGCGCGTCTCGGGCGATTCACTCGATCCCCTGGTGAACTACGTAATCCAACGGTTGGAGGAGCGATACTGAAGAAGAATCGAGCCTTCTCGTTGAAGTTCGCCCCCCCCTGCAAGCCTAGCTGGGTAGGCAGTCGGAAGAAGGAGCGCGCAATGTATCGTCGCTTGGTCGTAGCCGTCATCATGTTGCTGTTCGCCATCGGGTGTGGAACCCCGGCGCAACGCGCCGTCAACCAGCTCATCGAGGAAGTTGCCCTCGCTGATCCCATGGCAAGCGTTACCTACAATGAGAACAGGGAGGTCCTCGAGTCAGCGGAGGCGCTTCCGCTCTGGATCGCTGCGCTCCAGACCTCTGCCTCGCCTGAGGTCCAGACATGGGCCGCGCGACTGCTAGGCAGAATCGGTAGCCCCGAGGCAGTTCCCGCCCTCAGTGAGGCTCTCCAGACGGGCGCGCGCGATGTCCAGAGCGCAGCAGCGGCCGCGCTCCTGCTGATCAGCGAGGAAGAAGCAGAGGAGGCCTTCATCGCCTCCGTCCGCGATGGCAACCGAGACGCCAAGATCCACTGCCTCATCGAGCTCGAGAAGATGGGCAGTGTGAAAGCAATCCCGGTCATCGCCGAGGTGGCCCGGGCGCCAGACGCGTTGCTCGCGAACAGTGCCATCACTGCACTCACCGGTATCGGCTCACCCGAGGCGGCGACGCCTTTGGCCGACCTGGCCATCGATTGGACAGTTGCGGCAGAAGTCCGTGAGGCCGCGATCATCAGTCTCGGCAGGCTCACGGGTACCGGCCCCGAGGTAGCGGAAAACCTGCAGCGCGTGGTGACCGAAATCGAGGGGCAGGAAGGCATCGAGGAGCTCCAGGCTCTCGCACAACAGACTCTGGACGCCTCTCAGTAGGCTTCCCGCGACCGCACCAAGAAAAGGCCGCCCCGATCGGCACATAGACTTTCAGATTCCCAACTCTGACCACCGCTGTACCAACTTCGTCCCGTCCTCCGAGTGAAAACGTACCCGCGTTGCTCACCTGGGGGCAATGAGTGAAGTTCTAGGAGTAGCGGACATGGATACGACCGCCCTCGACTCGATTCTCGAGGAGCAAGAAGCAGTCGCTCCTTCCGAGGAGTTCGTTCAGAATGCTGTTGTCCCTGACCCGGCAGCCATGCGTGCCGAGGCAGAGGCTGATCCAGAGGCTTTCTGGGCGAAGCAGGCAAGTCAGCTTGAATGGTACAAGACCTGGGATACCGTCCTGGATTGGAAGCCGCCCCACGCCAATTGGTTCGTGGGTGGCCAGTGCAACATCGTAGCTAACGCGATCGACCGTCACCTGAACACAGAGCGCCGCGACAAGATCGCACTGATGTGGGAAGGCGAGAACGGCGATCTGCAGACGTTCACCTACGCAGAGCTGAGCGCCGAGGTCAGCCGCCTGTCGAACGGCCTGAAGGAGCTGGGCGTCACGAAGGGCGACCGGATTACGCTCTATATGCCGGTATGCCCGCAGCTCGCGATCGCCATGTTGGCGACCGTCAAGATCGGCGCCATCCACACCGTTGTCTTTGGTGGCTTCTCCGCAATCGCGCTGAAGGACCGCATTCAGGACTCCGATACCAAGGTGGTGATCACCGCCGACGGCGGCTATCAGCGGGGCAAGGTCGTTCCTCTGCAGGCCACGGTCGAGGAAGCCGTGGCCGACTGCCCGTCGGTCGAGCACACCATCGTCTACAGCCGCATTGGGGACGGCAAGCTCAACAACGACAAGCAGGTATGGTGGCACGACCTCGTCGCCAATCAGGCGACGGAGTGCGAGACCCAGGTCATGGAGTCCAATGACCACCTCTACATCCTCTACACCTCGGGCACGACCGGTAAGCCGAAGGGCATCGTTCATCGGCACGGTGGCTACATGGTCGGTACGTCGGTAACCGCCAAGTGGGTCTTCGATCTCAAGGACGAGGACATCTACTGGTGCACGGCCGACATGGGCTGGGTCACCGGCCACTCCTACGTCGTTTACGGTCCGTTGATCAATGGCGCAACCGTATTCCTCGCGGAGGGTTCTCCGGATTTCCCCGACATCGGTCGCTGGTGGCGCATGATCGAGCAGTACGGCATCACGATCATCTACACCGCCCCCACCGCCATCCGCATGTTCATGGGCAAGGGTGAGGAGTGGCCCGACAAGTACGACCTCAGCAGCTTGCGGGTCCTCGGCACCGTTGGAGAGCCGATCAATCCAGAGGCATGGCGTTGGTACGACCGGGTCATCGGCAAAGGCCGCTGCCCGATCGTCGACACCTGGTGGCAAACCGAAACCGGCATGATCATGATCTGCACGCTGCCGGCCGAGCCGCAGAAGCCGGGTTCCGCCGGCCTGCCTCTGCCCGGGGTCTTCGCCGACGTGGTCGATATCGACGGCAACTCCGTCGAGGAACCCGGTAAGGGTGGTTTCCTGGCGATCCGCCAGCCGTGGCCGGCCATGCTCGCCACCATTTATGGCGATGACGACCGCTATCGGACCACGTATTGGGAAGAAATCCAGGGCGACATCTACGCCGCTGGTGATGCCTCCGTGCGTGACGAGGACGGCTATATTCGCGTTCTCGGTCGCATGGACGACGTGCTCAACGTCGCGGGACACCGGCTCGGCACCATGGAAATCGAGAGTGCCCTGGTTGCCCATGATGCGGTCTCCGAAGCTGCCGTGATCGGCATTCCCCACGAGATCAAGGGGCAGGTTCCCAAGGCCTTCGTGATCCTGAAGAAGGGCTTCGAAGCCTCCGATGAGCTCGCCACCGAGCTGCGTGAGCATGTCGGTATCGAGATCGGCAAGATTGCCCGGCCGGCCGCAGTCGACTTCGTCCCCGCGCTGCCGAAGACACGCAGCGGCAAGATCATGCGCCGTCTCCTGAAGGCGCAGGAAGCCGGTGAGAAGATCGGTGACACCTCGACCCTCGATCCGTTGAGCTTCGCGGACAAGAAGTAGAGTGAGCCTCTCGAGGCCCGCTCAGCTCTGAAGTAGACAGTACCTGGGCGTCCGCACAGCCGTGCGGGCGCCCAAGCTCTTCCGTGTATAATCAGGACCCTCAGGCACCCAATCTGCCTGCCCCTATGGGCCGTTAGCTCAGTTGGGAGAGCGCCGGCTTCGCATGCCGGAGGTCGGGGGTTCGAGTCCCCCACGGTCCACTCAAAAGCCACGCAGGCCCGGTGCGGCTCACACTGCGCCGGGCCGTTTGTGTCTGCGCCGGAGACCCCGGGTTGATCACCGCGACAGACACTTCCCATCGAAGCGGGAGGCGCGGTTACACTGACCTGCCCTGGCGGGTTGGGGAGTAGGGCCGGGAAAGGGTTTTGGCCCGGACCCTGGACCCTATAAAATTCCATGCTGGAGGGTTGTACAGGCTACGTCTCGGGAGCGGCGAATGCGTGATGCCGCTCCCTCTGAGTATCCGAGAAGTGAATGAGTGACATTGCCAATACGCGGGGCTTCTCCATTATCGAGCTGATCGTCACGGTCGCGATCTTAGGCATCCTGGCCGCGATCACTGTGCCGGCACTAATGGAGGCCTTGGACCGATCCAGGCAGAGCAGGGCGATGGCCGATATGCGCGTCGTCGGGAACGCCACCGCCACGATGTTCGTAGATACGGGTGATTGGGCCGGCAGCCTTCTGGAGCTCGACACCTTCGGCTACCTGCGGGATTTCTCCCCGAACGACCCCTGGGGGACAGCGTGGCACTACCACTTCGCACCCAAGGACAACCTAGGCGGGTACCATATGCGTTCTCTTGGCTCTGATCGGGCAAATGGGCCCGCCGCCCCCGACCCATGGACCAGCGCACCCTACGAGCCGGATATCGAGATCACGAACGGGGTCTTCACGAAGGCCCCCACTGGCCAGTAGACCGGCCTTCCGACGAGCTTACGGCTGGTAACCTGCCCCAGATGAATTGGCCACTTCGTAAGTCACTAGATTGGAGCGGCTCACACTGCATCGGGCCTTTGGTCTCTGCACGGGGCAGCACCTCGGCGGACGGTCACATCGAAGCGGGAGACCCGGGGTAATCACCTAGGCGGACAGTTCACGCGGGGTCGGTTTCTGAGAACCTCGTAACTCCAAGCCTCCGCGCTCAAGTGTCCGCTACGGCGATCACCCCGCGCCTCCCTGGCGCCCGAGTCTCCGCAATGGCGCTCACTCGCGCCTCCGTGGCCACAACTCCACCCCCTGGATCTCCCTGCGATCAGAGCAGAACCGAGTGCTCTCTGGATGCCCATTCTCCAGGCCAGAACTCCAGATCCCGCTTGGCGCTCAGTGCTTCCGCTCGATCTTCAGCAACTTATCGCTGTGCTCCCCAGGTGCGAGCATGATGATCTCCTCGAATACATGCTCTGGCCTGTAGAGACTTGGGCGATCTCGGTTGAGGAGCACAAGCTGAAAGGGTCGGTCGGGGTCGACGTCGCAAAGGTCGAAGGTGCCGATCGGCCAGAAGTTCTCGGAGCCGGCGTCCGTATGGGGCTTGCCGCCCTCCCACTGTCCCTCGCTGGGTCCCGTGCCCCTGAAGCGTTCTTCTGCTGCCCTGTCCAGTAACTCGAGATACCTTCGGCGCAGGATCTGATTGGCGCGCTCAATGTACCTCACTGCCACATACGCATCGGACACCAGGCCTTCGTCGTCGTACAAGATGCCCTTGATGCACGCGCCGATCGGGAGAAGAATCTCGAGCTCGGGCATGTCGGGCTCGATGAATACGAGCATGAACTCGCGCCCGTGGTCTTTGGCGAGGCCGACAACGGAGGCGGGCCCATATGGAAGCTCACCAATTAGGAAGGTGCCATCCATGCCCGTCTCGGCATTGCCGCCGCCAGCAGGAATGACCTCGGCTTCCCACTTCGGCCAGACCTCGATGATGACGAGGCCCTCCAGCGGACGGCGCGTACACGCATCGAGCAGGTGCCCTCTGACCTCATACAGTGGCCCCGGGGCTGCTCTTGAGCGTAGACGCCTCCCAGGAGCGACGACCCTACCAGCAAGGCAACCGGCAGAATTCTTCTCTTCATAGCCCCTCTCCTGGTGAACATTGAAGATCGTAGGACAAGACTACCGGCGGGCGAAAGGTAGTTAGGGCTTGATAGGGCGCTTCGTCGCGAAGCGCCGAAGCCTCGTGCAAGCGGAGAGTGTATTCCGTACGGGAGGATGCGCCGGGAAATGGAGGACCGGTCGTGGCAGATCCTGGCGTCATGGGACGAGCAAAGAAGGCGCGGGGTGATTACCGTGGCGGACGCGTGGGCGCGGGGTGATCGCCGTAGCGGACGCTTGAGCGCGGAGGCTGGGAGATACGGGGCCCTCAAGAACCGACCCCGCGTGAACTGTCCGCCTAGGTGATTACCCCGTGGCTCCCGATGCTACCGACCACGGTCCGCAGATGTGACTACCGAGCTTCAAACAAACTCGATGATCGCCATATCCGCCCGGTCACCAGCGCGGGAGCCCAGCTTCGTGATCCGCGTGTAGCCCCCCGGCCGTTCGCCATAGCGCGGCGCCAGCTCACTGAAGAGCTTGCGCACGACCACGGGATCGCGCACCCACCTGGCCGCGCGCCGGCGCGCGTGGAGCGTGTCCTTCTTCCCGAGCGTGATCATGCGTTCGACCACCGGCCGCACTGCCTTGGCCTTGGCCAGCGTCGTTCTAATCTTCTCGTGGCGCAACAAGCTGGTCGTCATATTGCGCAGCATGGCGTCACGGTGTGACGCGGTCCGGCCGAGCTTGGCGACTTTTCTCCTGTGCCGCATTCTTTGACGCTCCGCTACTCCGTCGCCGCCACAGCGGGCGGCAAATCGGAAAGGTCCATGCCGAGGGTCAGCCCCATCTCTGCCAAGACCTCCTTGATCTCCTGCAACGACTTCTTGCCGAAGTTCTTGGTCTTGAGCATCTCGGACTCGGTCTTCTGTACGAGGTCGCGGATGGCGCGAATGTCGGCGTTCTTCAAGCAGTTGTAGGAACGCACCGAGAGCTCCAGCTCATCTACGGAGCGACTCAGGCTCTCGTGGAATGCTGCGAGATCTTCATCGGGCTCCTCCTGCACAACATCGGGCTCTTCCTCGAAGTCAACGAAGATCGCCAGATGGTCGCGGAGGAGCTTGGCCGCCAGCGCTATGGCCCGATCAGGGGCCACGGTGCCGTTCGTCCAGGCTTCGATGGTCAGACGCTCATAGTCCGTGGCCCTCCCCAGACGTGCGCGACCAATATGGTAGTTGACCTTGCGCACCGGCGAGTGCACGGAGTCGATGGGGATCCAGCCGACTTCCATCTCCTCTTCCACGTTGCGATCAGCCGACACATAGCCTCGTCCCCTGCGCAGACGCAACTCCATGGTGACGGTGCCGCCCTTGGCCACTGTACAGATATGGGCATCGGGAGCAAGGCAGGTGAAATCGGGGTCTTCCTCGATATCCGCTGCCGTAACGTCCCGCGGGCCCTTGGCCTTGAGAATGAGGGTCTTCGACTTGTCGACGTTCAGCTTGAAGGGGATGCTCTTGAGGTTGAGGATCAGGTCCGTCGTGTCCTCTACAACCTCCGGTAGAGAGCTGAACTCGTGCAAAATCCCGTCGACCTTGACCGCGGTGATCGCCGCGCCTTCAATCGACGAGAGCAGCACGCGACGCATCGCGTGACCGATGGTAACTGCGAAGCCCCTCTCGAAGGGCTGCGCAACGAACTTGCCGTAGCGGTCCGTCAGCGAATCGAGGTCCACCTCCAGTCGCTTGGGTCGCTGAAAGCCAGTCCAAAGCATGCTCTCTATGCCTCCTGGACTCCCCTCTCGTCGGGGGAGAAACCGTATCTCTACTTCGAGTACAGCTCGACGATGAGCTGCTCTTGAATCTGCATGTCGATATCTTCACGCATGGGCAATTGCGCCACCGTTCCCTGTGCAGCATCGTGGTCGACCTGTAGCCATCCCACGACATGGCCAGCCTTGGCGCTCTCGATGGCTAGCTGGATCTCCGGCATCTTGCGCGACGCTTCAGCGACTGCAATCACATCCCCCTGCTTCGTTTGGTATGAGGGGATGTCGACTCGACTACCATTCACCTTGAGGTGACCGTGCCGAACCAGCTGCCGGGCATGGGCACGCGACAGCGCCAGGCCCATGCGATAGACGACGTTGTCGAGCCTGCGCTCGAGCATCGTCAGTAGTGCCTCGCCCGTGATGCCGCGAAGTCGAGCCGCCTCTGCGAAGTAACGCCGGAACTGCCGCTCCAGAACGCCATAGACCCTCTTGACCCGCTGCTTTTCACGCAGCTGGACTTGATAGTCGGAGGGCCTGCGACCACGCCGTCGGCCATGCTCTCCGGGAGGATAATTGCGGCGCTCGATTGCACACTTGTCAGACATACACCGGCTGCCCTTCAGGAAGAGCTTCATACTCTCCCTGCGGCAAAGCTTGCAAACCGGACCACTGTATCGAGCCACTGCTGATACCTCCTATAAGCCTGCGATCAAACTCGGCGTCGCTTGGGTGCCCGACAGCCGTTATGTGGTATCGGGGTCACATCCTTGATCGAAGTCACATCCAGTCCCGCGGACTGCAATGCACGGATGGCTGACTCACGGCCCGAACCGGGGCCCTTGACGCGAATCGCAACCCTCTTCATGCCATGATCCCTGGCCTGATGCGCCGCCTCCTGAGAGGCGATCTGGGCAGCGAAGGGCGTACCCTTACGCGATCCCTTGAAGCCGCGGGAGCCCGCACTGGACCAGGCGATCGTGTTCCCATCCTCATCAGCGATGGTGATGATCGTATTGTTAAACGTCGCCTGAATGTGAGCAACTCCGCTCGGGACGTTTTTCTTGACTTTCTTCTTCGACTTCCGCTTCTTCATCCGGAGATCCTCGATGCACTGCTGCAGTCGGATGGAAAACTAGTGCTTGACCACGCCCTTCTTCTTGACGGCCAGTCGACGTGGACCCTTGCGTGTGCGCGCGTTGGTATGCGTGCGCTGCCCACGAACAGGCAGATTACGGCGATGCCGCAAGCCGCGATAAGAGCCGATCTCGATCAGCCGCTTGACATTCATCTGCACCATCTTGCGGAGGTCGCCCTCCACCCCACCCTGCCGGTCAATGACCTGGCGGATGCGGCTGACCTCCTGCTCGGTCAGATCACGAACCCGCCTGGCTGGCTCAACCTTCGCGCTTGCCAGAATACTATTTGACCGCGTCCTCCCGATGCCGTAGATATCCGTCAGGGCAATCTCGACACATTTGTCCAGACGCAGATCAACCCCGGCAATGCGAGCCATTCTTTCTCTCCTCCTGTACGGAGATTCTTACGTTGAATCCAGTTTCCCCGGCTGGCTAGCCTTGACGCTGCTTGTGCTTGGGGTTCTCACAGATCACGTAAAGCCGCCCCTTGCGGCGGACGATCTGGCACTTCTCACACATGCGACGCACTGATGCACGTACTTTCACTGCTAGCCACCTATTCGGGGGGTTCTGGGACAACCCAGATAAGGAAACATAATTCTAACAGGGTAGGCCTCCCTTGGACAGCCCAACCCCCCGCGTTTACTTGTATCTGTAGACAATTCGGCCACGACTGAGATCATATGGAGACAACTCCACGAGAACTTCGTCACCAGGAAGGATGCGGATGAAGTACTTCCGCATCTTGCCGGAGATGTGAGCCAATACCTTGTGCCCATTGTCCAGCTCAACCCGGAACATCGCGTTCGGAAGCGTCTCCGTAACCTTCGCTCGTACCTGAATTGCCTCTTCTTTTTCCGACATTCTCAAACACCCCGGCTCATGACATCGCCCCGGAAGCACCAACCGCGCGCATCGCGCTCTCGGCTACCACGGTCGATCCACGCCGTGCCGCGGGAGCGCTGAGCACCCAGGGGCCCTCATTCGTCACCGCGACACTGTGTTCGAAGTGCGCCGACGGGCGGCGATCCTTGGCCACCGCTGTCCAGCGATCTTCCAGGATTTCGACTTCATAGTCCCCCAGGTTCACCATCGGCTCGATGGCCAGGACCATCCCTGCCCGCAAGCGCGTCCCCACGCCCGGGCTGCCGAAGTTTGGAATTTGCAGATCTTCGTGTAGCACGCTTCCGATGCCATGGCCGACGAACTCCCGCACGATAGAGAACCCAGCCTTCTCCACGTGGCTCTGGACGGCGTGCGAGATGTCCCCTACCCGGTTGCCGACCCGACACAGTTCGATGGCGCGCTGCAATGACTCTTCCGTGACACGCAACAAGCGGCCTACCTCGGGCTCAACGGGAGCCACTGCAACCGTCCGCGCCGAATCGCCATAGAAGCCCTCCAGAAGCACTCCGAGATCCATACTGACGACATCCCCGGGGGCAATGTGCCGCTTGTTGGAGGGAATACCATGGACAATCTCTTCGTTCAACGACGTACAGAGGCTCGCTGGAAAACCACGGTATCCCTTGAAGGCCGGCTTTCCACCCAACTCACGTACCCGCGCCTCGGCATAGCGATCCAGGTCTCTCGTGGTTACTCCCGGTTGGACCTTGTCGACGAGCTCCGTCAGCACGCGGGCAACCACCTGGTTGGCACGATGCATGATCTCGAGCTCTGCCTGAGACTTACAAACGATCATGAGCTCATCGCCCCTGCCATCACCGCGTCGACTCGCGCAAAAATCTCTTCGACCGTGCCGGAGCCATCGATCTCTGCCAGCACGCCGCGTTCGCGGTAATAATCCGCCAGGGGCTCCGTCATCCGCCGGTAAACGGAGAGGCGCTCCCGCACGACATCTTCCTTGTCGTCCGCGCGCTGGATCAGATCTCCACCACACTGGTCACAAACGCCTTCGGTTTTCGGGGGCTGGAAGGTAACGTGGAAATTGGCACCACACGCCGGACAGCTACGGCGCCCCGAGATGCGACGAACCACTTCGCCCTCCGCAACGTCGAGCATGATCACGATTCCGACCGAGCCCATGTCGATACGAGCCAGAAGAGGATCCAGGGTCTGAGCCTGCGGGGCTGTTCGAGGGTAACCATCGAGGAGCACGCCCGCAGAACAGTCCGGCTGGCCGAGCCGGTCCTCGACAACCGCCGCCATGGTCTGGTCGTCGACAAGATCGCCGGATTCCATGATCGACTTGACCTTGGCGCCAAGCGTGGATCCGGCAGCAACCGCCTCTCGCAACATGTCCCCGGTCGAGACCATAGGTAGCCCATACTTCCCGGACACTCTTATGGCCTGCGTTCCCTTACCTGCTCCCGGGGGACCTAAAAAGACGACATTCATCATGAATACCGCCTGGCCTTGATCCGTCCGCCCTTAAGGAAGCCATCATAGTGACGCATGATCAACTGGCTCTCGACCTGACGCACAGTATCCATGGCAACACCGACGAGAATCAGCAGCGAGGTTCCACCGAAGAAGAACTGCACGCCGAGACCTGTAGTGATCCATACAGGAAGGGCGCTATCCAACCAAGGCCCGATGAACGGAATGGGCGCGACCATGAATCCAGAGATAAGAAACTGCGGCAGCAACGACACCATCGCGAGATAGATGGACCCGATGAACGTGAGCCGGGTCAGGATTCCATCGATGTGATCTGCCGTACGCCGGCCAGGTCTGATCCCCGGGATGAAGCCGCCGTACTTCCGCATGTTGTCAGCGACGTCGACCGGATTGAAGATGATCGCCGTGTAGAAGTAGCAGAAGAAGATGATGGCGATAACGTAGAGCAGGTTGTAGAGGGGGTGGCCCCAACCGAGAGCGTTGGATACAGCAGTTGCCCACGGATGGTCGATGAACTGTGTGATCGTCTGCGGGAACATGATGATCGACGAAGCGAAAATCACTGGAATAACGCCTGCCGTATTGACGCGAATAGGCAGATGAGTGCTCTGGCCGCCGTACATGCGACGCCCGACCACCCGCTTGGCGTACTGCACCGGAATTCTTCGTTGAGCGCTCTCCATCAGCACGACAAAGCCAGTAACACCCACCATGATCACGGCGAGCAGCAGCAGCGTGAGGATATTCATCGCGCCGACCTCGAGCTGCTGGTAGGTCGTGATGAGGCCGCCCGGCAGGCCAACAGCGATGCCGGCGAAAATCAGCAGGGAGATGCCGTTGCCGATGCCACGCTCGGTAATCTGCTCGCCGAGCCACATCAAGAAGGCCGTACCCGTGGTCAGCGTCAGCATCGTCATGAGTCGGAACCTCCATCCTGGCTCCGCAACGAATGCCTGACCCGAGGGACTAGCTGTGCCCTCGAGTACCATGCTGATACTGAACGACTGGATCATCGAAAGAGCGATGGTGCCGTAGCGCGTATACCGAGTGATGGTCTTGCGGCCGAGCTCACCCTCCTTCTGAAGGCGCTCCAGATATGGCCATACCACCGTCAGGAGCTGCAGGATAATCGATGCCGAAATGTACGGCATGATTCCGAGAGCGAAGATCGTCATCTGGCTCAGGGCGCCACCAGAAAACAAGTTCACGAGGCCGAAAAAGCTCCCCTTTAGAGTTTCGAAGAACTCCAGAACAGCCGCCGAATTGACGCCTGGCGTCGGTATGTTGGCACCGATCCTGAAAACTGCCAGCAGACCGAATGTGTAAAGGACGCGCTTGCGCAACTCCGGAATCGCGAAGATATTGCGTACGACCTCGATCACTCGATTACCTCGACGGTGCCACCGGCAGCCTGGATTTTCGCGATCGCAGTTCTGGAAAAGCGGTGCGCGCGGATCGTCAAGGCCGTCTCCAGATCACCACGACCGAGGATCACGATCCCATCGTAACGTCCCTTGACCATACCGGCTTCCTTCAGAACCGAAGGATCAACCGTGCTACCGGCACTGAAGCGCGCCAGTTGGTCGAGATTGATCTCGGCCCAATGCTTGCGGAACGAGTAGTTCGAGAAACCGCGCTTCGGGATACGCCGGATGAGGGGCATCTGCCCGCCCTCGAACCCGGGCTTGCGCCGATAGCCAGAACGCGATTTCGCACCCTTGTGGCCGCGACCGCTGGTCTTGCCGTGGCCTGATCCACGGCCGCGTCCGACGCGCTTGCGCTCTTGCCGGATACCCGGCCTCTGTCTGACGTCATGGAGCTTCATGACGAGCCTCCGCTGGCCTTCGAAGCCTTCTTCGTAGTCTTCTTCGTGGTCTTCTTTGCTGTCTTCTTGGCGGCCTTCTTCGTAGTCTTTTTCGCGGTCTTTTTCGCGGTCTTCTTGGCAGTTTTTTCGACAGCCGGCGCGGTCACCTCGACGGCCTTGTCAGCGTCTGTCGCCGCGGCCTTCTTCTTGGTCGCCTTCGGCTTCTCCGCACCTAGGACCTCGACGGCGACGAGATGATTGACGGCACGAATCGCACCGCGAACAGCGGCGTTGTCCGGCCTCTCGACGCTCATACCGATGCGTCGCAAACCGAGACTACGCAGCATCTCGCGCTGGGGCGCGGGGTGGCTGATCGTGCTACGCACCTGCGTAATGCGAAATGTCACCTGCTTCTCCGCCACCACTCAGCTCCCATCCGTGTATGCCTGCACCGGCCGCACCCTATCGACAGGCAAGCCCCGCACGCGCGCCACCTCTTCCGCGTCGCGCAGCTGCTCGAGCGCATTGAAGGTGGCCTTCAACATGTTGTGAGGATTGTGAGAGCCGAGACACTTGGTGAGGATGTCGTTGATGCCGACGAGCTCAACCACGTTGCGCACCGCTGCCCCCGCGATAACGCCGGTACCAGGGGCGGCAGGCTTCAGCAGCACGCTGCCCGCACCGTATCGACCTTTCACCTCGTGGGGAATCGTCGATCCCATCAGGGAAACCTTGATCAGGCTCTTACGAGCGACCTGCACGGCCTTGCGGATAGCGAGCTGCACTTCCTTGGCCTTACCAAGCCCATAACCGACATGTCCGTGCTTATCGCCGACCACGACCAAGGCGTTGAAACCGAGGTTCTTGCCACCTTTGACCACCTTGGTGACGCGATTGATGGCGACCACCGTGTCCTGCAGCTCGTTGTCCAGGCCGTCGGGGTCAATGCGTTCGTTCGAGTACATCCGCGGTTCCTTCCTCGATCCCTGCTCTCAGCAGAATCCTCTAGAACTTCAGGCCAACTTTGCGTGCAGCTTCCGCTGCTGCGCGAATACGACCGTGGTAGACGTAGCCACCACGATCGAAAACAACCTGCTCGACCCCAGCATCCTTGGCACGCTCGGCCAACAGCTTTCCGGCGGCCTGCGCGGCAGACACCGTAGCACCGTGGTCGAACCCGAGATCCCTGAACTTCTTCTCCAGGGTAGATACGGATGCCAAGGTTCGGCTCGCATCGTCGTCGATCACCTGCAAATGCAGATGGCGATTGGAGCGAAACACGGCCAGACGAGGGCGCCCTGCGCTGCCACGTACGCGACGGCGGATGCGCTGGCGAACTTTGGCCCGACGAATCTCTTTCTTCTTCCTGCGCTGCAATAACATTGCGTTTTCCTGGGAAGGCCCCTACATCGAGCCTACATTGGCCTTGCCGACCTTCTTGCGGACTACCTCATCGGCGTAGCGGATGCCCTTCCCCTTATATGGATCCGGCGGGCGTATGCGGCGGATCTGGGCTGCGGTTTCACCGACCATCTGCTTGTCGATGCCTATCACTTTGATTTTTGTCTGATCTTCAACTTCCAGGCTGATTCCCTCGGGCGGCGCAAACTCGACCTGATGGGAGAATCCGACCTGCAGGACAATCTGGCTTCCCTCCATCTTTGCGCGGTATCCGATGCCATGAATGGTGAGCCTGATCTCATAGCCTTCCTGGACGCCATGCACGGCGTTCGCCGCCAGAGCTCTTGCCAAACCGTGAAAGGCGCGCGTCTGCTTGTCCTCACGAGCACGCTGGGCGCGTAGCACGCCATCCTCCTGCTCGAAGTGGATGCCGCGGGGTACGGGCGTGCTCAGCTCACCCTTGGGACCGGTGATCTTCAGATGGTCCTTCTCGACCTTCACCGAAACGCCATCAGGAATGGGAATCTCTTTGAGTCCAACTCGTGACATGGCTACCAGACCTTACATACGACTTCGCCACCGACACCGGCTTCCCGGCATCGCTGGTCGGTTAGCAGTCCCTGTGAGGTGGAAACGATCGCCACACCGAGGCCGTTCAGGACAACCGGAACTTCGTCCTTCTGGCAGTACACCCGGCGGCCCGGCGTGCTAATTCGCTCGAGCCCGGTGATCACTGGCTTACGCTTGCCCGAATACTTCAGAATCACATCGATCTCTTGCCCGCTGCCACGCTCGGTCACGCTGTATTCCTGCACGTAGCCTTCTTCGCTGAGAATGCGCGCGATTTCCTTCTTGATGCCGGATGAAGGGATCTGCACGTTCTCATGCCCTGCCGTGAGGGCATTACGAATGCGCGTGAGCATGTCGGCGATCGGGTCGGTCATCATGTCTCGTCGTCCTTGCCTCTACCAGCTCGCCTTGCGAACACCGGGGATTTCACCGCTCAGGGCGCGCTCCCGGAAACAGATCCGGCACATCTGAAACTTACGCAGATAGCCGCGCGATCGACCACAGATCCTGCATCGGCGAACGGTGCGTACTTTGAACTTCGGCTTTCGCTGGGATTTCGCTATCCAAGCAGTCGTTGCCACGTTACCTACCCTATTGCTGCCGGCGGAACGGCATTCCCAGGCCCTCGAGCAACGCTCGTGCCTGGTCGTCTGACTCCGCCGTAGTGCAAATGGTCACGTTCATCCCCCGAACTTTATCGACCCTTGTGTAGTCGATCTCGGGGAAGATCAATTGGTCCTTCAAACCCATGCTGTAGTTGCCACGCCCATCGAAAGAGTCACGAGGCACGCCGCGGAAGTCTCGAACCCGGGGCAGAGTAATGGCGATCAGGCGGTCGAGGAACTCCCACATCCGGTCGCCCCGCAAGGTGACCTTCGCGCCGATCGGCATTCCGGCCCGCAGCCGAAATGCCGCAATCGACTTCCGCGCCCGCCGAATGCTCGGCTGCTGACCAGTAATCAAGGCCAGCTCGTCGACAGCCTTGTCAAGGTCTTTGATGTCCTGCGTGGCCTGGCCGACACCCATGTTCAACACGATTTTGACCAGGCGCGGCACGGCCATGGGGTTCTCCTGGCCGAGGTCCTTCATCAGCCGGGACAGGAGCTGTTCGTTGTAGAAACTCTTCATTCTCGGAGCCATCTCAACACCTAATCGATCACGGCACCCGACTTGCGGGCCACGCGCACTTTGCTGCCGTCCTCGAGGATCTTGTATCCGACACGCGTCGGCGCGTTCGTCTCCGGGCAGATCAGCGAGACGTTGCTCACGGCCAAGGGTGCCTCGCGTTCGATGATGCCACCCTTGATGTTCTTGCCCGGGTTCGCCTTCACGGCCTTCTTGATCTGATTAACACCCTCGACCAGGACCTTGTCTGTCTGGCGGTAGACACGCATGACGCGACCACTCTTGCCCCGGTCCTTACCCGCGATCACGTAAACCTGATCGCCCCTCTTGATTGAAAACCGCTTGGCCATCGCTACAGTACCTCGGGTGCCAGGGAGACGATCCTCATGTAACGCCGCTCCCTGAGCTCGCGAGCAACGGGACCGAAGACGCGTGTGCCGATAGGCTCGCCTGCCTTGTCGATAAGGACTGCGGCGTTGTTGTCGAATCGGATATAGGAGCCGTCCTTGCGGGCCGTCTCCTTGGCGGTCCGTACGATCACCGCACGCACAACTTCACCTTTCTTGACGTTACCCTGGGGCACAGCCTCCTTCACCGATGCCGAGATCACATCACCCAGCCCGGCGGTCTTGCCTATGCTCGAGCCTCCGATCGGCTGGATACAGGCGATCTTTCTGGCGCCGGAGTTGTCGGCGACTTCGAGAATCGTTTGCATGCGGATCATGACAGTTCCTCACCAAAAACAGTGCTTGTCTCGTCCTATCGAGTATTCCGCCAGCGCTAAACGCCCGGCGCCTTCTCCACAACCTCTACGATGCGCCAGCGCTTGTTCTTCGAGAGCGGCCGGCACTCCGCGATTCGCACGCGGTCACCAGCGCGGCACTCGTTGCTCTCGTCGTGAGCGAAGAACTTGCGACGAACCCGGACAACCTTCTTGTAGAGCGGATGCAGGGACGCGCGCTCGACGGACACGATCACTGTCTTGTCCATGCGATTGCTGGTCACCACTCCGACTTCCTCGCGGTGGCGCCCGCGGCTCCCACTATCGCTTGCTTCTGTTTGCATGCTTGTCATCTCAGGGTTCCGTCCGTAGGAGCTCTACGCTCCCCCGACTGCCTCTCTAGCTGTCACCACCGCCGACGTCCGTCGTAGTGCCGGCTGCGGCCTTCTTGATTTCACGTTCCCGCAGAATCGTCATAGCCCGCGCCAAATCGCGTCGCAGGCTCGATATGATCTGTGGATTCTCGATTTGCCCAGTCGACTTCTGGAAGCGCAGCTTCATCATCTGCTCGCGCAGCTCACCGGCACGACCCGCGAGCTCCTCCGTCGATAGATCGCGAAAAGCGTCGGCTTTCATTCCAGCTCCTCCTGGATACGACGCGTGAATTTCACAGCCAGAGGCAGCTTCGCTGCCGCCAGCCGCATCGCCTCGCGCGCCATCGTCTCATCCACGCCTTCCATCTCGTAGAGGATCCGACCCGGACGAACTACCGCAACCCACTCTTCCGGCGCACCCTTGCCCTTGCCCATTCGGGTTTCAGCGGGCTTCTTGGTCACGGGCTTGTCCGGAAAGACCCGAATCCAGACCTTGCCGCCCCGCTTCGCGTGGCGGGTCATGGCGATTCGGGCTGCCTCGATCTGTCGATTGGTCAGCCACCCGGCCTCGAGAGCCTGTAACCCGAACTCTCCGAACGCCACGGTGTTGCCGCTCCGCGCCCGGCCACGTCGACGGCCGCGGTGCGTCTTGCGGTACTTGACCTTCTTGGGCATCAACATCGTCTACACCTCTTCAAGACTGGGCTCCCCAGAATTCGAGAAGCTAAGCCATAACTCTGCGCTTCTGGTCAAGATCGAGGATCTGTCCGCGGTAGACCCAGACCTTCACCCCGATCTGTCCATATGTCGTCAGGCTTTCAGCGAAGCCATAGTCGATGTCCGCCCGCAGCGTGTGCAGCGGCAGCTTGCCCTGCAGATACCACTCGGAGCGAGCAATTTCCAAACCGCCCAGACGCCCTGAGCAGCGAATCTTGATGCCCTCGGCGCCAAAGCGAAGGGCCGATTCCACCGACCGGCGCATCGCTCTGCGAAAAGCAACGCGGCGCTGTAGCTGCAGTGCGATGTTTTCTGCGATGAGCTGGGCATCGAGCTCCGGACGGTGCACCTCCTGAATGTTGACGTACACCTCACGCCGGGTCGTTCCCTCGATGTCCTTCTTCAAGCGCTCGACTTCCGAGCCATTGCGCCCGATAACGATTCCCGGTCGAGAGGTATGGATATCGATTTTCAGCTTGTTCGCGGCACGCTCGATCTCGATACGAGAAACCCCTGCATGATGGAATCGACTCTTGATCATCTTCCGGAGGGCGATGTCCTCGTGCAGAAGCTCGGCGTAGTCCCGCTTGGCGAACCAGCGGGAGCGCCAATCCTCGGTATACCCGAGACGGAAACCTACGGGATGAACCTTCTGACCCACTTCAACCCTCTCTCTCTGCCAGCTTCACAGTGATGTGGCTGGTGCGCTTGATGATCGGATACGCACGCCCCATGGGCTGCGGGCGAATGCGCATCGGCAATGACGGCCCCGCGTTGACGTAGATCTCCGAAATGAACAGGCGATCAACGTCGACGTTCGGGTCGAGGTTCTCCGCGTTGGCAATCGCGGAGCGCACTACCTTCTCTACATGCCGAGCGGCCCTGCGCTTGGAAAGCTGCAACGTCCCCAAGACCTCCGGGATGTCTTTGCCACGAATGCTGTCGACAACCAGGCGCGCCTTCGTGGGGGCACCCTTGATGAATCGTGCCGTGGCCTGGCTAACAATCTGCATGACGATCTCCCGACTCCTCAACCAAACCGCGCCGTGCGCTCCGACTTCCTGCCACCTGCATGGCTACGGAACGTCCGCGTGGGGGCGAATTCGCCGAGCTTATGCCCGACCATGTTCTCTGTGATGTAGACCGGTATGAAGCGCTTGCCGTTGTGGACGGCCAGTGTATGCCCCACCATCTCGGGGACAATGGTCGATCGGCGCGACCAGGTCCTGATCACCTGGCGCTCACCTTCGCTGTTCATGCGATCGATCTTCTTGACCAAAGAAGGCTCCACATACGGGCCTTTTTTCAGCGACCTTGCCATCTTTACCTCCGCCGTCCCTGCTTACGGCGCCTGACGATGAATTTGTCCGTCCGCTTGTTGCTCCGGGTCTTGGCACCCTTGGTCGGCTTACCCCACGGAGTGCAAGGATGGCGGCCACCTCCGGCCTTGCCCTCGCCTCCACCCAATGGGTGATCGACCGGGTTCATGGCGACGCCGCGCACGATAGGGCGTCGCCCCAGCCAGCGCTTGCGGCCGGCCTTCCCGTAGGAAATGTTCATATGATCGACGTTGCCAATCTGCCCGATGGTGGCCCTGCAATCCATATGGACCAGCCGCACCTCACCTGAAGGCAGGCGGATATGAGCGTACTTGCCCTCCTTCGCCATCAGGGTGGCCTCGGCTCCGGCGCTACGAACCATCTGCGCGCCCTTCAAGGGCTTCAGCTCGATGCAACAGATCGGAGTACCGAGAGGAATCGAGCGCAGGGGCAATGCGTTACCGAGACGCACATCGGCTCCCGGTCCCGACATCAGCTTGTCGTCAACGCGTAGACCGCGAGGGGCCAGGATGTACCGTTTCTCGCCATCGACGTAGTGAAGTAGTGCGATGTTCGCTGTGCGATTCGGATCATATTCGATGCTCGCTACGCGGGCCGGAATGCGATCCTTGTCACGACGAAAGTCGATCTGGCGATAGCGCCGCCTGTGGCCTCCGCCCCGGTGCCACATCGTGATCTCGCCTTTGTGGTTACGTCCCGAGATGCGCCTCTTGCCCTTTGTCAGCGGCTTGTGCGGCGCGTTCTTGGTGACCTCCGAAAAATCGGGAGCCCGACGGAACCGCGTACCCGGCGATGTAGGCTTTAACTGCTTGAGTCCCATTGCCTCAGACCCCCTCGAAATACTCGATCATTTTCTGGTCAGGAGCCAGCTTCACGTATGCCTTCTTCCAATCGGGCGAATAGCCTTCATAACGCCCGAGTCGCTTGCGCTTGCCACTATTGTTGACCACTCGAACGTCGATGACCTTGACCTTGAAGACCGCCTCGACAGCGCGGCGAATCTCTGTCGCGTTAGCTCGCCGATCGACCTTGAAGCACAAGGTGTGCTCCTCCTCTTTCAGGAGCGTCGCTTTTTCGGTGATCACCGGTCTGCGGATGACGTCGAATGGATTCATCGCAGGGCCTCGTCGATCCGCTCGATCCCAGCCTTGCTGGTGAGCAGCCAATCGTGTAGGAGCAGGTCGCGGACGGTCAATCCAAAGCCGCTGACGACCTTCACTCCGGGAATATTGCGGGCAGCTCGATGGAACTCCTGGGCACCCTCGGGCTCGTAAATCAGAACGCGGCCGCCGAGCTCGAGACCCGACAGCAGAGCTGCGACGTGCTTGGTCTTCGGGGCCGCAATGGTGAGGCTGTCGACCACGATGATCTGGCTATCGGTTTGCTTGACCGTGAGCGCCATCTGCAAAGCATGCCGCTGCTTCTTGCGCCCGATGGCAAAAGAGTAGTCCCGCGGCTGCGGGCCAAAAACCGTGCCACCCTTGCGCCACAGGGGCGTGCGGGTGGAGCCTACGCGCGCCCGGCCGGTCCCCTTTTGCCGCCACGGCTTGCGACCGCCACCGGAGACCTCTCCGCGGCGAAGAGTCTTGTGGGTGCCCCGCCGCTCACGCGCCTGATCCTGCACAACAGCCTCGTGGAGCAGGCTGCGACGAACCGGACGCCCGAAGACGGCGTCGGCCACCTGGACCTCGCCGACAGGCGCGTTCTTCTGATCTCGTACTTGAATCGTGGCCATGGCCTAGCCTCTCACCGCCGGCCGGATGTAGACATATCCCTTGGGCGGGCCCGGCACGGCCCCTGCCACCAGAATCAAATTGTCCTCGGGCCTCACTTCGACGACGCGCAAGCCCAGCTGCGTGTTCCGCTTGGCTCCCATCTGACCGGGCATCTTCCGTCCCTTGTAGACCCGGGAGGGATACGCGGCCGCGCCAATGGAGCCAGGGCCCCGGTGAAACATCGAGCCGTGCGTGGCATTGCCACCGTGGAACCCATGCCGGCGCATGACGCCCTGGAATCCCTTACCTTTCGAGGTTCCGGTGATATCCACCTTGGCGACCTCGGCAAACTGCTCGACGGTCACCTGGTCACCTGCATTGACCTCGTCCTCCGGATCGACCTGAAACTCGCGGATGACCCGTATCGGTGGGGCGCCTGCGGCATCGAGATGACCCTTCACGGCACGTGTCAGCCTGTGCTCCTTGAAGTTGTTCTCGATGAAACCGAGTTGCACGGCGCGATACCCGTCACGCTGCTCGGTCTTCACCTGCAAAACGACGCAGGGACCAGCACGCAGCACCGTGACGGGCACATGATGCCCGGATTCATCAAAGATCCGGGTCATGCCAATCTTCTGTCCAATCAGACCCTTAACCATGTTCCGAACTCAGCTTCGCTTCGATTAGTGCTCGGGCCCGAAGGCCTTGATCTCGACGTCCACCCCGGCAGGGAGGTCCAACTTCATCAGCGCGTCGACTGTCTGCGGAGTGGGTTCGAGGATGTCCACCAAACGCTTGTGGGTACGAATCTCGAACTGCTCCCGAGACTTCTTGTCGACGTGCGGCGAGCGCAGCACGGTATAAATGGTGCGCTCAGTTGGCAGCGGGATCGGGCCTGCCACCCGCGCCCCCGTGCGCTCGGCCGTCTCGACGATCTCGTGCGCCGACTGGTCGAGAACACGATGATCGTAGGCCTTCAGACGAATACGTATCTTTTGGTCCATTTAGCGCTCCGCTCCGAGTGTCTCGGCGGATTGCGGAAGGTCACTCACGACGCCCGCTTGCGTGCGCGGCTCGAGTGCTCTTCGACTATTCATAGATCTCACTGATGGTGCCAGCGCCGACGGTACGTCCACCCTCGCGGATGGCGAACCGCAACCCCTTGTCCATGGCGATCGGCGTAATCAACTCCACCTTGATGCTGATGCTGTCTCCAGGCATCACCATC
>SDBT01000819.1_pt1 | contig 51406 bp, 30 predicted proteins | sample 2277101 | NCBI WGS metagenome assembly SDBT01 (sample SAMN10404973, study PRJNA504765) | marine sediment metagenome | isolation source: marine sediment core GS10_PC15, 103 cmbsf | place: Arctic Ocean: Southern Knipovich Ridge | collected 2010
ATTTATATCTTTACGATCAGTAAGTGTACCCCAATATCGAATAGAATACTCCTTATTATGAGTATACCACACTTCAGCGCCCGATAGAAGGCTCTTTAAGGCATACACCGGGCAATTAATAGCTACGTTCTACTGGTAATTCAAAAGCAGATAGTCAGAATGTTTTCTGTAATATGCGTCTGCTCCTATTACTGGATTGGTAATGGATTCTTCATTACCCATCAAGCTGAAGAACACAGCACCCTCATCCTGTATAGTGTCACTTGCTATATCTACATATAAATCATGTGTTCTTCCGTAAACATTCTTAAAATCGATAATTTGAGGTACATTTTCTGCTCCACGTTTAGACTCTAAAGGTAAAAAAGTATGTTGGCAACCTTTCTCCCCCATAAATACATCTTCATAACTTACATCAAGTGTAATATCACTTAGGCTAACCTCTGTTATAGGTTTTACTACTACATTTATATATTGTGGGGTGTCTCCAATAAAAGCCGTTATACCATCATCGGTTTCTGTGTTAGAAGTGGACCACCAGTATTCTTCATAAGTAGAATATGTAATATCGACGGAACCGCCCATAGAAGATTTAATATGTTCTACAGCACAATAAACTTCAAATTCGCAAATTTTAGTAGACTTATGATTACTGCAATGAAGTCTAAATCCTTTAGCTCTGAAAGGCTCCCATTCCATTTCAAGTGTAGACCAATCTATAGCAGTAGCTTGAGTGTACTGTTCGTTATTAACAATCTGTGTTGTAGCATAGTATTGTAGACCACCAAGATCATCAAAGTATGCCATGTCTTCATCATAATCATGTTCTATGACCCCAACCGTTCTCATTACTGGGTGCCCTATAACTGGATTGTTAGCTAAATAAAGATCTAAATCTGCCCAGCGAAATTCATCCTCTGGGGTGTAGGCTAACCCATCTAAAGCCACCCTTGTCCAGGGTGTTTCTGTACCATCTGTTCTATCTGGTATCAGCTCAAACCTGGGGTCATCGGCATTTCCTCCAGTGTAATACTCTCCTTTAAAAGTGGAGACAGCAAAACTTCTGAAATTATATCTTTCTTTAAAATATATAATAAACTTACTTAATAGTTTTTCTTTAGAAAACGGAAAAAGTAAGGTAAAAGCTAATGGATCAGATTCAAAATCCTGCACTGCAAAAGGAGACTGTAGTGTTGCCCCTTGCAATGAATACACTGCCAACCACTCTAAGTCACCGTTAACATAGAAATACTTCGCTCCGGTTGTAATAATACCTTTTCCACCGTCTTGCTGGCCGACAGCTGACTCCCAAGAGTAATACCTAGTAAGATATTGGTTTGAAAAATTATCGGCAGCTAAACCATCTGAAACAGTTTTGATGCCGTCAGTCAAACAATCTTTTCCATAATACAAATTTGGGTGATTGTAGTACCGTTTTATAAGCGGTCTGTACCCTTCAATGTAACCTGTAGTGTGGTCTTCATCGAACAAATCTACCTGCCAATTTATATCTAAACACCTTGCAACATTATATTCAAGTTTACTTTCTTTTGATTCACCTATAACATCTAGCTTAGTGACATTGACTCTCTGGCCAAGGTCCATTTCTAAAACTAAACGATTTTGAATCTGGTTGCTTCTGGCATATAACAATAGACCTGCTGAGCCTTGTCCTGACGGCTGCCTAACCTCCATAACACCTGTTGGTTTTCCAGATACCTGATAATATAAAGCATCCATCTCTTGACCTGATACTGAACGACTGCGGTATATATTGGCATTATATACTCCTATTAAATCGCCTTTATTTATAAATATATCACAATCTATATCTACATATTCCTGGACAGCGGAGTATAACTTGTCGGCAGCATGATCCCTATCTTCGATAGATATTTCAATAGGTAAGACTTTAAGATTACCATTTTTGAGAGGCCTGAAGAACATAATTTTGGCACCGGACAATTGATTTGCTATTCTATTTGCATCATTAGCACCTCTTTCTCCATAATAACCAGAAGTAAAGGTATCCAGAGTAACACCGGCATATATTTTTGTTATTCTACCACTAGCATTAAAAGGGTGCGTAAAATCTATTATAGTTTTTCCAGCATTGTCCAACTGATTGTAGTATCTATTTAGCAGACCACTATCATCCGATTCGCCTGCCCTAAAATCTTTTGTAGGATCGCCTAAACCAGTAGACAACCAGTCCCTACGCCCACCTTCGACATTATATATAAATGGATTGAAGTAAAACTTCGTTTTATCTCTACCATCTAAAAGCGAGTACAACTGATGAGTTTTAACTTTGAAAGAAGAGTAGGGCAAGAACCCAGAAGCTGGATCACTACCAGAATTTAAAATCGAGGTGTTGTTTCCAGAATCGTCGTAAAACTGTAAGCCTCTCGCTAATTGACTATCCCCTATAATAGCAGTACTATCATCTACATAAGTACCGGAGTATATAATAAATTTTCCCATATCTGTGTATTCAACATCACATTCAGCGTAACCACCAACATCTAATTTTGAAATTTCTTTGGCCAATAAATTTGCTAATTTATTACCACCATAGTTTTGAACGGGATCCAATATGACATTCTCGAAACCATAACCATTTATATTAACATATAGAACATCATTGACCCCTTCCTCTATAGTATATAATTTGTCTTCAGCAAACTCAAAAACTGTCCCTTCAGAAACATATGCCGGTAGTGGTGCAGAGGTACAGATACCACGTTCTCCTATACCAGGACAATTGTGCTCGTAATAAGGGTAGTAGTCACATCCAGTGTTTAAACATTTATAGCTATCTGAAGAAACTATTTCAATGGTTCTTATATAAAACTCATCTCCGTCTTTACCATTGCTAAGTATAGGAAATATTCTTAAATCATTAATGTCTCCCTGCCACCATTGGGCAGGTGCCATACTTATAATATAAGTATTCCATTCATCATCATGAATTAAATCGAAGTCTTGTTGCTTATCTGTTCCCCACTGAGAGTCACTAAGAGTTCTCCACATCAATCGCCCAGACGGTGGAAGTACCTGAGTCCCAACACGCTCTTGTAAATTAAGTCTCATAACTATTCTAACAGTGTAAAAATCTTCGGCGGCAATCGGTATAAAAGTCTCATCAAGCCTTCCGATGGACGCCTGATCACCGTACAACGTTCCAAAAAGGAAATTGTTCCAACAACCATAAGTATGTATACCACTATAATATGTCCAACCATCCACTTCCCCGTTTACAGAAAAGTTCGCCTCATAGCCTATGCTGGAGTCATGTAAACAGTTGTTAGCAGGAACTAATTTTCCATTATAGTTTAGAAAGTTATAGCTCATATACAGGAAACCTCTTTATCTCACATTTGTTAAAAATAGTTTTTGTACAGCTTCCTTGTCCATCATACCCGCCACATTTCCCACAATACACAACGTATTTATCATGTAGCGAGGGGTTTTCTATTATCTCTCCTCTAACAATTAACATAAGAAGTCTTTCTGTTAAATTCTTACGTAACTTTTGTTCAAGATCCTTGTAGGTATATCTATAAACTTGTCCACACGAGGAACACACATACACAAGATACTTACCTATAATTTCATCAATTTTTTCAAACACGTTGGTAACATTAGTCTGTACTACTAAAGAATAATCTTTTATAGTAGCCTGTTGATCAAACTCCAACACACCTTCACATACTTCACACTTAACAACGTCGCTTAAAGTACCAATCATTTTTACCTCGACTGATTATACATAAAATTCTTTGCTCCAGTTAGAACATCTACATTTTGATTACTTTCCTTGCCCAAAAGACCCAAATTCCACAGAGTACCCTCGTAGTATTCTAGGCGGCCCCAACCAGCATAAGCGGTACCTGCATCCAACGTCGCCTCTGTTCCACCGTGTTTATTATGGACCCAATCAACATCGTATACTGTTTGTATTGGACCAAACACATAACACCTAGTCCTAATAGCAGAATTGCTCCAGGCAAAATAATGTCCTCCAGGTTGCCAAAAATTTCCTTCCTGTCGCAATAAGTTTTTCAAATTATTGTGTTCCCAGTCTACCTTACCGTAAGTAAGTACAAGGCGGGTAGGAACACCCATGGTAGCATTTATTTTCTCAAGCCATTGCCTGATAACTGGGGGCAAGACACCAGAGTAACTTAATTCATCATAATCATCTTGGCTGTAAGCCTCTTCGTATAGATCTTTCTGAGCATTTGCCTCGACATACTTAAGATTAGTCATGGTCACATTTATTTCTTCATCTTCTCTAAATACATCAGTAAAACCAACCATATTAAGTTTTGATAATACTTTACCCCCCTGTTCGAAATCAGTGTCCTCATCTGCTTCAAACTGGTCTTCAAAAGGAAAGTATTGTCCAGCATTTATAAGATCCCTGTGATAAGCCCTCACCCTGTTAGTTTCAGGACCATCAGCATTCATAACTGGAAGATCAACCTCACCCGCTAAATATTTTCTTTCCCAAACTCTAACGGTCTCCGTAGCTTCTATATAATACCCTGTCTCTGCTAAGACGGTCTGCACATAAAGTTTTTCGGCAGGGGCCGGAGTTAATTTAACCATGAAATAACTCCACTTTTTAGCAATCCTACTTGGAGAACGGGAAAGTTCTATTTCGATAGAATATGCTTCTAAACCAGGCTCATCCTTGTATGATCCAGGATCGTATTGAAGATATGCAATGGTATCTAGATCTTCAGGCCACTCTAGACCCTCTCCCATTGCTTCGTCAGATTCAACAACTAAAACCTTTGGCTTCGAATATTCGGTCTCAGTTTCGTCAACTCCCCACATACCGGTAATTCTAATAGTTAAGGCAGCACCTTGTACACCTTCCATAGACCAAAAACCTAAAATTTCTGTCTGAGTTGCATTCTCTTCTAAAATAGGCTCTCCAGCATCTTCTAGTTTAACTGGTAAATACTGCAATCTGTTCCTTGGTATATTGACTATTAAACCTCTATTATAAAAAGAATATTCATAGTCACCATATAGATCATCTACACCTATAAGAGCTTTTCTATCATCACTTGTCTCAATTGTTGCCTCTGGTGCAAAAAGGGTATCAAAATCATGCATCCATTGTGGAGTATTATCTCCGCCGGGACCGTTTTGGCTTGCACCATTATTTGCTTCTTCATATATGCTGCCTTCGTCTGCACCTTCCCCGGCCCCACCTGAACTTCCTTCTTCACCTGTTTTGGCCTCATCTTGCCACTCTACATTAGCTGTGGTATAACTATTGTAAATTAGTTTAAAATACCTAGGATGTTCGCCATTTATAGATATACTAGGGTATACGGAACTTTTTGAGTCAACCCCCTCCTCATCATCCTCTTCTTCCACTGGAGGAGAAAATGTTATAACCCACTCCCCTTCATCTATAACAAGTCTATGTTCTTCCTTATTGAAATCAAAATAGTAATCGGGTAAAGTTAAACCTAGAAAATGAAATTTTCCATTTGTACTAGCTATATTTCGTTCTAAAGAACGCCATAGTTCTGGCCAGGCCCAAACTTGTTTTTCTTCTTTAAAACCGTATCTTATCACTCTATAGCTACCACCATAAGGAATAAGAGGAAAAGGATACATACATGAACCATGATATACAGGCTCTATTATTTCCTCAAATCTGTATCTTGTACTACTAACTTCTTCATCAATAAAATTACCTGTATAGCTGTTTAACATAGACATATGTACAAAAGGTTCATGTAATTCAGAATATTGATCCTCTTGATGAAAACAATTCATGTCTATAATGAGGTCTTCCATATCAAAAACCATAGGCATATATTCAGCCAGTGTCACTGGCCTTGGGCCGGAAAGATCTATATAACTAACATAGTCTCTGGATAAATATCTCTCCACATAACCACGCCCTTTGTTGCCGAATGGAGGAGGTACCCATCCCATAAATAAATAATACCATAAATCAATCTTCGCTTTCTTGTTTGCTCGGCCAGTAAACCTCATACCAGAAGAAGCAGCTTTACTGTAATGATAGTAAAAAGAAGTGCCACAGGTTGAAACCCAGTTTCCGCCAACAGTAACCCAAGCTTTATATTCATCCGCAGTACAGTATCTCCAAGCACCATTACCCATTGCTTGAATTTCTTCCTCACCTTCTGTAATAGGCATTGTGCATTGGGCAGCTCCTGTATATATATCATAAAAATCATCTGTAGTACAATCATTAAAAGGAAACCACACTGGACCTATACAATTACTTGGGGCACACTCATGATCTCCGCACTTAGCATTTCTTCCATGAACTATACCTTCACCTGAAGCAGGATTAACTGAGGGTGACCCTCTCCAAGTAAAAAAACCAGACGAAGGTTGGAGATCATAACCTAAAGCATCAGCAGCGTATCTATATAGTATATCGACACTTCTACAGCCCAGTTTATTACCTTGTATTAATAACTTAGTAGCAGCTGCTGTCTGGATTCGCCCAAGTTCATCCTGTATACAGGCCATAACCTTGATGGATCCTCTCGAGGTGGCGGCTCCTGCACTTGGAATAATAAATGAAAGGTCTCCTTCTACATGAGAAACTTCAAATGGAGAATCTACAAATTTATTAATAGCAAAATCATCGTCAGTTCCCGTAGGCCAAACAGAATTTAATTGGAAGGGCTCTAACCTTTGGTATTTGTAAGAAAGCGTTAGAGTCCAATCATTATTAAAGAAAGGCATTGGACTGTCTGCTCTTAATAAGACTGCCGACGGAGGAACTTGCCTTCTTTGTGTACTGGAACCTGGAGTGGGGTAAACTTGCTCTAATTCTATTCTTATACTAGTAATATCATCTGCAGCTAAACCACACAGTCCTAATTCAGAATTTTCTTTAGGTGAAATATATGCAGTGATGACTTCAAAATCCCATAGGTAAGAGATTTCTACATCATCTAATTCTACCCATATGTACCCAGTAGACCCTACTTGGGCCCACTGCTCAATTTCAGCGGCCGGTACTTCATATTCATTTATACAATAAGAATAATAAGCAGTTGGATCATATAAATCCTGATGATAATAGGAATATACTGAAAACACTGTTTGGACGGTTCCCCGTGTTTTTAGTACTGTACCGTTTATATTATATCCTGAGCTTGTATAAAACGGAAAGTGGTTTGACCATATATTACCACTATGAGTATGTGTTGCTGTATTCTGGTCTATTAAAGCTCCCCAATATCTGCTTATTACTTCTACTTTTCTAAAAGTGTAATAAGGGTAGTCTAAGGTTGTAGGCTCGTCATACTTACATATAACATAAAGAACATTTAACTTATTTAGTTCCAATTCAACTTCCGTTACTTGGAAAAATCCATACTCGTCTGTAGAATCTTCAAAAAGAGCGACGTCCTCTTCATAACAACTAGTTATTAAACCTTCTATTTCTGTACAATATGTTTCCCATTGAGCATCTGGAACATTCGAACCTCTAGCGTATTCATCCATAAGTGTAAAAGCTTTGCTCGCATAAGGGTAAAGATTAGCATTAATAACAAAAATACTACTGTCGAGTGAACTTTGGCCTATGACAGAAATAAAGGGGTCAGTCATTAAATTAGAATCATGTATTCCCTTTTCGTAATCGTTATCATCACACTCATACACCTCCCAAGGATCTAGTACTGAATACGGATATGTAATCAGAACATCTGGTACATAACCTGCGGGATCCTCTAATTCACGGGCCAGAGTAGGATAAGCTACCTTAGAACCTTCCAAATTTGTACCTTGATATTGCCCTGCCCTTGGGTATTCTACTTGTGTTGTAGTAACGTAAACTTCTGGATCGAACTCCCGCATGTGAAGAGGAGCAGGCATGCACATATGATGTCGATTACCTATCATTATACTTTCATTAGGATCGTTAGCTACAAGTTTGTTCCAGTAAGTAAAAGTATAAATATCCGCGGTTGACTCGTCTGCATAACCGTCCTGTGTAGTAGGGCCAGGCTTCTGTCTATAATGATCGTCGTACTCTACTTGACTTGACCAGTTAGATTCCCAAAATCTAAGTTCAAAAATTTGATCTGCTGTTATACGCATACCGTCCCGCACGGTATTATCAGTACAGTAAACCCACTTGCCTGTATAACAAGGACATTCTGGCTTTGCTCCGTTACACACAATTCCGCCGTAGTCAGCCCAAACATTTTGAAGAATAAAAGGAAGTCCGGAGGTGCTTGCACTAGAGTATTCTCTATATGGGTCAACAAAACTAGAACTCTCATGCTCACAAAACTGTTCATTTAGCATAGAGATATCAAAGTGACTAGGATCAGTACCAAAATAATCTATTTCAAAGACTCCAGGAGGTCCTTGCCAATGAGCACATTTCTGATACATTGCTCGTGAATTATATACTTGAAAAGCATAAGGAAGCCTTACCTCCATTCTAGTTAGTGGGTCTGCCAAAGAGCTATCATGTAAATCTTTGAGATTATCAGGAATCCAATTTACACCAGCTTTAAAGTGACCTGGTTTTTCTGAACCATGAAAAGGCCTTGGTTGAACTGCACCAAACCCCATCTGTTGTGGTCTATATTGTCTACATACTGGACGGTCCCAATATATGTCCTCGATGTAGGTATATCCAAGTTTCCCTCTTCCCATTCCCCAACCATCGCAACGACCTGCTCCATTCTCTCCTACGTTATATCCCTTTATTTCATCTATATTGAGAGGCCTATAATTAAGTCTAGGCTGTGAGCCTGAAATAGATACTTGTTTCCCGAGACCACTCTTCTCAATACTAGGAGCTATACAAACAAATTCTTCTAAGTCAGTATCTGCCGACGATGTGTATCTGTTGCACCAATCTCTACGGCCTAATCTATCGCACGAGCCTGTTCCATAACCAGAAGGTATACCTGAGGCTGTTGTAACACCTGAAGCCGTTAGATAAGAACACTGCATGGGCTCATGTTCCCAATAACTACAAATGGCAGACAACCCTTTTATCCAATACTGGCAAGAACCGGTTTGCATCTGGCTAGTAGAAACCTTTTGAATCGCCCCACCTGAGTATTTACTTTCTCCAGAAGAGTCAGGTTGGTCTCTCATACCAGAAACAATTCGTTCGTAAAGTGCCCTTGGATCAGGTTGGTAAGTATCCCACCATTCCTTTATTAGGTCTCCAAAATCAACCATTATTTAATCTCTTTTACCTCCATCTGCATACGACCTGTATGCTCGTCTACAGTGTACAATACTTTACTAGTTTCTTCATAGTAACCTATGGTTCTTGCTTCTATTCTAAGACTGTCAGGTATACCTGGAACAACTGAAGCTGTTTTTTTCTGGAAATACACCAACTTGTTGTTTAAATTCCATTCTCTCCCATCATAGCGAAGAGTTAAACGGATTATACCTTGTTTAGGTATCTTAGTCCACTCTTCCTGGTCCTCGTTAATTATAGTCCCATCCTTATATTCCACTTCCCACCCACGTCTCATAATAATTAAACCTCCTATATAATTCCCATCTTCTTAAGTTTATTTCCATCCCAAAGAAGAACGTTGTATTTAGATTTTGCCAAATTAAATTTCCTCATACTATTTGGAGATTTCCATCCTTTAACTTCAATATATTCATCTTTATCTGGTAAATAAAAATCAGGTATGTACAACACACCATCTCCTAAATCAAGGATGTGTGGTTCATACAGCCACTTATCACCAGTATGAGTCAAATAATCAGCGACCTTCACTTCCCATTGTGATCGCATTTTTACAATTTTACCATATGGAGTTTCATATAAGCTACATTTGCCTATACTATTCAAACTCCTTTTACCGGTAAGCCATAATTTAGAATTAGTCAAACTCTGTCTCTCCGAAGCAGTTCTTATCTTTATATTAAATTCTTTTAATCTTCTGTATATTGTGGATTTACCACAATTAAAAATCTTGGCAATTTCCACTATACTTTTTCCCTTATTCCAATACAACTCTTTTAATTCTTTTTTATCAAATACAATATCTCTATGTCCGTAGTAACCATTATTTACTCCAGTATGGACACATGAAGGGCTACAAAAATTACTCTGTTTTTTCTTAACAGTCAAATAAACATCGCCACAACACTTACATTTATACCTTTCTACATAAGTAGTACCCTTTCTTCTAAAACACCCATTACTTAAAAATTTAGTATCACTTAAATTATCCCAACAAATCTTCATTTATCCACCTTTGGTTTCTTTAAACCATAGCTGTCTCTTTCCCAGTTAGGGCCCTTCAAAATAAAAGCCGGAGCAGACATTGCCTTCCTCATACGAAGTCCGCACTTGCCACACACCGGCTCGATTTCTTTTAGCTTCAATATTTGTTCCTTGGTGTGACCGCAGTCACAAATTAAAGCGTACAGCGGCATAACTGTACCTCCTTTTCCTTTGATTATAGTATTTGTTTTGAACAATATATGTAATAAAATCAACTAACTGTAATCAAAGAAGATTCTGTAATTTATTGTACTGTTGCTTCCGACCTCTGACGCCCCCAACTTAATGTTCACCCAGATCGGATCAGAGGTCATTCCCATAAAAGCGGATGACCCAATAACCTCACTATCGTCTGCATCGGAAACTACATCTAGGTTTTCCTGTGTAGCGTATAAGCCCGAAACTGGTGTGTCACTGGAAATGTCTGATGCTGTTACATCTGTTTTCCATTCTCGTCCGTCAACAGGTGGAGTTCCAGCGGGTTGGCCTGGTCCTACCGTTCCGAACCTAAAATATGTATTGTTATCATTTTCATTATGATGATCAAAAGTACCATGACTTTGTAATCCGAATTTAACGGTGCTCATCTCTATTGCACCTGACATAATTTCAAACATGACTGCTTTTACAGGAGCTTCAGTTGATACTGTAACATTGCCATAGCTTAAATTAGAAATATCATAGCCTGCAGGTTGTGGCGGTGTACAAATTATTCTAAACTCATCCCCAGCAGCGAAGTTTGTGGCTGCCTGAGTAAACTTTATAGATAAACCACGGGTACCCAACTGTGTGTAAGTAGTAGCACTTGTTACGATTGTACTGGCACCAGAATCATCCCCACGCGTACTACCGAAAACATATTCAGCAACTCCTGCTACAGCATTAACATTTGAACCCTGGGCATAATCTGGAACGTCGCAATCGACTACCCATGCAGGATCACTGGCATAGAACACAGCGTCCGTGAATTTAATCATGGCACCTTTTGTACCTAACATATACCAATAATTAGGATAAAGAAGTTCAACTGCAGCTGAACTATCGTCGGCACTACCAGTTGACGTCCATGACATTTTAGGGACATTACCTGTACCAGCACCCATAGTTGTACCATTAGAAACATCTATGGCTATGGTGTATTCAATATCTGTTGCGTTGTTAAAAATTCCGCCGGCAGAAGCAGTTCCTGTATAAGCGTTTGCACCATCTTTGGCAGGGGCATTAACTGGCCAAGTGGTTGAAATAAGAACTGTGTACATTTCATCAAAAAAACCGTTGTAAGTACCGGAAATAGTAAGACCATTGGGATCGTACTCATTTGTAGAACCTTTAGAATTGTTGTTAGTACCACCTAATTCTGCAGGAACTCCCCACCCTAATTCCAGATGTGCAGTCTTTATACCACTTTCTACTGTAATTACTGCAGAGCTACCTGTATCTCCTGAATACAGCTTTAAAGCATTGTTTTCCCAAACACACTGTGCCTGGTCATAAGAGGGGTCGCTCTTTGCCAAATTGTGCAGCCTTTCGGTTATATCTTTTGCCACAAAACGAGGATCAAGACCTATTCCGCTTGTGAGAGTTATATCATCGGTATCCCCACCAATGTCAACATACAGTTTATTGTTACCTGCACCAATATCAAACGTATCTTTATCTTCTACCTCAGCCCACGTATAGGCACGCATACCTCGGCCTATCATGGTAGTACCTCCGTCACCTGCTACACCAGCCTGACCGATATCATATTGTACCCACCTTGTTATTGCAGCACACATATTAAATTCCTCCTTTATAATTACTTTAGAGTTATAGCTTTTATATCAATGACCCTCTGATACAAGGTCGGTAGATTTTAATGCTAACTTATAAATCTAAACTTTGTCTTTACTACTATTATATAGGTTAGATAAAACTATGTTGGCTTATCTTCTATCCTATAGCTCAAAATTAAAGGCTCCATTTGGTTGCCAGCAAAATCTTTTACATTGACTACTACTATAAATTCTTTGCCGTAGAAGTAAGCAGTGCTGTGTGGTTGAATACTCGCTGACATGTCGCTATAATCAAAATCATAAAACCTTCCTGTAATACTTGCACTAAGATTACTATTGAATTGTGTTTTGCTCTCAAATTCCCAAGCCAGAGAACTTAATTGTGGACAACTGGCATAGTTTTCAGCTGTCACTCTTACGGCAACCTTATTATCAAAACCGTAGTCTATTTCACCTAGTTTACCAAGCCCATTATCGTACTCTACCATATATCCAAACGTGAGATAATAATCCTGCTCTAAAACATCATCACATTCATTTTCAGCATGAACTGTGAAGGTTGTTGGCCCTTCTAAAGTATTAAAACTGGCCTCTGGAGCGTAAAACATCCTGTACCCATCGTCTATACCAGAAAAGGTTACTGGTACTATTACATCATCTACCATAAAATAGGTTCCTGATGTGGATACTGAACACTCATCATCTAAAACATCAACAGAAACAAAACCTGAAGCTGTTGTGTACTCTCCAATATCAAGTGAAAAGTTCGTTATCTTTAATGAAAATAAATCAATATCCGCTGTCAAAGACCGATCACTTTCTGTAGTAGAGTAAACATCAGTGTCAATGTGCCCTATTCTGCCGGGGGTTAAACTGATCTCAGAGTTTAATAAATATGAGTAATCAAGTAAAGAGCAATAAACATCACTCCCAATACCACTCGTCGTCAGCCCGCTTGAAAAAACCTCCAAATAGTTTACTGGAACTCCACCACTTACTACAGTAACTTCAGTATCATATAATTTTCCAAGGTTTAGAATAGTTGAATATATATCTGCCAGTATCGGAAACTCTGGCCATCCAGCAAAGAATATGGCTACTGTCTGATCTCGAGCCACTGAAGTACTTATATAATTCGTTTCATATTTTGCCTGGTGATCATTCTCTCCCCAGCGAACTGGAATGGGAGTACCACTAGCAGTTAAATCACCACTAAAATTAGTGTAATTAGTCCACCGCTCCATAATACCACTAAGAACTGCTCCGCTCCAAAAATAAACTGGTACATTGTCTACCCCTTGTGCTTCTTTACCACCAGTAAAAGCAACTATCTCGTTAAAAGTGCCTGATATGGCGGTATAACCAGTAAAGTATAATGCCTCTATTTCTTTTGATCCACTAATAGTTGCATCTCCAGTAGAAAATGCTACTAGAGACGTCAAAGTTCCAGAAATCATCGGTCTTTTAAAAGCAAAGTAATCAGCTGCTACATTTTCTACACCACTAATAGAAGTCAGTTCCTGAAAATACTGTAACCAAACATCAGACCTGGCCTCCTCAACTTCTTCTGGCGTATAAATGACAGGCATCGAATAACTTCCAATGTTTTCATCGTCTGCAAGTTGTATTTGTACAGGGACATCCTCATATTCTTCTTCAGAATCGTCAAGAAATGTAATCTCAACATCAAAATCACCTTCAACATATACATCTGCCACAAGTTACTTCTCCAATTTATATAATAAACTCAGTTATTTATGTATAAGAGTAGTGTAAAGTTATAATGTAATCATGAACACCATAAGATATAGATGAGGTTATGCCAAACAACATAGGTTTAAATATCAAATAATCCCCATATATTCCATATATTCCTGGATCGGAATTGTAAGTTAAATCAAAATCCCCATAAAAATAATTCACTCCACCATATACTACGTCGCCTTTCAAAATTCTATTATGTACTGGACCCCAAACATAATTTATAGGATCATTACTTTGTCCAGGATCAAGTTTAGTATTAGTAGCACGATACGCTACCGCAGATACTCTAACATGATCGCCTGCTATTAATTCATTATTTGTAGTACTGTGAGAAACGTCGTCCCAAGCAGTTAATCTACAGTTGTATGCCTCCCCAGAAAGTGCTTCAACCACTATACTATCAGTAACTTGGAAGTCTACGGTGCCGGTTAAAGACCCCCAAGTCTCCAGACGCGTACCTATAGGTAATGTACCAGAAGTTGCTGTCGTTACTGAGTCAATATCTAATTCATAAGTGGGAGGGGAGCTGCTTAATTCAGTAATATCACTAATGTATATTATATCTGCATCACCGTTAGTTTTAAAATTATACATAGGCATTGGATCACCCAATGGGGTGTCATTATATTCATAAGTATAAAACTGTAAAGCCGACAATGCATAGTATGCAGTATCAACATTCTCAGTATTAAGATTGGTGTTATTTTGTATAATTATCTTATAATACTGAAAGAAATCTTCATTGGTAAGCAAAAAATTGGTGGGCGTTAGATCAGTGGTATTATCAGTATCAAGTATCTCTGTCCAAGCTGCGTCGTCATAGTTCAGTTTCCCATAAATTTCATAGTTGCCAAAAAACCTGGTATGAAAATAGCTGCCGCCGCCAGTGTCATACGCATATTCACCACTCATAGATATCTTAGTAACCCTATAAGGTTTATCTAAATCTATTTCTAGCTCGCATATAGGTATACCAGGTATAGTCTCAACTACCCAAGCATCATTATGTGTGTCAGTACCATCAAAAGTTGTCGATAGTCCATAAATATCTATAGTATCGGCTGAAGGCGTGTTTACAGTAGTAGAGTAAATATTAGGTAAATACCCCATGTCTGAAGGATCTGTAGCGAGAAGATTACTATATACTAGTGTTACCCTAATATCTTCAACAGCAGCCGCCATAGACACCGGAGTAAATCCTATACGAGTACAACCAATACTGTCTTTTACATATTCGTAGAAAACTTCAAAATTATTAGTAGTTGTGGTACCGGTTACTGTAACTGTGGGAGAAGGTAGATCCATATCTAATTCGGTACTTGTTAAAGCTATATAATTGTAGTAATCTGTTACTGTAAATTGTTGTTCATCCTCTATACGATACATTTTTGAAGTGTCTTCATACCACAAAGCAAGATAAGGTTCTCCCGGTAGAATATTCGATCTGGTGCCATCATCAGCAGGGGTGTCTATATTTTTACTTGTAAAAACTATCTTAGCTATATCCTTCCATAAGGCTCCATCTACATAATAAAAATTTGTTTCTTGCGTAAAACTCATAACAATCTACCTCCTAAGTTGTATACTTCCAGCCCGAAACCATTTTTTCTGGTATCAGTTGCTTACTCATTATCACGTCTCCTATCTTTTGTGGAGAAATTTGGTCCTGTCTTAAAACTATCTTGTAGATTACAACCTCTTTGTCTGCTAAACAATGCACATTTATAAAATGAAATATTTTACTGCCATCCATACCAAAACTTACCTCAACCAAAGGTAAATAAGCTCTGTATTTAGGTATTTTAATTACGTGTCCAGTACTAAGTTCATACTTCAACTCAATCAAGCCGTTAGGAATCTGATCCCAACCAGTTGTAAACAAGTCTAAACCTTTAATTTCAGAACCGTCTGGGTACTTAGCTACAAACCTACACTTATGTGGGTTAACACTGTTAACCTTATTATATCTTCCTCGAATAGTTCCGTCTGTGCCGTCTAACCTTTCAAAATTCGGTAAATTATTATTATTCATATTCCTTCTCCTTATATCTGTTTTGAATTATAACACTGTACCAAGCCTTGTGCCACTTCCTGTCTATATTTGCTCTTGAATTACAACTTACACAAAGTGTAATAAGATTTGCTCGCCCACAATTTTTCTTATCATAATCTATATGGTGAACAACCAATAACTCAGTAGTTTTCCGACAATCTGGATTAAGGCATTTATTACCATCCCTTTCTTTTATCATTTCTTTAAATGCTTTAAAAGTCCATTCAAAACAATAAGGTTCACAGGAAATACCGCCTTTCCAATTTGAGTTCTCTGGGCCACATAATTTACCTTTTTTTGATGCTGAAATCTTATTTCTAATTTCTTTACTCACAGGTTTATTGTACCAATATGCTTTCTTGCCGGCATATTTACCTTTTAGAGCTTTTGACATATTTCTGCAATGGGCTTCAGAAGACTTTTTGCCAAACATGGGATTATTTTCACCTTTGGACAAACCTCTTTCTATATGAGTTTTACTTATTTTCGCTTTAATTTGCTCATCCCTTGGCTTACCTATCTTCCCACAAGATTTACAACAATATTCTTGTTTTCTATATTTCAAAGCAAGAAAGGTGTTTCCGCAATATTTACAAGCCTCTTTTTCAATATAAATGTCTCCATTTATACTAAAATTTCCTTGCTCAGTTAATTTAATCTTGTTCAGATTGTCCCAACACATCTTCACACAAAACTCCTTAAAATTAATAAAATCAATACTTTAGGTATATAAATATCGGAACCCTATGATTGGAAGCACATGGAAAGTGCTGCAATCAGTTGGTAACCTCACGTATATATTATAGTAAACTGTGTCATCTGTTATAGTAGATTCGTTTTTCAATCTTATCCGATACGTCTCCCCTCTTAAGTAAGCAGCACCACCGTCGCTGCCGGTCCATGCTGGACCAGGATTTCCGCCTGTGGTTCTAATAGCATTTATAAAACTATTGTTGCCACTATTAGGAGTACCTTGAAGAATCTCAAGATTAGTGGTGCTAAAATCATTTGAATCCCACGCCTCGGCGTAGAGGTCGCTTGACATCTCTCCTTTTATATAAACTGCCATAGCATAACGATTGCTGTTTTGTCCTACGTTGTTTGCAATATACATCATGTCGTCCTTTTCAACATAAGTCTGAGGTATAATGTAAGAGGTAACACTGGGCCTGATAGTGGCATCACGGGTGCCTGATGCAACTGTTGGTGTGGGTAACGATACTAATATGCCCCCGCCAGTAAAAACCACCAAATCTGTAGCTGGTGTGATTTCTTTAAAACCATTCATGTTAGGATCTTCTCCCATGCCTGTGAATCCCCAAGGAGTATCACCTGCTGTGTCATGAGAAAAAGAAAATGTTAATGTAGGTTCTGCCATAATTACCCCCTAAGAAATTCTGTAAACCACTGGTACTATTTTTGGATCTACGTCTTTATTAAATACCTGCATCCTTATGGTGCCTTCATCCACACCGTTACCGTCTGCTAAAACTGCCACACTTACATCCTGAAATCTATTCATGCCTCTCTTACATATACCTGGTATAGGATCAGTAATGTCAACTCCAGTACTAGGTAATGTATAAAAAGTGTAAGCATCATTCATTCTATTAACTGCAGGAGCAGTATCATTTACTTTTACAGTCACCTTATAACTTTTATCAAAGTATAAATCTTCAGGTGGTGTATATGTTATTTTAACATAGTATATGGACACTACCTCTACACTAATATAGTCTGGATCAAATCTCCTAGAATTCAACAAACATTCTATTGAATCTACATCTATACCGGTACCCTCATCTTTTATTTCTAAATAAATTAAAGAGTCTACAGGTAAATTTATATCCCCTCTATCTGGAGAGAGATTACATAAATAGGGTGCTTTATAGTCTGGTATAACCCTAAACCAATATTCCACATGAATGAAGTTGGGTGTAGGTGCTATATCGTATACCTCTATTCTTACGTACACCGTTGCTCCATGGGGAAAATTTGTTGGTGGATCGTAAAGAACTTCAACACCCAACACTCCTGCACCGGCATCAAAAGGTGTCATAACTATAGAGCCTGTTACCTCATAATATCCGGTATCCCCTAAATAAGAATCAACTCTTACCCACATACGCAATGCTGATGTATTTAAACTAAAAAAAGCTGGATTTAATCTAATCCAAATATTTGTATCTACTGGATTTTTTTCGCTCCAAAATTTAGGGATAGCGTCTTCAACAAATACGAACTGGTCTAGCTCTGCGTGTGTCCATAAATAATCGTAAGCAACCCCATCTACCCAATGGGTATGGTAACTGAGTTTTAACTGACTAAACCCCATACTTCCTGTCTCTTCCACCTGAAAAATTGGTGTATCAGGTACAAATTCTATTGGGGGCCATATTTTTCCTACCGAACTAAAAGTTTCTACTAATTTTATCTGATTTCCTATGTAATATGGATTTCCGGGAGACACTACAGCATAAGGCCAGTTTTCAAAACCAAAGCCCGGTCCTCCCCAGGGAGCATCTGTGTGGGTAGGTCCTCGATAAAGTATGGGCAAATATTTTTCCACATCTGAAACAGGAACCCAGGTACCTGGTGCCCCATCATCATTACTACCCCACTCTCCACCTGGACTTGTAAAGTAAGATGAAGCCTTCAATCTAATCCAGGGATCCACCCAACCATCAACATCAACATCCCACACCTTAAAATCGTTGTTAATTAATCTTGTACCTACAGCCCCAACTACTTCAAGTAATAGAAATGTTAATGTTTCTACTATATCAAACGTAGGCAAACTTATAATATTATTAGATGTCCAAACATATTGACTTCCTGTAGAACCCGGACTACTACCATCTACTCTAGTTGTTATCTCTGTGTGACCTTTATAGGCGGCACCTGCTTTATAATTTATTGAAGCTCTTCCATTTATATCAGTAGTAACCAACCCATCAAGCGGGTCGAACTCGGCACCTGTATCACCATCTTTGAAAAAATATACGTCCTTGTCCCTCAAAGCCACATTATACTGATCACGAACCTGGACCTCAATGTCTTCATCTTTATAATAACCAGTTAGTATTGATCGTTGTATGTAAGTTACCATACTATTAGTATAAGGCAACAACGTATCATCTTGGTAATTATATTCGTCCCACGAATAGGTCTGCTTTGAACCGTCGTCGCCTCTTAAAGTAGTATATTCCTGCAACTTATATACTTTATAACCATCAAATATTACATCATGAACACCAAATATAGTATTATTGTCAGCTGCAACATTGTTCATAAACATAGATCGACGGATTTGATAATAATCATACGGCATTATGAAGAGCATGTTGGGACCTATGACACTGGCTATACCCTCTACATAAGGACACCATCTAGACGCCGTAACACGCTTGTAGATGGCTTTGGTACTTAATGACTCTGTGTTCCAGCTGTATGCATCTATTTTAAAAAGCGTTCCATATTTAGAACCACCACCAAACCCAGCAGAACTATAAATGTAAGCATGACTATAAAAAGTTATTGTGTCACCAATAACATATTGATAAGTTAAAGGAGCAGTCAGAAGAACTCTTTTAACACCGCCATAATCTATAACACTAACTACTGTTGCTATTTCAGTAGCTCCTATGTTGTCAGCATCTGTGCTTGGTCCTATGAAAAGTTTGGTTCCACTCTTTATATTTTTAGTATCATTCATAATTAAATAGTTATAATACTCATTTGGGTATGTGAAATACCTATGGTAATACTCAATGGCGAAATCTATGGCATTATAATATTCATTTCCCGTAGTACTTTTAACTATTTGTTCTTTCAAAAGAAGTTCTGCATAAGACATTCTTGTTTGCCATCTTTTTATAATACAAGTATTAGAATTGACCTTCTCAAAAGTAAAAAATATTAAATCGTCTACCAGCTCCGTCAAATTATAAGGGCCCACATACTCTAAACTAATATTGTCACTTAATATATTGGATGACAATGTCAAGTCTTGAACAATACCACCAGTAGTGTTTTTAACCCTAAGAATAGTTCGGGGGTTAGTGGTATCTATAGTACAAATAGTACCTACTTGGGGACCCAAACAAAAATTGGGTTGCTGTATTTGTATGTTTTCATAAGCCATTTATTTTCCTAAATTTTACCATTTGTGTTTTGTCTTTTTATTCCTAAACGTTTGGCACAATCAGAAACAGCTTGCGGACTTTTATTCAAAATTACTGCTATGTCTTTAGCATACGTAATTAAATAATTATCTCTAACAAAGTCTTTTTCTTCGGCTGTCCATCTTTTACAAGTAGTTTTCCAGTCTTTTACTAAACTAAACTTATTATACTTTCTATCCATATGAATTGTTGAATCTTTATAAATCTCGTTTAGAAACCTTACAGCATTTCCTCCATCGTAGGTTACTCTGTGTATGCTTCTATGGGGTTTACACGTATTACAAAAAGTATATTTATTACTTATAAATTCCATAATGTTTAGAGTGCCTACTACATTACTACATGGATAAATTTCTTTACGTCTTTTTCTTACTGAAACAGAACCATCCCCGTCGAATACTCCACGTATAAAATGACTATGTAGTTCTGGGCATTCTAATATAGGTTTAGGGACATCTGCGGTAAAAGTTTTATTATTATCAAAACCCAAATCTGTAAAGAAATTCCATATAAAATCTCCAGCAAATTGAATCCTACTCATACCCGATTTAAAATCAAGAACTCTGTTTTTGTACCCACATATTCCAGCTACCTTTTCTAACATATCCCTATCTGGAGTACTATTAGAAAAAATTACATTCTTCTTGCCAGATTTATCATAATTTGATATGTGGCCATCTGCCAAAAACAAACCCACTACATAGGATAGCTCTGGAGACCATATTTTAAAAAATTCGTCATTAACATTAGTATAATTCCAATTCCACATAGTAACTCCTAACTTACTGAAATAATTACGATTGTTGAGATGTTGCTGTTATTCGGACCTCTCTTGCAGACGTTCCGGCGAGATAACCTGTTACAGCAACACCATACTCGTTTGTATTTTTTTGGGCAGTAGTTATACCACCGACAGGGTCGTCATCGGTAAAATTGACTATTCTTTGAGCGACTGGTAAATTGAACTGGTCTTTAACTATAGCTGTTATAGTAGAAGTGTTAACACCATTAGCAGGTAGTATTGCTGGCTCTGCTGATAAACTAATACTAGCAATAAATGAATTTAGAGAAGATAACTGATAGTTATAAGGACCCTCAGTAAAAGTAACAGTGGTACCGTAGTAGGTAGCTTTTAGTTGTAATCTATATACGTTCGTTCCTTCAAAAGCAAGGTCATAAATAGGAATGGTAGTAGCTTGATCGTCCTGTACATTATCCATAGTCATAGACGCATAACTTGTATCCAGATCATCTGGATTTAGAAAGAGAATATTTGTCCCTTTTATGTAGCATAAACAATCATACTTGGGCTCTGTCACCTCACCACCATCGAATACATATTTCGGTACGTTAAAGAAACTACATGCTGTAATATCTTTATAGGCACCTAGTGGATATTTAGCTGTGTATGAACCAGTATAAGCATCTATTTCATATAACCCTCCGGGTTTATCTTCCCCCGTTTCTGTACCATAATAGTTATTAAATAACCATATTCGTTTATAAAAAGATATGGGGTCCCCATCTAAATATTCGTATGTAGTGGTACCATCGATCTGAACGGAGCCTGCACCGGCAGAAACAACTGTCTTCTCTTCTAACTGCCCAGTACCGTTTGGACCTAAGACTATAGTATAATTGCTCTCCATTTTAGAACCATCTGTAACACTAAGAGTAGATTGACCAATACCTTCATCAGCACTAAATGTTGTGTGGTAATGTTCTACAGTAAATGTGGAGGCATCATACTTATCTGACCCGGTAGCAACAAACTGAAAAGTATCACGTAAAGTACAGATATAGTTACTTATATGCCAACGCTGTATAGTCACCTCATTGGTTCCTGTATCCCTAAGAGACCATAAATTATAACCATCGAACTCTAGAGATATTACTGGTTCAGAGCCCGGAATAGTCGTGTCTAATGGATAAGAATAAGCCAGAGTACCATCATCAGTCTTAACTATGACACTATCTGTATCCTCATCTATCGTCCAAAAATAACCATTGACTATAGTAAAATTCTGTTTTCGCAAACGTATATTTTCGTAACCCATCTATTACCCCTCCTCAGTAAATTCTTCTAAAAAAGAAATTGGTGGAACAAAATTATATGAAGGAATATCCTTATTACTTATAAACTCAATTATGTCATTTAAAGAGTCGATTTCATCTGGATAATTATCATTAAAATCTTTGGTTCCCCTATCTACATCAAGTGTAGCAATTAAGGGACCTCTAGCTCTGCTCCAAATTGCCCGTATGTCTTTAATAGGATTTCTGGTATTTTTAAAATGCCTAGCATAATTATGTACCTTTAGTCCCATATTGTAAAGCATTGCTCTGGGAGCCATCAGACTATTAAAAATAGTTGGATGTGGGCCTACATCCGCATAGATACCGCTGACTAATATAACAGAATAAATGTTCTCACACTTACTTGTTGCTATATGTGCAGCTTCACTAATATTTCTAACAAAATAACTATCATCACAGAATATAAAAACCCTTCTATCAGTACACATTGCCATACCGAGACCTAGACTTATCATATGTTCTCTGGCTGGTAAATATAAATTGCCTGGCCTATCATATACAAATGCTTCTTTACAGATGCTGTCTCCTATAAATATTCCTACATCTCCTTCTTCCATAGCACCATTGAAAATTCTTATTGCCGAATACCTTCTCATTATTCCGTTTCCTCCCTTATAAACAAGACTCCAGGTTTATCCCTCTTAACCATCTTGTTTAAACAGCCTTCTAAATCTTCTGTTAACTCTAAACTATAGATCCCCTTAGGTTTATTATTACCTGAAGCTATAATAAATAGCGGGCGTGTATTTTCTTTATTGAAGTCTAAATCCAACTTGTTGACTTCTTCTGCCGACATAAGAACTGCAGAATTTAAGCCCGCCAAATTCGCTCCGTTTACAAAGCTAACTGCTATCTGTTCGGTTACTGCAGGAACATAATGCAGAAACTCAGAACTCATTGTTGAATAAAGAAAATTAAGCCCCTTACATGGGACACCTGCAAAAAATCTATAATCTAACCCGTTACACAAATACTCCCAAAAGTCCTTGGCCTTTACCATATTAAAATACCTCCTGCTATTCTGTCTCTAATACTCTTATACTGGGCCCCCACTTCACTCTATATCGGTAGGGATCTCCATCTATACTTATTTCACTAGAGACATCGATATCATTAACTATGACCTCTATACTAGTAGGATCTATTCCGGCAGCTGGAAGTATATCTTTAATATCCACTACTACATAAGACTGTATGTCTACCGCAGTATCATCACTGGCCGGTTCGCTGGATATTACGAATGGAGGCCTTAAATCTAACGTAAGTGGTTCCCAATCCACTTGGTCAGCTATCCCTTCTGTGGCCTCTTTAATGGCCTCATCTAAATTAGTACTCGACGTATAATGAATATACGCTGTAGGTATTTCACCTCCATTTTTGTGAGGCTCCATAGTCCCAATCTCAACTACCCATACTGGCTCACCTTCGTCTCCTTTAGCTATCAACTGACGAAAGGTTATAGTACAGCTAACGACTTTACCTGGGTTGAGACTATTTCTAATTAAATACTCTGCCATCTAAAACCTTTATGAACTGTAGTCTATTTGATTGATCATAGTTTTTATACCATGTCTAGTAATCTTATCAATATCATCAAACCACAAGGCTGGATCTGCATCCGGGTCTTGTTCTTTCAAAACTTGTATTTTAGCCCCGCTTGCTTGATAATCATTGGAAACGGTGTCTGCATTAAATTCAATTACAGTACTACCAGTAACATCAGTAACTTGGAAATAATCGGTATTAGTTCCGTCAGTAATGAGCATACAATCATTAACTACTGCTCCTACACTCTGATTAATGGTAATAGTACTCGTACCACTTGTGGTAGAACCAGAAAAAGTAGTTATCACTAATGCCTCTTTAATTTCTGAACTATCAACTGTCTCACTGGAAACTGCGAGGTTGAAACCTAAAATTTCAGAACAGTCGTTAGTTGCAGCAGCTCTGACGTTAACCGAGGACTTATTAGCCCCAGAATACCATTCACCAGTAGAACCCGAAGTAATCCAGAGCCTACCTCCTGTAAATTCTACAGAAGCATTCATATAAGCCAACCTGAAACCTACATCTGCTGACCCAAGTGTGTCGGCAAGAGCTCTAATTTTAGTTTCCATATCAGCCGCAACAACTTCAGCACCGATAGGAATACCTGAGTTGTGGTCTAGAGTAATGCTATAGTAGCCACTAATACCGTCAGTACCGCTGGTTGTGGAATCTATTTGTACTTCCAAATTGTTAGTACCAGAAGCTAAAGCAAACGTTGTTCCAGTAAAACCGGAACTCTTACACCACCCAGCTCTAAAACTTGTGATGTAATAGTCTTGAATTTGAGTTCTGTTTGCAATATCACTATAAGCAGTTGTTGAAAAACTAAGCATAAACTGTTCATCGCCCTCTTGACCTTGGGGAACAACCGATTCCTGGTTCACAGTTACACGTTTAACGTTGCCGGGGTAGTCCACTAAATTTTGTGTATCAACATTTATGGCCATAATACTCCTCCTATATTAGTTAAGCATGAAAATAAGAATGTCCATTAACGACCAGGTAAGGACAGGCCGGATCGGTACATTCAAATCCCCAAATGTTACCTCTCTGTGTAACTTTCATATAATAATCACCATGATCCGTCTGCGTAGGCAGAGGATCGGATTCTTCTAATTCTAACCATATTCTTGTGCGAGTAGCGTCTGAAGAATCGGAATAGGGACACGGTATACATGAGATACCTTCATGATCCCTTACTCTTGTGGGAAGATTCCCATATTCCACAGTCCCATAACCGCATTTCCAAACTAACCATTTACCAAACATTCCTACATCATTAATACTTATACCTTTAGAAGTAGCCCAAGCCTCCCACGTTAGGACATCTGTCCTTGCTAACGACCCGGCGTCTGTAGACCACGCAACTATAGGACCAAAGTGTTCTCTTATATCAGTCCAGGCGTTTTCCATGGTATCTGTTCTAAATGTAGTACATCTTGTTGCACAGCCAGGCATAGTTAGCTCCTAAAATTATATAAATTAGTTGTTTCGTTTACAACATACGTCTTATAAACAGGATTAAAAGGGTGACTTTCTACCTCATGGTTACTCGTATCTATAATAAGGTAATCAGAATCCTTTAATTTTGGTACTTTATTTAATTCAGTATCATGTGTTATAAAAGAGTCCTTAAGCAAAATTGTACCACTTTTAGTGTAAGTAACTTGTTTCCAAGAAAATTTAGCAACGTACACATTTTCCACCAACACTAAATATTGCTTAAAAAAATCTAGCATTATATGATCGTTCTCTTCCAATTGCATTGCCTCTGAAAGTGCTGGTCCTGAAAAGTAAGTTCCTGTCAGTGAACATCTCCCTTCCTGTTTGTATTCCGTCCTGTCCCAATGTAACTCTAATCTGTGCCTGTCCGATAAATCAAATTTAATCATGACTCCTCCTATATATAAAGTGGTGTGTAAGGCATAGTTGCACTACCCTGCCCAGTATCACCAGCAACAGAACTACCACCACCTATCTCAGTAACAACACCAGCATCGAGCTCATCAGCCCTTCCAAAACCACCAGCAGATACATTACCAGTCTGTGTACTAACTGTTGTTCCTGTAAATACCACGCCCGCATTATCGGTAGCTTGGCCTTCAGATATTCCACGCATCACGTATGTTGGTTCTACAAAATTACTTGCAGGCGTCGACGAATCTAAATCTTTCCACCTAGTCAATGACCAAGACTCTTGACCAGTAAGTGTAGCGTCTTCTTTAGAATAGCTATAACTAGCTACTAACCAGTCACCCGACAATGAAGTAAAGGTACCTCCACAAGCCGCTGGTGAGATACTGGCTGAAATCGTGTTAGCATCTGCACATATGGTGGTGGGGTCCACACTATATATCGGACCCGGTGAATAAATAGTTATATTTAAAGTTTCTGTTGGGCGGTAGAAAGTACGATCATCATCCGGAACCCATTCCCCAATACAGTATAACCTCTGTACATTTGGATTATAACCCCAGTTAGCTGAGATAGCACATTTACCCTCAAATTCAACTTGTGTTGCTGCCCCTATAACAATAGCCATCTCTAGGAACCTCCTTTTATCTAATTATTAATAGGTTACTTAATTTGCTTGCTCTTAATACACTCTAAATAACTTTCATAGTTACACTCATACCTCTTTTGGCACGCTGCACAGTATCTTCTCTTATAAACTTCCAATCTGGCTTTTATCTGTCTATCAGTAAGGTTAGCATAACCCCCCATAAGATTTTGCTCTTCCTTTATTTTTCTTGAAACTGCTCGTTGAGCTCTCCTTTTAGCACACCCTCCACAAGGCATAGATATCCCCCTTAATTAGTTGTAGCTATCAAAGAAACATGAGTTTCAAACCAACCATCAGTACCTGGTATTTGATTTAGACTTGCATTCACGACATAGCCAGTAAATGTTTGACCGCCTGCCTCAATAGTTTTATATGTTATAAACCTAAACTCATCCTGTACCACAGTATAAGAAACTGTAACTATGCCCATGACATTATAGCTAAAATTTAATGATGTACAATCTATGAAATCAGTCATCGTTCATATCATCCTCATCTACATAGTCTGGTGAATGAATTATCTTTCCGCTGAAAATTTCACCACCCCTCACGTTTAATCTAGAGAAACTAGCAGACATATAAGTACCTCCTTGTCCTCTAAACTCCTCACTACCTGGCAAATCCGATTTACATGCATAAATATCAACATCAGTTACTTCTGCCATAAAAGTGTGAAGAACAAAAGTACCAGCTGTAGATATTGGCATAGGAGACCCAGCTCTCAACCTATATTGTTTTCCACTATATAATACATCAGGCATGCCTTATCCTCCTATACCCCTATAATTAATGGTTTAACAAATGAATATGTCGCCACAGGGAACTGGCCTGGTTGAGCATCAAGACTAAAACTTTGTAAATAATAATTTTCGCCGAGATTACCTAAATCCATAAGAGTACCTTTTGCAGTTGTAACGAAGCTAAGTGGCCCACCCCTATATGTCATACCATAACCATTGGTTTGGGTAGTCTCCGTATAAAGAGTGGCCGGACCTGAAGAAGAGCTGGCTGAATAAGAAGCACATGTAGTTTCTAAAGTTGTATTCAAAGTTACAAGCTCATCTGCATCCCCAGTAAAAAAAGATTGGCCTTGCCCTGAAAAAATAAGATATAGTATATCATTTTCACAATCATATTTCCTTACAAAAGGTATACTAACCCCAGCCTTACTTGGGCAACCTACCCAAAGGTCACTATTAGCATAACCTGACAAATTAACAGAAGTAGTACTTGGCCCTTCTTGAGGCTCATCTGCACAAGCCGTTATAATTTCAGTGTTGCAGCCAGTACTAACAGAGATTATACATCCGTCTATGTTAAGCTTTAAATCACCTACTAATTTACAACAGTCTTCTCCAGCCATTATTACAAAGCCCCCTTCTATTTAATATTGCTTTATACCAAGCCTCATGCCAAGATCTGTCTTTATTGGCTTTACTATTACAAGATCTGCAGATGGTTATGAGATTATTTGGGCCACAATTTTTCTTATTGTAATCGATATGATGAATTGTCAAATCAGTAGGATCTTTAGAATTACAATAGGTATTTAAACATTTATTATCATCACGTTGTTTAATAGATTTTTTATATTCTTTATCCTTCCAAACTTCACAATAAGGCTCAAAAGAAACACCACCTTTCCAAGAAGGGTTGCCTGGCCCAATATGTATTATAATAGCACAAGTTTGACACCCGTGACCAACACGCCAACTATCCCAAGTTATACTATGGTTGTGTCCATTTGAACACACGTAATCTAGTTTAGTTTTACTGTTTATATACTCACTTGATAAAAGTTCTGCGGCCCTACTTTTAAAAGACTCTCTTACATGTTCTATAGTAAGTTTATCATTACCATAACATTTTGGACAACCATGTCCCTGTTGAAAGTTGTTCCAAGATGTACTTCCTTCGTGGCCCTCTAAACAGATATAATTCAGTTCTGTTACTGCACTTATATATCCAGTCGATATAAGTTTATATCCCTTAGCTTTAAATGCTTTTTTAACTACATTGCAATTTACTGGAGCATTATGACTACAAAATTTACATCTTTTACCTGCTTTAAAGTTACTATAAGTTATATAACTTTTGTGACCGTTATTACAAATAAATTCTAATTTAGTGTGGGCGTTTTTGTACTCTTTACTTAAGAGAGCGTAACTTTCTTTCCCAAACATGTCTTTTACAAAATCGTATGACAACATTTTCTTCATTATGACCCCTCGCCCAAAGTTTCGCTGTCGGTAAAATATGTACCGTAAGCGGGGCCGCCCGCAACAATAGAACTATGATCATGAATGGGCACTGCTACAATATCCACAATACTAATTTCGCCGGTTCTAGCAAAGAAGTAAATCTGATTTAATCCGTATTTCTTATGTGTATACATAACAGCAGGCTCATTAGCAATGGGTTCTATTGATCCTGTTTCATCGTCGGTCACTACAAAACCATTCTGTAAATCCTTTAATTCATATCCTTCAGGGGTCAGCACTTTTCTTTCACCATAAGCAACATAATACCCTGGTACTTTAATTTTAGCCTTCATCCCAGGAAGCAAATAAACAGATGTGTTTGTTTTAGGATTTGGCATTACTCGCCTCCGGTATTATCCAGCACTACGGATAGTTGAGGCGGACTAAGATCATTCCTATCAGCAGGACTTTCAGAAGTATTCCTCTCTGAGGAAGGCGTACCTGAATATACCGTTAATGAATCAGCTTTCTCCTGTAATCCTGTAGTTATTTCAATAGTAGGTTCGTTTTGGTAAGCAAACTTACCGCTCTTAAGACCCTCCCTGGTAACACTTGTTATAGCAACCCAAGTAGATTGTGTGGCCCTACACCTACGTGTGTATTTTTTACCTTGCAGCAAACTCATAGCATCTGCTCCGCTAATACTTAATATTACATACTTTGGATCATCATAACAAGGAGATATTTTAGCTGCACGGCATATGCCAGTAAAAATAATTTCCACGCCTGAATCTGTGCCAGCGTATATCTCTATATTACCGCCTGTTATACCACCACTTATACTATCACTTTCAACTTTTAAAGAAGCGTCAAAAGTTGAAACTTGGCCTCTTTGCTTTCTAACATTAAAAGACGGTATTAATGGAGTACTTACACTCAACCCCCCAATAACCACTGTTGCCCTTACCTTTACTCTTTCTATCGTCATATTAACTCTCCACCGGTACATTATGTACAGAAACTTGAACTTTGTCTCCAACTCTTAGAACAGCAGGAGCCATATTTATAGCTACTCTGTCACCAAAACCATCAATTCTGACTTTATAATGTATATGGTTTCCCATATCTTGAATAACAGTACCTTTAGCAGACAATTCTTCTGTGCCTTTGGGAGCCGGGCCACCATCAACTTGAGAAAAGTTTCCCAGTATAGTAGGACCAGCATTGACAGAAATGGTATAAGAATTACTGTCTTGATAAGAGTATACTATTGAATTTACAATACCACCATTAGGAGCGGTTCCTCCTAAATTAACTTCTGTTCCTGGACCACACACATATGTAGCCTCTGTACCATCTCCTGAATTAAGATAATCGAAAAGGGCCCCTGATAAATTTACACAGCCTTCTGCGTTCAAAAAACTTAATGATAGTTGCATACCATTACCTGACATAGCATCCAAAGCTCTTTCTAAATCGGTATCTTCAAAATTTTGAGCTGTAGTAGGATCATGGTCTTTAATGCCCTGCACCTGATCTATTATCTGTCCATTAAAAGCTACGGGTGCTGGCTCTTCTACAAAAACTAACGGCGTTACTAAGTATTCTAAAGATTCAGCTATTGTCCTAGCTTTATTATTTACTCCATCTGGATGATAAATCTCTATAGAAGGAGTCTCTATTAATACACTAACAAGAATTTTTTCTACTAAAATTCCACCCGTTTGAGAGTGTGGTAAAATCAAGCCCTCACCTTCTAACTCTTCCACATCGTTTGCATATGCACACTCGGGGTCTATTAAAAACGGTGTTTCAGGGTCGGTCCCATCTATTAATGTAGGATCAGTTTTACGTGAATTATCTACGAATCTTATGTATACTTCAGTGTCCTTGTCTTCATCTTCAACATTCTTGTAAGCTAATTCATAGTGAGTACCCTTTGTCAGCTTCCATAATTGCTGATAAGTCTTATCAATTTTAACTACGAGGTCTGCATCACCGTCTGCTACGGTTTCTTTGGTAGCGGCTTCATCAGAAGGTGGTATACCGTACAGACGGGATATTTCTATCCCTTTTATATAAACATCTAAGACTCCTTTAAATTTATCTACTATTGTATTTCTAACACTCTCAAACCTGAACTCTTCGGGTATTGGCACTAAAACTCCACCTTCTGGATCTACTTCTTCACCTTGACCCTCATAACAATTTGGGTTAATAAAGTTGCCCTCAGCATAAGTAGGTCTTGTTACCAGCGTACCAAGAGTTACAATTTCATCTTCAATCAACTCCACTATTATTTTAGCAGTATTCTGACGTGTAACTTGAGCATCTTTGTCGGTACCTGCGTTTTCCCAATAAATATATCTAGCGTAGCCCATTATATTATCATAAGGATTTTCTGCTGTAATTTCATATAAATTATCTATGCCATCTTTATATCTTGAATCGAGATGAGGATCAGTAAACACTATTGAACAGCTCTGATTAAACCCCCCTTCTATACAATCATTATGTAGTATACCTGTATCATACAGATCTTTGGGCCCATCTTGCCAAATAGGCGACCACTCCACTGGCCTTCTGTAAGCTAAAGGGCGACCGCCAGTAACCATAACACCACCACAATCTTCTTTATAAGAACCAGATTGTATTTCATAGTAAACGTCTCCACCAGCCAAACCAGAGTAACTACCTACGGCCAAAAACTCTACAGTACCATCAGATTGCATTATAGGCTCATATATGACTCCATTTTGAGCTGACTCCTCAAGCAATGATAATTTAATTACCTGAACGGCATCCATACGTTTTATATCTAAGTTTGTTAAACTACCACCAATGGTAGAGTTACACGCAATACCGTATTCATTTAAAACTTCGTATGCCAAACCATCGTTGGTCTCTTCACACGAAACCGTTACGAATGAGTCAGCATCTCCAAACTCTTGCCAAAAATCTTTAGGGTCTGCATCTGCCATTAGATAAGAACTCCTCCTGTGCCTATTCCTGTAACATTCATAGCGTTATTTAATCTATAATCTAATTCACTTATTTTTGTTTCATAATAAACATCTTTCTGTCTTTGTTTAGAAGAGGTATTTGCTGACATATCCCTAATATCATCTATATCTTGTTTCATGCCGGATATTTTGGTATCCACTATGGAAACTACTCTTCTATCTATATCTGTGGTTTCATTATTACCCTCACCTAACATCCTCATCTTACCGTCTACTTCACTTTTTACGACTATAATTCTATCTTCTAGACCTTTTACTGTTTGAGCTAATTGATCAAACTTTTCTCCGCCGACCGCATTTGTTCCTGCACCTGAAAGATCTATCTTACCTACCGCTATTGCGATGTCATTAGCAGCACTCTTTGCAGCAGTTTCTATAGCTAAAGCGGCTGTTGTAGCATCGACTTCGACCTTAACTGCTTCAGTAGGTGTATCGACTGGTACTTTTACGTCGCCTACATCCACACTGACTGTTGCTTCTTCAACCTTCAACTCTATATCAGATAATTTACTAAGAAGATCTGAGGCATCTAGTTTAATGGAGGTCTCTGATAGAGACATAGTGTTTGCTCCAAAGGCAGCTCCTCCTGCTTTTAGCTTCTTAGGCAATATAACTTCTCCGCCCTCGGCAAAAACCATCCCAGTTTTTTGTACCATACCACCGTTATGCATAGCTGGAGCAGATCTATTAAATAGTGAAGCAAAGAAATCATCTAACTTAGGAAGTAAAGCAGCCATTCCAGATTTTGTTTGAGCTTCTAATTCATCAGCAGCTGATTTTTTTTCAGAAAATAGTGACGTTATAAAATCCATTGGGCCGGGGGTTACTCTACTAGCTGGACCAGTAGGAGCAAAACCAGGCTGATCTATTTTCTTACTTGGAACAGTACCAACATGGGCAGTTTTTTCGTATTTGCCCCCGCCAACTACAAATTTCTTAAGCTTTTTTCTATACTTCTCAGCTTCAGATTCAGACAGTTCTCCAGACTCGGCCTTATTAAAGAACTCCATAAATAATCTGGGATCTCCATGGAATGCTGAAGCTGCGTTCTTCATACCGAGAAGTTCATCGTAATAAGCTTTGCGTCCTCTTTTAAGTATTAGCTTAGCACGACCACCATATCCCTCTTTATCGAATAGTACTTTACTTCTTGGATCTAATTCTGCCCCTTCTTCTAATTTTCCACCGTACAACGCTAATCTAGATAAAGTTTGTACCTTTTTACCATATATGTCTTCGCCGGCTACTATCTTTTCCATGACACCATATAACCTATCAGCACGTTGGTTCATCATCTTTTTTTCTTCTTCAGTAATACTTTCAACGTCAAGAGTTTTCATAGTGTTATCATAACTTTTTTTGAGCTTTCCGAGATAGCCAGGGTAAGCATTATAATCTACATCTGCTTCAACGTCATATAGATTGTCCATCAACTTCTTTCTTTCTTCCTGACGAATGTTTTTAGCATACATGTATCCTGGGTCATCTTTGAAAGTAGTATAACCTTTGTGGTATTTCTTTACAAAGTCTTTGACATAACTTAATTTATCTTTGTCATACTTATGTAGGTTTAACTCATACTTAGATTGATAACTTGTCGGATCGTCGTCTAGCCTTACCAGCTGGCGTTGTGCATCAAGATTCAATACTTTGTAATCAGCTTTAATAGCACCATATTCCTTACCTTCTCTTTCATAACCGAGTATGTTGGCCAAACCAGCCTCTCTGGCTTGAGTACGTCTCTTCTTACCTTCAGACCTTTTTATAAGAACCTTTCGGGCGGCTGCATCTTTTGCAAAAACCTTCTTTTTTTCAAGAGCTTCCCTGAACTGTTCGGTATCATAACGAGCAGCTTTTCCATCTTTTTCTCCTACTCCCATAAAAGAAGCAGACGCGAACGGGTCGTCTGAATCAAACTTACCTCTACCTCGGCGGGCAGCTAAAATACCTTCATCAGTTTCTTTCAATGTCTTAAGAGCCCATTCTCTTTCCAACAACGCTCTTCTTTTCTTTTCTCTGGCTCCGCCTACAGGCCCACCTTCAGCAAACTGTATAGCCCAGTCTTCATAACCAAGAGGAGGGGGAGAATCTGCGGTATAAGAGGGAACTGGGTCAAAAACATTATCTGGGACATGGGCTTGTTCGGGTATATTTTTAATCTTTTTGGAGCCTTTACTTGCTCTTTTATTAAACTCCAGTTGTGCGTCTAAAGGTACCTTTTCGGCTGATATCTTTTTATACATACCAGGATCTATACCCTTCAGCTGCCCCTTGGCATCTAATCCAAAATTACCTTTATGTAAATCTGTTATTTTGTAATAATTGCCTGATTTGCCTTTGGTGAAGTAACTCTGACCATAATTTCCTGGAACAGCTCCTTGTTCTTCAAGCTTTCTTCTAATATCTAAAACAGGGTCGTATTTTTTTATTGCTTTAGTGTCAAGAAACTCTGAAATAGAAACAGTTTTGCCTTTAAGTTTGAAGTGAGCAAGCATTTCGTTAGCCACACTTATTTCATTTATTTCATTTTTAGTTAAACCCGCAGAAAATCTTTCTAATAGTGCATCATCCGACATTTCTGAAAGATTAGGGTTTATGTCTCTTACACGTTGTAAAGATGTAGGGCTTTTTAATTTTCCTAATCTAATAGCCCGGCCTTTACGTTTAAATACCATAGCTTCTGCACCTGAAGCAACGTACTCAACTTTGTCTTGAAGCAATTTAGATTTAAAAAGTTTTTTGCTGGCTTCTGAGTTAAGAGCGTCTAAAGCCTTCTCACTTACTTCTTTATTACTACTCTTTGCCAAAATTTCCAATTGGCCCTTAAGTGAATCTGGTGGTGACATCATTTTTTTAGCTACACCACCACCACCAATATCAGAAACGGGGCTGATTTTATGTGGGTTTAAGTGGTATATAACTCTCTTAAATGACTTCGGTGAGGGCACTATTTCCTCAGCTACACCCTTAGTTAAAGCTTTTAACTGTGGCTTCGGTAAACGGGCTATTTTTTTAGATATACCACCACCACTAATTAATTCTAGAAGGCCAGCAGTAATGCCTAAACCGCCCTTACCCAACTCACCCTTTGTGCTTTTAGCAAAAGCAGATACTTGCTCTTTTGTAATACCAGTCTTAAATAGGGTTGCTATACTTGAACCTATCCCTTTACCTATATCTACACCAGCCCCCAAGGTAGCCCCTATACCATGCTCACCGGCATAACCAGCAACCTGTTCTACCATAGCTCCTAGACCTGTAGCACCTTCAAGCAGTCTTGTGCCAAGTTCAGTAATAGCAAAACCAGCTTGTTTAAATCCACTGCCGAAGGTTAAGTCTTCGTCTTTGTGGGCTAAGGCTAAACGTTCTTCCTCTAAATATTTTCTGAAGTTGCCTAGTCCTTCGGAAGCTTTGGAAACAAACCCACCAGAAGCAAATTTAGGAACTTGGCCGGTCTTATTCATGTGATCTAAAGCCGGTACTCCTAACTTCTGTACTGAAGAAGCCTTTATCACATATTCACTATCGGACAAATAGGCAGGTATACTGTCACTGGTAGGTGTACCTGGACCAGATACAAAACCGCCAGCAGCATTTTTCATATATTTAGATAAATCTACGTACTTCTCTCTTCCAAAAAGTTTGGAGAAAAAACCTTGTTTTTCAAAATCAAGGCCAAACTCCTTATCTGCTATAGCCTTTAGGATAGCGTTAGTCTCATCTAACTTATTAATTATAGGATCAGACACATTAGCTTGTAAGTTAAGGCCTTCACCACTAAGTGTTGCAAACTCTTTTAAAGCAGCCTTAATTTCTTCTGGTTTTTCGGCCAAGTCCACTCTAGTTCCAGGAGTAATTCCTCTATAAATTTTTTCAAAACCATCCTCTTTGAATTTTTCAACTCTTTTTAACTCAGTCTCATAAGCTTCATCGCCTAAATTACTTCTAATCTTTTTCTCGTCAGCTTTGAGCTCCTTTAGATAGTCATCTATAGGCATTCTATCGGAAGCATGCTTTAAGGCATCGCCTAACTTTTCTTGATATTCGGCTACCTTAGTACGTACATCTTCGTCTAGACCGGGAAGAGTTCTAACTCTTTCTAAAGAAGTAAGTTGCTCTTTGTAAGGAGCTTTGCTACGTTTTAATCCCTCATCGAAACGTTGCTGTTCCCTAACCATTTCTTCCCTTCTATAACGCTCAGGTAAATCTGTTAACTGTTGTTGTAAATCGACTGCCTGTTGTCCAGTAGCGTCGCGTAATTGATCTAGAATTCGGGCACGCTCAATATCCATTCTACGTGATTCTAAATGTTCCAGGGGAACACCAGTTCTCATACCAGCCCGCTGCTCCTCCACGGTTACTGGTTGACGAGAGTAAGGACTAGGACCACCCAACATCAAATCCTCTCTCTGCTGTGCTTCTCGCATTCCAGGAATCCAATCCACAGCTTGTAGTGTAGAAATTTCTTTAAGGGCACTCTGAAATTGATTCATAGATGCTGTAAATCTGTCTAGATACACATAAGCTTCACCAAATTTTTTCAAGGACTCTGCAAACTCATCTGCTGCTTTAGTTTGTTTTTTAAGTTCTTCGGCAAGTTTCTTGTAGCGGGACTTTGCAGCATCTACCTCACCACCATCACCGGAAACACTTATTGTTTCAGCTTCTTCAGTCATACGACTAGATAAGTCTGTCATCCTTCTACGCATTGCATCAAGTTTGGCCGGACCATCTGCATAAGCGTCTATCATGGCTTTAAAGCTTGTGTCAGCTGGTGTTATACCTAAAAAAGATCTAGTTATCTTAACTATCTTAGAATTAAAAGTGTCAGCTTCTTTAGCCGCTTCAGCATATATACGTTGTTGTGTCGACATTTCTTCCACAGGAACAGGTAGGGAAACATCTCCACCATAACCCCCAAGACCCTTCTGTATAACATTCTGTAATGAATATTTTCTATTTATAGCTTCTGCTGCACGGCGGTTTTTTTCATCAACAACTGATCTATAAGCAACATCTCTATCTTCTTGACGAATTCTCTTATTAGCCAAATCTTGTTGGACCTTACGTTGTTCCTCCAAAGCCTTTTTCTGCTCTTTTATGTAAGTATCTCGTAATTCCTCAATTTGTTTCTTAATTTCTTTTTTAGCTTTCTCTGTATCCTGCACCAAAGATTTATCAACTGTTTCTACTTTATCTACCTCTTTAGCAGATTTTTTTGCTTGAGCATACGAATCCCTAAGTACTTTGTCCGCTATTTCAGGATACTGCTTTAATACATCACCGAATGCTTCCGCTTGCTTCTCCATCAACTTAGTAGTCTCGGCTGCGGCAGTTTTATCTGCCAATTTATTAGATACAAAATCAGCAGCAGTTATAGCTGTAAGAGCCACGACTATATTCTTCAACGCGGAAGGAGCATCTGCTTTTTCCAAACCACGGACTAGGCGTTTACCATACTCTTCCAGCTCACGTTCTGACATATCAGTCTTTCCAACATCTTTCGCTTTGTCACCAAAAACTTGTTTAGTTCTTTCAGCAAAGTCTTTACTCATTTCTTTTCCGACCTTGCCAAGAGATCTTAATTCTCTTCCGCTTGGTTTTTCGCCTTTTACAACAGACTTGCCTATTTCTTTTAATTTGTTGCCAAATTCTTTAGCACTCTCTGGTAATTCTTCCCCAGTTACCTTGGAGGCCATTACCATAGACCCATACAAAGCAGCAGAGGCGATGCCTACAGTATTAACTTGACTTTCAGTTAACCCAAAAGATTTAGCTAACTCCGTTGCTGCAAACCCTGTAGCACTTAGTGCGGAAACAGTACCATAGAAGTCAGCCTGTTTTTGTTTTTCTCCTCTTTGAGCTGCAAGAGCGGTCCTCTTATTGGTCAACTCAGTAAGTTCACCTTCGGAAGCCCCTTTACCTTTTTTGCCAGTTATATCCTTATCTAATAAATCAATCTGGGCATCTAATTTAGCTATTACTTTTCTATTACCAGATTGCTGAAGTTTAGATAAAGCAGCTGTTACTGCGGCTACTCTTGCCAAGTTCTTACTAGAGAACGTAGTCTGCTTAATTTGAGTTTGTTGTGCCTTTTCAAACCTCTTAAATACTTCGCTTTCTTCTAGAGCAGGTCTTCCCTTTTCGGTGGCAAAAAACCGGCGGGCCTTAACTTCTGGAGCGGCTTCTTTAAGTTTATCCATAAGCACTCTAGAGTCTATACCACCAAAAGCTCTTTGTTGAAATTCTTCTGGAGTATAACGTTTCTTAAGAAGAGTGAAGCTGTCTCCAACCATCTCCATACCCTTACTATAACCAACTTGAGTAACTAATTGCTTAGTCAAAATATCTATTGCTTTATTAGTAGCCACCACTGTATCTTGGTCGCCTCTGCCTTCCGCAGCATCCCTAACACGAGCCACTCTTTCTAAGGCATTTACAGTTTTCTGGCCGCCGACATTGGAGATACCAGTACCTAAGTTGTCCAGTATATTTGCAAGTTGTCTCTCAACAGCCTCTGGGTCACCTGTGTTTTCTAACAACTTTTCTAATTTATCCACAGTTGCAGCTGTATTTTTCTCGATACCCAGATCAATTTGTTTTAATTCATAGAACGGCCCCTGTCCCCTTTCGGGAGCAACCTGCTCTACATATTCTCCTAGTTGATCTGGTGTTAACGCTGCACCGAATCCCTGAGCAACATTCATAATGTCATCTATCTGAACTAAAGCACGCTCAAACTTATCTACCATCTCAAGATTGCTCTGGCCGGCCATCTCTAATTCTCTCAATCTAACAGCACCTTCTCTAAAACCTTTATCACCAGTCAATAATCTTTGTTGTGCAGTTAAATCACTTGCCTTTCTTACACCCAAATCTATATTCTCCAAATCAATAGGCATGCCAGCAGTTAAACCCCCTGCAGCAACATTCAGTCTGGATCTTTGTCTCATGGTTGCTATCTCTTCTTTAAGAAGTCTCTGGCCGGATGATATTTCCTTCATAAGGTCTACAAAAACTGCTCTAAACTGAAGTACTACCTGATTGTTCTTGAGTACATTCAGAAGTTTACTGATTTCCTCATAGAATCCCTTAGATATATTTACATCTTCACCCTCAAGGCCCTCAAGTTGCAACTTCTTGAACTGCTCTGTTTTACGACGTAGTTCTTCCATAGGCTTAAAGAAGTATTCTTCAATATCACTTCTGAAACCCTTCATGGCCTCTACATTACCATAGCCCTTTCCTGGCTGGAAACCTTTGGAACCCTGAAGTAGAGTAGTAGTTGGAATTTCACCAAAAAAACGTTCGCCTAAATTAAAATCCTTCTTAAAATCTTTAGCGGAGATACCAGATAACCCAGCAGCAGCTCCTGCCACAAAGGTGTTCAAAGAATCCATTCTATAAGAAAGATCTTCCTTTACCTTTTGAAGAGGAAAGATACCATCGACCATCTTTTCTACCTCTGAAAGTGGACGTTCCTCTATCTGTAGGGTCCTACTATTAAAATACTCAATAATCCACTCATCAGTATCTTTCATTTTTACAATAGCTTGAGCTCCAGCTATATTATGCTTATCAGCAAAGTCATCATAAAATGTTAGTATATCACCAGAAAATGTCTTACCCTGACGGCCCGTTAATCCAGCACTTTCTAAATTAGCCTTAGTAAGCTTAGCGTTGTAGTCTAACAAACCTCCTACTTGTGGATTAGCTGCAGTTAAAAGATCTCTACCTAGAAGAGTGTTTGCTGCATTCTCTTTTGCCCATTTTTCAAAAAAAGCGTCGATGTCTTTGTCCCGGCCCTTTCCAGTAGGTATAGCCTTTATAAGCTTAAACTTAGGATCCAATTCTATAATTAATTCACGAGCTTTTTGTAACTCTGGGGATCTCACTAAAGCGTCTATATCAGCACCTGACAGACCTTTAAGATTAGCTGGTGATAATACTTTGTTGTAAGTCTTTTGTAGATCTGAGAAAGTGTCAGTAAATGCAGAGCGTGCTTTACCTAATACCTTCTGTAATCTCTTTATGTCTTCGTCCGCTGCAGTTGACATTGGAAATTTTTGTTTTTTGTTAAGTTGTTTATTTAAATCTTTGGAGGCCTCTTCTAAAGCTGTCATAGGACTAACCTTTATACCTCGTGCGGCCAACCCTCCAAGCACCGGAACAGCCTCTAACAACTCTTTAAATGCTTTTTTAATCTTTTCTGTTTGATTTCCTGAAGTTAGATCCTCAGTGTATCTGCCCAAAATATCAAGCTCAGTTTGGGCAGAGGCTTTCATTCCTACCCTTTCAACTTCTTTCAAGTAATTTTTATAACCGTCTGTGGTTCTTAAAATAGCATTACCTAACTTATCATAACCTGCAACCAAATCCACATTGGAGTTGGCCAAACTATTAGAAAGGTCTATAGCTCTTTTTTGAACATCTTGTAATGTAGTTAATGGGGCCTCGTAAGTACCTAACTGTTGTCTTCTCGCTTTAACTCCAGGATCTTGAACTTTTTCAATATCCTTTACTTTCTTAGCTAAGGCGTCGTATTCTTGAACCATGTCCCGAACAGCTTTTACTTGAGACTCATGCTGACGGCGTGCCCCATCCATAGATTTCTCGTAGTCTTGAGCACTGCCGGCCATGGTTTTCATATATTTGGCCCCTGCTTTTAAAGCGGGCACCATAGCTGCTATAGTAAGGGCTAATGGAGCTACAGATTTAACAAACCCTGTATTTTGAGAAGCAAAATCTTTTAGTATCTTTTGTCCGCCGGCACCTATCTGTTCACCGACAGCGTCGATTCCCTGTGATACTATGTAAGTAGACGCTCCTGCTATTTCTGTAGCTAAACCAGCAGCTTTGCTCAGTATTTTACCACCACCCTTTAGTAAACCTTCTGTAGTTAGTGTCTTTTTAACTGCTGCCCCACCTAAACCTCTTTTTGCTGCCCCTCCTTGCAGAGCATCTTTTAGCCCACCAAGACCAGCAGTTCCGCCGGCAGCAAATGAAAGGAATCCTCCTACTCCTTTACCAGCGTCTGCGACTTTCTCTGTAAGTGTTCCGGTACCTGTTAACATACCACCAATCATTTCATTATATGATTTGCCCCAATTCATAAATTGAAACATCATCTGACCCAGCGTAGAATGAAAATCTGTTACCTGGGTACCTTGTTGTGCCAGTTGATCGCCAGTACCCTTGAGAGCGTTAGCAGTTTTGGTAGCAAACGGTGTTAGAGTTTTTAAACCAAATATATCTGTAGTAACATCAGCTTTGCCTGTAACTTCATATTTGGCAATCTTCATTTGTTTCTTAAACTCATCAGCTAAATTACCAAACAGAGCCCCGCCCTTATCTATACCTCCACCTATAGAATCGAAGATATCTATACCCTTAGCTCCTAAGGTAAAGAAAGTTGCCAGAGCAGCGGTAGCTACTTTGATAGGAGCTGGGATAGCAGTAAGAGTTTCGAACATAAATGTTAAAGCTTTAGAGCCAGCAGTGAATATAGGCAAAGCGACCTTACCAATTTCCATCTTGAATTCTGTAGCTGCAGCTTTGGTTCTTTGAAGCTGTTTAGCATAAGTCTTCATGATCTCAGCATTACGTCTTTCAGCTGATCCCTTAGAATTAGTACTGTTTCTAACACCCCTTAAAGCTTCATCCCATTGATCCATTAAGACTAATAATGAGTTGTATTGTCTGGTACCACCAACAGCTTGAGCAATATTCATTCTCTGGGCTGAGCTAAGGTCGTCCCACTTGCCGGCCAAGTCGCCTAAAACATCATAAGCCCCTCTAAGCTCGCCTTCATTAGTCAGGGTAGGAATATTCAACTTAGCCAATTCTTTAGGACCCTTCTCTGAAAAGAGTCTTCTAAAGATAAATCTAAAAGAAGTACCAACTTCTTTACCTGTCTGTCTGGTTACAGCACCAACTGCCGCAACCATACCATTTAACTCGTCAAAGCTAACACCTGCACTCTTGGCAGCAGCAGCTGATTTCTTAATAGCGTTGGCCATATCGTCAGCTGTAATAGCGTGCTTAGCTTCAACCTCACTCCACGCGTCCAAGAACCTTAATGATTGTGTGCCCTCCTCACGAAAGACTCTCATAGCGGCTGTTAGAGCCTCTGTGGCTTCTTTAGCGTTAAGTGTTGTAACATTAGAAGCCAGGGTAGCTGTTTGTGTTCTATCAATTACATCTCCCTGTTTCAAGCCTTGTTGTGCAAAAACCTTCATTGATTTCAACACATCAGTAACAGGAACACCATATTGTTTACCAAGCCCGGCGGCAGCTTTAGACATCTTATCAAAATCAGTTTCGAGCGGGCTCATAACCATTCTTAATTGGGCTACACCAACCTCAATATTAGCAAGCTCATCTAAACTTGACTTAAGACTAGAGATACCACCATATACCAAACGAGAAGCGGCCCCCCACATAACAACACGTCTTATGGCACTACTAAAAGAGGCACCGACTTTTTGCATCTTCTCTATAATATCTTGATGTGATTCAGAGAATTTACCAACTTTATCTCCAGTTTCAAGTAGTACTTCGCCATACTTCTTGAAATGGTGTGTAACATTTTTAATAGTTTCGCCGGCCGCACCAATAATTTTCTCTTGGTAAGAAAAACTTTCACCAATCTCTGGTCCGCCAGCTTCTTGTGCCCTCTTGAAATACTCTCTTACAGACTGTATATTTCTGGCGTGTAAGGCTTTTTGAGTTTCCGGTGATTCAAATTTAGGAACAGGCACTATACCTGTCTGACCATAACCAGTTTGAGGCCCACCTAAACTCATGTGTGAATACATACTCTCAACGTTCTTTAAGTACTTAACTAAATTTTCAAGATTCTTTCTTTGCTCAGCATCCATCTCTTTGTTTTCTCTAAGGACTTGCTGCAGAGCTGTTCTTAATCTAGTAGTTCTGGATACAAGTTTATCAAAATCCCACGCTTCAACTACTCCTTCACCCATACGCTTAAATTTTTCGCCGTCTGCAAGTAGCTTAATCATCTCATTTCTTGTGCCCATAAGATCTTTAGCTTTAGACTCGGGGTCTGATAGGTCCCTGAAAACTCTTCTAGCTGCAGTAACAGGAGCAGTCTTACCTACTTGTTTATCAATACCCTTTATAATTTCTTGAAAAGCGGCTATTAATTTAGGATCATCTCCTAATGGCTCGCCCGCCTTCTGCATGATCTGTTTGGGGTCCATGTAGACTCCGGCGGCTTGTGCTAAGCCAGGATAAGGAAAGCGTTTGTCTGTAGTATAGGGGTCGGTACGTTTTCCCAAACTTCTACGTACAAACTCTTGTAGCCTCTTAGTTCCGGACTCAAATTTCCCATAAGCTTCCGCTCCAGCTCTAGGATCACTGGCAGCCTCAGCCTGCTTTATTTCTTCATACGATCCCTCAGCCAATTTTAAATAATAATCACCTACTGCTATTCTGTAAAGTTTCCAAGCGTCTATAAGGTCTTTGCCAGAAAATTGCTTTCCTCCTAATCCTTTTGAACCAGCTGACTCATATATCTCTTTTAATTTATTTGTGGTATCTATGAAGGACTGATAACCTGGACCCTCTTCACTCACAGCGTCAATACCTGCCTTAATTTCTTTAGGCATTTTCTTCAAAGTTTCTTCATCCAATCCTTGCATTCTCTGGAATAGTTTGGACTGATCCTGTAAAGTTGCCAAGTTGGTCAACAAATCTCTAGTAGAACCGCCTGCCGCAATCGGTGGGGGATTGAGATATCTTTCAAAATTACGAGGATCTAGATCATCATATACTTTTTTCTTAGCTCGACCAGCAGCACGCTCCCTCATTCCTGGAGCAGCTTTCATATCATCATCTTCTCTATGCATCGTTCTGGACGCGGTAAATCTAGCTTTAGACCCATAGGTTCTTGCATTATCATAAATCTCTTGAGCAATACTCATTGCTTCGTTAAGTTGCTCGACAGAAGGACCAACCCCTTCTCTAGGTTCAGATAAACGAGCCTTGGTGCCTAAGAATCTACCACCACCAGCAGCCACTTGGGCTCTAGCCTTAGCAAGTTGTTCCATGTCCTTAGCAAACCTTTCTGGATCAAACTGGAAACTTACTTTCTGATAAGCTTCAATATCTTCGCCGAAACCCTCACGATCATAAAATCTAATTTCGGCTTGGGCCTTTTCTCCAAATATTTTCAAGTAAGCATTTAACTGACTGAAATAATCATTAAGTTGACGTTTCATGTCATCGTCTACATTTTTAACTATTTCACTGAAGTCGGAAGTGCCTGCTTTATCAATTGCACTTTTGATCGCTTTAAGTTTTGCCGGGCCTACAGTTTTTACATCAGCTACTTTTATTACTTTTTCTTTCTTATCATCTTCGTATTCAATGATATCTGCAAACCCACCTATAATCCCACCTACATCGTCGTTAAATTCAGCGTAACGTTCTACATCTATGTTACCTTGTTTTTCTAAAATTTTCTCAAATTTAGCATGAATAGCAGAACCCCAATCAGCCAAAGCTCGTGAAGTCCTAGGTAGATCTGCTCTGGTAGTCATACCCTTTACTAGACGTTCTAACTGTTCTTTTAAACGTTGTTCTTCAGTAAACGCAGGCTTTTCCCCGCCACCATAAGCCTCACCACCCCCGGCCAATTTACTTGGCGAAAAGTACCGCTCATAACTAGTAGCTAAACCTGGTTTATAAGTAGGTTTAGTTTGTTTTATGGTTTCTTTTAATTTGACTGCGTTGTCTGCAAACTGAATTAATTCTTCATTAAGCCGCATTAAACGGTCTGCTGGGTCTGAAGATGGTCCCGCTTGAGTAAAAGCGGCACCTTCTAAACCCCTCACGTTAATGGTTACTCCAGCATCTGCACTAACAATGTGTACTGGAACAACACCGCCAGCTCCACCCATACCCATCATACCAACACCACCAGCTCCACCTGCTGGAGGCTCACCAGCTCTAGCCATGGTGGCAGATATGTTCATACCTCTACGTTCATTTTCTTGTTTGATTCTGGAACGAGCTTCTTGCATAACATTTCTGCGATTTTCCGCAAAAGAAGTACCGGTAGGTAAATCCCTAGGAGCTATATCCTGCAGTACCATACCTTCATGTCTTCTAGATAAAAGAACCTCAGAAACTCTATCTAATTGGATTAGGGCCTGGGCTTTGGCTACACTATCATCGATAAACTTTGTAATGTCTGTTTCAAATTCTTTAGGATCTTGACCAGCAGCAGTTAGTTTCTGCTTTTCTAAATCTTTAAACTTTTTAGAAGTCTTTTCCTGAATATCAAACAACTCAGTATCACTTAGACCAGGAACACCGGCCAAGTCAGAAAGTCTTTCTACTTCACCCTTCATTCCATCTTGCATACTTATAATAGTGTTGGCAAAACTAGAAACTCCCTTCCTGGAGATTATTCTATCTGCAAGGTCTGCTTTTCTTGCAGTTTTGCTATCATAACCTTCTTTCAATAATGAAGTGGCATGACGTTCGATCTCTGATTGTTGTTCATATAGGGCATCTATGGTACCCCTAATCATGTCAGCATAAGCACCAGTCTGCTTGGACCCGGTAAAAGACTTTAATTCTTGCTGGATGTTGGAAGCAGTAGCAACAGCAGTTTTATATTTAGTAGCATAAGACTTTCGATCCTTCTCTTCCATACCACTTAACATTTGCTCAGGTACAGCAACTTCACCTACCTTACCTCTATACTTATTGTACTCAGCCGCCGGAGAAGCAAAGAAAGTTCTTGATCCATACAGAGGACTCTGTGCCTCAGTAATAGTTTGTCTAACATTTATTCCACCAGAACCCATTTGATCGGCTATAGCTTTCTCTGCCCAATCTCTAATAGCCCCTCTAACTGGAGGCAATCCGCCGCCTGGATCGGCTTTCTTACCAGCAGTCCAGCCTTCAGCTTGCTTAACAAGACCGTCTATAGCTTCCTTTTTAATAAGGAGAGACAACTCTGTTAAGAACCCCTTGAAACCTACTTGTTCAATAATTATATCAATTAATTCTTTTCTCGTCTTACTATCAAGCCCTGTAACTTCTCCGCCACGAGAACCAGCGATAGTTTTAGCTTCTTTAAGGATGTCAGAGCTAGAAAGTTCCCCCAACCTCATCTTGATGGCCGAAGCACTATCGGTTGAAAAATCTCTCAACTCACTGAAGGTTTTATCTGACTCATCGTTTACTCTATCCCACAGTTCGGTGGCTCCTGTAACACCTCTTGTTAAGTAAGATAGCATTTCACCTGCTACAGGTTTTTCACCAGCGTGTTTTACATCCATACCCTTCTGGATACCAAAACGTAGAACTTCGTTCATCATGGTATGGAATTCTTCTTCTGGATTTCCGCCCATGGCTTTTACATCTGGGAATCTTTCCTTGAAATAAGGAGTAGACTTTCTTTCTCCACTTATAAGACCACCACCAAACCCAGCAGAGGTTTCTGCCAGCCTGTGCACACGATACATAGCTTCAGTCTCAGGCCCTGTATGAATCTTGAATAGTTGGGCTTCTATAGTGTCGCCCATTTTTTCTTCGTAAAGTCTCTTTTTAATTCCTTCCTGAACTTGCTTTAGAATACTACCGTAAGAACTCTGGATAAGATTCATAATGTTTCTGACATAAACTTCTGGATCTTCCTTATCCATTGTACCTATCTCTTCTATTACCCTAGCAACCTCTTCTTCCGGACGCTCTAAGTCTTTAAATATATCTCTTATTACGTTGGCCGCACCGCCCACTTGTTTGTTGCCTTGTAACACACCAAGTGCTTCCGTAGGATCCATATATTCCAAGCCCTCTGTTAAGAAAGGACTCTTCATAAATTCAAAACCCTTGCCGGACGGGAACTTCTTTTCAAACGCACCCGCAGACTCACCAAAAACATATTCTCCTGTAGTCTTTACCTTAGCGGCTTCTGACAGAAAACGTTTCATAAATACATCTTGTGTTCTTACTGCCCCACCTGAAGATGCTTCATGGAATCTCTTAAAATGTTTCTCAATATCTTTTCTGGCTTTAGCAGTTGTAGCAGCATGTATTTCAATTTGGTCACCATCAAAGTCTAACTTTTGTGCCTGTGCAACATATTTAGGAATCACATCTGATACAGCAGCATTCAGTTCACGTATTAATGATGTAAGTCTATCTATTTCATTCTGGGGACCACCCTGAGTTTGTAATACCTCTCGCTGAGCGGACAAACTCTTTATTCTGTTATCTATCTCCTCTATAATTGGAGCTAAACCTTCAAGGCCTTCTGGAGCACCTGGAACTATAAGGGCATTCTTAGCCAATCCGCCAAAAGCACCCTCCTCAATAAGTTTCGGTTTAAAAGGTGTTATAGAAGAGGTTCCAGTAAATGGGAAACGGATACTTTCTACATAAGGTACAAGCTCATCTTCTATATATTTAGAAATAGCTTCAGATCCTTCTCCGCCGGCAAATTTAGAGAGCCTTTGAGTATATTTCAGAAGGTCAAGTAAAGTACCTGTAATCTTTTCTTGTTCTTGCTTAGCAACAGTTTTGGCCTTCATATCTACCGAAAACTTCTTAATAAATTCTAGCGGGATCTTAGACGCAAAACTTTCCGGAACTCCTATTTCTTCTTGCTTTAAAAATGGAATTCCTATCTTCTTATAACCAGATATAGTTTTACCATGCTCTTTAGCTACATCGACTAACTGGGTAGTTTGGGTCTCGAAGTTTTCTCCGTATTTCATTCCTATAGACTCCAAACGTTTCTGAAATACTTTTATATCATCCCTTTTATCTACTACAGCTGTAATGGCTTTGCCCATGACAGCGGGAATCTTTCTACTAAACAATAACTCATTAATAGTACCTGTCTTTCCTGTAGCAGTTTCTGCTAACGTACTATAATAGTCTATCTTAGCTTTCTGTAAAGAAGCTACTCTTGTATCTATTTCATCTTGTAAAACGTTTATGCCCAACTTCTGGGCCACTGCTCCTATAGTACCAGCATCTAGAGCACGAGATATACCCGTTGGAGCTGCCATTTGTTCTGGCGATGCTCCTTTACCAGATTTACCTATCAAGACATCGCCTGCTGTACTAACAGCAGAAGCTAACGCTTCTGTGCGAGTCATAGGTTTAGTCTTACCAGGGACTGTATAGCCGGCCTCTGCTTTAGAAAGTTGTCTTTGTCTAAAACCCATAGCATAATGATATTCTGAGGCTCCGCCTGTTTGGATAAGGGCTGGACTAGGTGCCATAGTTGTTGACAATGCTGAAGTTATTCTTGAAAATATAGCCTCTATTTGGGCCTCTGCTTCGGGGCCTTGCTTTTTGGCCAAGGACCAGGCACTATCTATCCAACTACCTACCATAGGTGTTATTTTATTCTTTACTTTATTAGTGTTAAGAAATTCTTCAGGAGCAGCCATCACGTCTGAAAGTTGTCTAGCCATGTTTACAACATGAGTTAAACGGCGTGTAACTTGATCCATGCCGCGTTCACCTGCAATAAGCGGCTCTGGATATGTACCTCTAGCTAAAGCCCCTGGAACGTAAAAATCTTCTTTTTGAGGTTCACCAGTCTTACCATATTTACCAGTAGGTATGGATAATTTGAAAGCCTCTGGGTACTTCTCAATGTCTAGTACAGTACCTGAAAAACTTCGGGGGTTTACAACCTCGTTGCCAGCTTCATCAGTCATTCGTTTTTTGCCATAAACTCCAGTCGCTAGATCGAAAGGATCTAGTTGTCCGATATCTACAGTCTTAAGATCTCTAGTTAAATTTTGGTATATCTTAGTATCTTGTCCCTGAATTGTCTGTAGAGCTTTGAGATATTCCCAATGTTTCTTAGCATTGACATCAAGACTTTTTTGGATCTCTCCCATGAATGCTGATTGCTCACCAAATACTGTTGCATATGCTGAAAAAGCTGGTAGGTTGAGGCGTGCACCTTTCTGACCACGCTCAATCTGACCACGCTGCCATTCTGGATTCTCTGTAGGTTCCTCTATTATTTGTAGGAATTTCTCTCCTACAAAACCAGTTCTTCTTTTGCCGAACTCATCTATTATACTAGAATAGAATGTTGAGGCAGCCTCTAAAGCAGCAGCCTTCTTAGCTAACACTGCTTTTTCATCACCGGCTGCCAACTGTTCTGCAAAATCTCCTTTGCCACCGAACATTTTAAATAATTCTGGACCTAGCTGTTCCTGAGTCTTGCCTGCCCCTCTGTAACCCAATGCTTCAGAATATTTAGATAATGTACCCCTTGCATCACCCTTACCAAGGAGTCTTTCATAATCGGTCTTTTGAAGCTGTTTTAATGTGGTGGCTCCTTTTTCTCCAACACCTGCTATATTACTAAAAATAGATTCCATAAATTCAGTCTGAAGACCACGTTTAGCAGCACCATAAGAACTGATACGTACATCGATAGGTTTAATATCAAATGCTCGTTCTTCGCCGAATGTTTTAGTATAAGCTCCTCTAACGGCTTTAATACCAGCAACACCAGGGGTAGGAACTTCACTCTTAAAAACCTCTTGCCACCTCGCAGCAAACTCTTCGTATAGTTTCTTAGTTTTTATAGCTTCATCGGTAGCTACTATATTGACATCATGAAACATGTCGATAAGGAATTTATTTCCAGATTCTTTTAATCTATTTTTAAGATCTTCAGAAACATCTTTTCCGCCCTTTAAACTAAACAGCTCTGACGCCATCTTACCTAAACTTTTAGGGGCTCGTTGGTATCCTAAACTGGCAGTAGGGTCTACTTTAATTTTTTTGCCAAATTCGCTTTGTATAATCTTACCCAATCCACCTATTTGCTGTGTAGGTGTTATACTGACACCTTTAGAACCATACCTGGTAGTAAGCTTTCTTCCAAAATAATTTAAGAAAGTTTCTGCTAATTTAGCACGTTGTACTTCAACATTTTCGCCGCGAACGACGGATATAGTTTTTTCAACTTCATTTTTAAGACCTTCCATACCCTTTATTTCAGCTATGTCTGCTCTGCCTTTATAGGTTTCTGGCACACCTAAAATCTTCATGTATTCATTAGCAACCTTTCTTACATCGCCTAGTTTAATTTCGGTAACACCAGTTCCCTTAATACGCTCTTCAGAAGAAGCCCCACGTACACGACCAGTAGGACCAGGCTTAACTAGAATACTTACTGATTTTGTAAGGGCTTGCGATAGTTTGCCAGCGATAACAATCTGATCCTCAAAGTTGGCCGCAGTGTTACGTAATTCAGCTACCACGTTATAACCGTAACCACGACGACCATATCTACCACTCTCTATTACAGCACGTTCTTTTTCGGAACGTACTTTAGGAGTCTCAATTACAGCATCTAGATTGGCCATAGCATTAGTTACATTGGCTATGTTTCTACCGGCTTGCTGGAATTGTTGGAAAGGAGCTAAAGATGTTAAATCTTCTGCATATAATTTAACACTTGTAGCATTTAAGGTCTTTAGAAATTTAGAGTCGCCTGTACCGCCCCTAGGCCTAAATTCTTCAATTTTACCAGCTTGGGCCTCTGGAATACCTAAACTTGTGGCTCTTCGTATACCGTAAGGTAGTGCTTGGCCAGTCGCTTCTCTGCCTTTTAATATATAGTTTAATTCTATATTGATGTCTTTAATTAATTTCTTTTGCTGATCAGGAGTTAAACGATCCTTCTTAGGATCTCCGCCATAAATACTACTTGTTCTGGTAAGTAAGTTAACGACATTCTCTTGGTGGTAACCACGGCGAGGACGATTCCCTTCTATTAATGGCATCATTCCTTCTATATCACGAATGGCCTTCTCGAAATCCCTGACTGATCGTTCATAACCTGGTTCCTTGGCTACTTGTGTGATAGGGGATACAGTCTTATCTCCCTTTAGAACATCACCTATAATGTCATAAACATTTTTAGAAGTTATCGCACTTATATTTCTCACTGCGTCATAAGCTGAAAGATTTAACGACTTCATTCTTTTTGCAAACTCGTCAAAAGTTCTTTGCTCTGTAGACAACTTCTTGAACGCGTCTATTGAGCCCTCTACCGCACTTTGAAACCCTTTTACTGAACCAACCTGACCAGTACGCTCAAGCTCTAAACCTTTAATAGGTGCCGCCTTTCTAAAAGCCCCCATAACTCTGGTCAAGCCCTCCCCCTTAGATTCAGAGGATTCAATTATAGCCTCAAACATATCTTTTGACAGTTGTTCCGCTGCTTTTTTACTACCAGCTTCGGGCCTTATACCTATCTCACGAATACGGCCCTGGAAACTTGCAGCCTTTTCGAATTTTTTCATTTCTTCTAATGTCTTATGTAAAACCTCGAAACCAGTTTCATACTTCACAAATTTAGGCAGAGCTCTTTGAGCCCCGTGTATAGTTTGAAAGGAGACATCACCACGTTTAGTAGTTTGAGCAGCAGGCAACGCAAGTGTTTTTACTAAACCTTCTCTCTGTAGTTCACGTTTAGCCTCAGCTTGAGCATAGGTTTTTCTGAATATGTCTTTTAAGAAATCCCCTTCTCCGAAGGTATCTCTAATAGCCTTACGCATTTCTTCGCCAACTTCACTTCCAATGTTGGACTTCTTTATCGCTTTCAGTTGGTTGGCCACAGACACATCTATGCCTTCTGTACCCTCAATATCCTTCAAGGATACAGTCTTAAGCCACTGGCCTAGCAATTCTGCTATCTTTGCAGGACTTCCTGCTCCTTCTACGCGTTGTTCTGCCGCCTGTTGTTTATAGTTTCTAACTAAGACATCAACTGAAGAATCAAAATCATTCATGATTTTCTTCAACCTGTCCAATTAGCTGACCCTGTCCCATCTGTCCCTCGGCTTGCCCAATATAGCCAGGAGGTGCGCCTATCAAAC
>SDBT01000820.1_pt1 | contig 51330 bp, 105 predicted proteins | sample 2277101 | NCBI WGS metagenome assembly SDBT01 (sample SAMN10404973, study PRJNA504765) | marine sediment metagenome | isolation source: marine sediment core GS10_PC15, 103 cmbsf | place: Arctic Ocean: Southern Knipovich Ridge | collected 2010
TTTCTTAAACTCTGAGAACGATCTTATAATACCCGTCACAGGGTCAACAATCAGCGCACTCATCTCCGTTGTTTGCTGGAATACTTTCGCGGCACTAAAGAAAAAGATGTTGTTAGCTAATGCCTTTAGCAACTCAAACGCCGGGCCTTGTGTTAAAGCCGCCTTGATTTCTATCTTGATCGTGTCCGAATAGCCTTTAAACAAACCTTTTTGAAGGTCTTTGGCTATATCGAGGTAAAGATTTTCCGGTAGTTTTCTTGGGGTTACTTTCCTTGAATAGATGTCCCTGAATAGTTTGTCTTGTTGATTGGCTGAAAGCATTTATTGTATTTCAAACACAGCTAAAAAACTAAGGGTTAGTGTGTTGTTTTCATTCGGGATTGGGGTCGTCGTGACAGGAGACCACCCTATCCGGTCTGCACCGGGGGACAGGAACCCTATCATTGTTTCCCTTGGTGTAAGCACCACGCCTACAGAATATCCCGCAGGAGGGCCCCAATTTGCTTTCGATTTGTGCAAGGCAGGAATAGTGGTTATCAGACTCCTGGTCAAACCAGCAGTGCTTGTGCCGCCTAAAACCATGTTCCAATACATAGTTTTGCCGATAATTTTATACCTGTTTTCTGTTACGTCTCCAGACTGAACAGCCCATGTTCCGACAAATCCCGTGAAATTTCCCGCACTAAATGGAACATCAATCCATTCCGTGCAGCTTGTAGTGTCTTCACACGGCGATCGCGCATCAGCACCTGGTGCTTGTTTGTCAAGTTCATTGTTATGGTCCTGCGCGGTTGCAATTGATGCAATTGCGACAATAATCAATGTGGTTAAATATTTCATACTATTTGTTTTTGTTTACTCAACTTCACAAACAATGGTGCAACTAAGACTTATACCGGCATCTATTGGCCAGTTGCCTGAAAATAACGAGAACCCAACAAGCTGGTTGCTTGCCTGCAATAACACCTGCATTACTTCTTGAGCAAACCCGGCCCCATTACCCTTTCCGATCATCATTGTGTTGGCGCTTTTTGATGTAAATCCATTGGGCAGGGCTACGATTAGTGATGCTGACGTTGCCGAAGCCAAGTCTGTTGAAACAAGCGTTAACGTCCATGTAAGTCTTTTGCCTTCGAGAATGTATCGGCTGGTAGTTACATCACCGGCATCGACAGTCCATGTTCCGGCAGTTGATGTATAGTCCCCTGCTGCAAACACTTCATCTGCCCAGTCTTGTGTCGGTGAGTAAAGTCTGTTGCCTGTGCTTGTCAGGTTGCCTGAACTAGCAGTAATGGTAGCCCGTTTTTTCTCATACATCTGAACCGATGTCCCGTTCAATGCCGTCTTGTCTCCCGCCGCATCAAAAGTGGAAGTGGCTTTCACGTAGAAGTCATTGGTCGAAGTGTCTAACGTTGCCGAAATAGCATCTACCCTTAGAATCTCACCTCCGAGTAATATCCATCCTGCGGTTAATGTTTTAGTTGGATTCGACCCCGTTACCACGCATCCCGAAATAATAAAGTCGTCGCCAGCCTCGCCAACAAGCATCCCTTCCATTGTTGCGATAATACCCTGGTTGGTCAATTGTCCATCCATCCACCGGAAATCATCCAGGGTTATGGGCAATCCTCCGTTCGCGAGTGTGGCCAAAATGTCCATGCTATTCTCTTGCTTTTATGTGAACTTTTTTTCTCTCTGATTCAGACAGCAAATAATATATTTTATGCTCAACCAACGATTTCCATATATCCCCCTCGACAGGAATCACCCCTGTTGAATTCTGCATACACATCCAAACCATACCATCGTGAACACAATATTCCCTTGGGTCGCACTTGTATAGCGTGTCCGGGTTATAGTTGTTAAACCGGTAGATTGGCTCTTTCTCTTTGGAGAGTTTTTCTTTTATTGCCTCTTCGTTCATACTATCACTATTACAAATGTTCTGCCCGCTGCATTGAACAAATTTATCTGTTCGGTTATCTTTTCCGTAGAGTAGTCTGGTTGCAAACTTACGAATAATGGAACTTCTACAATAAAATCAGCAGCGGCGGGTTCCCCATCGTTGAAAAAAAAGATAGGCTGACTGAACTGTGACCATCCTGCCGGGAACAGGTCCGGTTGTTTGTTGGTGTTTAATACCAGGCTCACATAAATCCTGTTGGCGAAATGAACATAGTCCTCAATAGAAGAGTTGTGGTAGGTTACCCCTGAATCCCACTGGTTGAAAAAGAACACATCGTTAGCCTCTTCTGCTGTATTAAACAGATACGTAATAGGCGCTGTATTGTTGTTGACTATAACTATTCTTTCGTCGGGGTCATCCCAGTATAAATTCAGCCATTTTTCCAGTTCCTGTCTTGCTGCCCCGAACTTACCAAACCGGCTTAACATCCGGTGGTGCTGATACATACTTGGATTGGCCTCGCCGAAATCTCTAACGACGATCCCATCATTATTCAAATCTTGGAGAGGTTTGATAATCGAATACTTATACCGCAGGTAATCGGCTGTCCTTAGAAACCAAGGTGTGAGGAAATTGGTAACTGTTCGGAATACTATGAGGTAGTATTCTTTCATACTGATAATTCAGCCGATGATATTAATGCAATCAATCGGGCCATACTTAATTTGTCACCATCGAACACAACATGCCCGCCTTGTTCTGTCAGCATACGTGCGAATTGCGGGACTGTGAATTTCTGCCAATCTTGATCCTCGTTCTGTGTTGCTATTAGAACCATCTTTTCAATTTTGCTAACTTGATCTTGTAGTAGCCCGGTGGGATTGAGTTCGTTTGTCCAATTTGTCGGGGCAATCCACCTGTCCCCATTGTGCATGCCACCTATGGCTGCAACAGAGCTACCGCCTCCGCTTTCTTCATTCCAATAAACCCGGTAAATCGCGAAAGGGCAATCAAGCATTTCCGATTCTGTTGTTAGCTCTCTCATTGTTGGGCCTCCTTGACTAAATTTCTGTCTATTGCTAGTGTCATATCCATTTGTCGTTTCTGTCTGTTATAGCAGCAACCGCCGCAACAGTACACGCAGTGGCCATAACAAAAACCCAATTAAGGCTCACAAACAATCCAATAACACCGGCAATTACAGCCGTAAAACCGCAAACGAATAAAAAGTGACCTGTTTTTGTATCAAAAATAAAGTCGACTATAATTACTTTTGTTCTTCGCATGGCTATTTTAGTTTCCCCAAAGTTAACTATATTCGGTTAGTTCCACAACTTTATATTGACACAAAAGTGAGGTTCGAAACAGTGTCCCACTCAGTATCATCGAAACTCCCAGCCGGTGCGGATATGGCGGTATTGGCCTTATACATCGCATTGGTGAATAAAACAAAATCCCCACTTGAATAAGCTTGTCCGGTGGTTGCATAAACGCCTATAAAATTAGGGTCATCGGCTACTATGTTTACATCACCGGCTACAGGCGTTGCTTCTGTTCCAGTCTCGTCAACCGTCTGTAGATACCCACTATTAGGAATATAAGTTTCGGTGTTGACATCCAGTATAAGCGTATAAGAAATCGCCCCGTGTTGCGCTTCGCAGACGTCCACAGTAGCACTGACTACCCCCTGGGCGGCCTGAATAAAGTCAGTTAATGACTGGACACGAAATGTTGCATCAAATTCCAATCCCTGGTTTCCGTCTGAATCAACACTGATGTAATCGTCCATAGCAACCTGAACCGGTTTTGTCACACCATCTGAAATCAATACGCCTTTATCTGTCAGAATCTGAGGGTCGTATTCTATTGTGTAGCCTATCTTCAGATCATCCGGGTCGTCAGAAATGGTTATCGTCTTGGTTCCGGCGATCTTGGTGTCGTTAAGGTAAATGTTATAACTCGCCAGTTCTGATGGGGTCAGCTTTTGGGTTACGCTTGCGACCGTCTTGGCTAGTTTGATAGTGACGATATTATTGATTACTCTCGCAGATGATAAAGAAATAATTCTTGCTGCTACTGCTGCTGCGCTGGTGGTGTCGGTGTATTCGAATATCTCATCCGTTTCGTTAAAGACCAGGCTGAACCCATTCTGAAACTTTTTGGCCTCTACAGCATACCATTCTTTTACACCGGGTTTTAATGACTTGGCCAGTGCCTCTACATCGATTATGTTCTGGTCGAATAGTTCTTCATGGATGCGTATTTGTTCTGCCATGTTCCAGAATATCAACCGCCATATTCCGACCTTGGAAGCGGTGTTAAGATCAGCAAGGAATGTCTGTGCTGAGTCGGGGTTGGGGACAAGCAAGTCTAACGAAGCAAAGGACTCTTTCTCCGCTATCATATCATCGTAAATTTCCTGTGTGGTCCTTGCCATTACTGAAAATGTTCTAAATACATGGATTCGATTGACGGGATTATTGATTCGGGCGGCCCTTCGATAATCTTTTCTTCTACTTCGATTCCTACTTCCCGTGTGACCGTTTCGGGGGTGAAGGTGAAGAACGCCGCAAGGTCTTTGATAATCTCTTTTTTCTCCAGCACCGTCAGCCCTTGTTCGTGTGGGACTTTTAGTTTAAGACCATCCTTCATTATGCCCTGCTTCACCATACGGGGCAATAGTTCCTCGTTGGTGCTATGCCGGACATCTCTGATAAATGACCCGACAAACTCAAAGAGCAATCTTTCCTGAGCTTCCACACTGCCGACAAAAGACTTTTCATCCGCCATGCCAACACCTCCGGTAAGGGCTTTGCTTACTTCGTCGTTAGAGCCCTTAATCATTGTTAGAAAAACATCGGTAGAGCCCGTAGAACCCGAGTCGCCGTATTCCAGTTCGTCTTCTTTGTCTATTACTACCCATAGTGCGCTGCCCGAGCGTTCCATCATTTTCACCATGTTGTCCTTTTGGATCTGGTCCGAGATATCCGTTTTTGCGATCCTGGGCGGTATGCCGTAAATCTCTGAATACATCCATCCGCTATCGAACAACGCTCTTTTGGCTATCGCGTGAGGGGTGGCTATGTTGAACAATCCGAACACATCAGACTCCACCATTATCAGCCCATCCCTTAACTGTGGAGACTCATAGAAGAAAGAGTTTGCTGATAAAAAGAAATCCCGGTCTTTCTTGACTGCCTTTTTCTGCGGGACTACAAAATCTCTCGGGACCAATGCAATGTCGGGATATCCATCGTCCACAATATCACCCAACTGTACGAGTGAATACCAGAAAAACCGTGCCTCAACAATCCAATCAACCCATTTCAGAAACCATGCCTTTTGAATCTTTTTTGTTTCCTCTTCATCAACCTCCCCGTCTGAGTCTACTAAAAGGAAGTCTTTGGCTTTGATCTTGTTCTTGATGGTTTCGATTATTCCCCTAATGTGGCCATCGTTGTTTGTGATGTCCTCATAGATATCCATTAAGTCTTCGTTCGATGGGTTGAAAACATCCGTTACGCGGTCTTTGGCGTTGCGCCAGTCCCTTAAATCGGCAGAGGTCTGCGTGGTGCTTCTGTGGATGAGCCTTTCCTTAACCCTTGGGTTGGCTTTTTTGTCCAGTGCTACGGGGGTAAACCTATTTGTTATGTCCTCCATCAATCAGGTAATTGTGAACATAGTCTGAGAATATAAGGCCGAACTTGTATAGGGTTATTGGAAGCCATAGCGGGGAAGAAAGTATCTTGAAGATTAATTGTATTGTCCATTTTAGGGCTTTCACATTAGTAGTATTCCGATGGTTATTAGAATCATTCCAACACCCTCCCCGTTAATTTGTCATACGCCAATTTGAAATACAACTCCCAATTATCTGAGGTCTTAACCTTGTTAACAAACCAGTCTGCTATTCGTTGTTTCATATCTTGGTGTCTTGTGAATATACTTTCACCTTGGGCCTGTAAGGTGGTTTAAGTGGCTTTCTTGAATAGCCAGGTTCAAATCCGTCTGTTAACTTCCACAACCACTTAAAAAATGCCTTCATCAGTTATAAGTCTTTGCGTATTCCATTTGTTGTAAAGCGGCGTGATATTGCAGTGATTTGGGGGATGGAGATATGAACGAAACTTCTATTTTGCCTGTGCCTAAAATGTCCTGACCTTCATCAATATATACTCTATAACACCCCTTTGCTTCAAACTCTTTGATTATTTCCGCTTTGATTTGTTCTAATGTTCTTGGTTTTTCCATATCAGTCGCGATGGTGGTGTCCGTGATGAATCCCAGTATCTCTGTCCGGGTCATTTGCCCTGGCACCTTCAAACCGTAAATCTCTTTTTATATTGCTGTTCCACTGGATTCTTGCGCCCCTGTTCTCGTCAAAGTATAAAGGCAAATCAGCACTGATAGCCCCGCTCTCAATCTTCTTCAACCACATCATGGCGTCGTCTTTCGCTTCCAGCCGGTGTTCGGGGACGTTCTTCGGGCTGATTAACTTATGCAGATTAGCAATGGCCAGGTCAATCACTATCTTCCTTATCGACCTGTTGCGGTTGTCTTCTTTGGTGAAGTTGTTGGAAGGAATCACCGACCAGTTAGTATCGTCAGGAATAAATCCTATGAACGACAAATCACCACCTAAGATATTATCATTGTCCGTGCCTTTTAATATAGGCCGGTTGTCGGGAAACTCTTTTACACCCCGCCTGAAATCTACCACGCCTACACTGTTGTTGTCGGCGGATCGGTCAGCAGAAGAGTAATACATCCTTACCTGAAAATCGTCGGCTACAAAGAATAGGGTGTTTGACGTGTCCCATCCTTTTATAAGATCGTGGTTGCCGGTGAAGTTGTTTGTAGTAAACGCAAATGCCGTATCGGGGTTGCTGTTAATGGATGGGTCTTTGCATACGTAAAGGGACCGGCTTTCTGTGACCTTTGACCATTTGGATGAGTCGAACGGTTCTGCCGGTGTCACGTTTGAGGTGGCCTCGTAGATGTCATCCAGCAATACCTGGTTGCGGCCTTCAAGTAGCTTTTGGCGGTAGCTTACCCGGTTGCCACTTACGTAAGTGGTTGAACTGTCGTAAGCTGTTTCGGTGTATTCTACTAAGTCCTCGATCTGATACTGATCGGCAAGGACAAAAGGGATAACGTCTTTGAAAATCTTGTTGACATCATAGCGGTTGCGTATCATGTCCTCAACGAGTGATTGGGTGTTGAGCTCGTTTTCGAGTCTTACCTTATTTGGTGTGAATCCGGTTTCCTGTGCGGCCTGCTCGATTAATTCATCGAGGTCTTTTTCGCGGATTTCGGCGAAGTAGTCACTTTTTCTAAGATAGGCCATTCAGCCCAAAGGTAAGTAATTTTATTGGGCGTGGTTAGTTTAACAGGTAACGAGTTATATCCCTATAAATAGCCAGCCCTTCGGTAGGAGTGTCGGGGTTAAGGAGAAGATATGACCGCATACATTCCTTGCATTGGCCGTTAACCACTTTAAAATTCTTTACCGTGGATATCTTACACCCCTTAAACTTTACCTTGTGGGTTTTGTTCATGAAATCAATTCAATAAAGTCTTTCGCGGTTGCGCCTTCTTCCTGAGGGTCATACATCAGATAAGGCAGATCAACAAAGTAATCCGTCTTAATCGTGGGTATGAACTTAAACACGCAGGCCCATGAACAGAATTCATGCCTGTCTGTGTCTTCGGTATCATGTCGGAATACGGTCAATTGAAGCGACCTCTCAATAAACTCCTTTTTGCATTCATCACAACCATATACTTCCTTAGAGACTAATTCCCTGGATTGATTCATTATCTTTTTGTAAACCGCTTCTTTAACTATCATGCCGTTTCTTTTACTTCTAGTTCTTCGCCGGATACTGTTGCGGTTATTACTATTCTGTGCCCGTCTGGGTGAATTACTATATCCCCTACACAATATGGAGTGCTAACATTCCATTCTGCAATAACGGGTTCTTCCGGCTTGATGGTTTCGGTGGTCATGTCCTCGCTTTAAAATGTTCCAATAGCCTGACTGCAAAATGGATTGACATGTCGCCAATATAGCCCGTTCTTCTTCTGCCCAATTCCTTGACGCTTTTGTTCAGCAACTTAATATAGCATTTCGGCGAACATACATCGAAATACTCCATTGAATCAATGCTATCGCCACCCCAGTCTTCGTGCCCGTGATAGGTTTCGTGCCATCCATCCGGTTCGGCTTCATCAGACTTCTTGCCACAGATGTCGCATTTAGTCCCTACAACAACCTCTTGCTCGACCTTTTGCTTTTTGGTTATTTCGCTCATCGCTTTATCTCAATTATGAAGGGTGTGTGAATAACAATCTGATCCACATTCCGGGTCGTTATCGCTTTCCCCGCGTGGGGATTTCTGATTATGGCGTTGATGTCAATCCGTATCTTCTCAAGGTGATCGTGGATCAGACCCCGCAGTTCGTCTTCTGTTAGTGTGAAGGTCATGGTTTCAACCGCCTTGATTTAATTATCGTATAGCCAAAAAGTTTAGACCCGTGGACCTCAATATCGACAAGTGTATCCCGTTGTTCTTCCCGGTCCTTGTTCGCAGCCTTTAAATCAGTGGCCATCTTTTCAACTGCTTCGTCGTCAGTGTAGACCGTGTGGGTTGTGGTGTCATTTATGGTTCCGAATTCGCTTGTGTGCCGGAAATCCCAATTATACACAACCAGTGAAACCCGGCTTGCATTGAGTTGATTTTCAAGCCTTTTGTTTTCTTCGATCAGCTTATTGTATTCCTTTAATTTAAGGGTTATGCTGTTTTCCATTACATAATGTCTTTTAAAGTTACCCCCAGCACCTTGGCACATTCCGCGACTTTCTTTTCAAACCATTCCAGTTTGTCACGCTCACCTTTCATAAAGAAGTAAAAGGTGGATCGTTTCATTCCTAACTGCTCTTGTAACCAGGACTTCTTGCGGCCCTGTTCTCTTAGTATTGATTCAACTTTCTGTTTGTTCATCTAGTAAATGTTTATGTTGGTGGATATTCCCGATGACTTCAATTTGGTGTCCCATCCATCCGTCGCCGGGAATGCCTATCATTTCTAAATTGCCCGTATGCCCGTTTTCCCTGTCTCTCGCGTCTTGCACCTGATAATAGCAACCCCGGTGTCCGCTGGCGAAATACATAACAACGCCTCCGCTCTCGCCTGTTTCAGTGTTTTTTAATATGTCGTCGTCGTAAATATCAACCCCGTTTTTATCTTGAATGCCGATGAATTGACACCAGCTACTGAATTCACTGTCACAATACTCTGTTGTTTGGGTGCTACCACAAACTAAATCACCTAAAGTAAAATAATGCCATTCACCCTCATGTTGGGCTCTGAATTTTATTTCTCTTTCCATATCTCTATTGTTCGGGTGGTTCTGGTAAAGGCTGCCAGTGGGTGATTTCAACTCTTAGAGTGTCTCCATCGTCGTGATTCCATGAGCGCCCTTCTCCAATGCCCTCACCTGCGTCATTGTCTAAATAATAAGATGCAGCCACATTGCGGTCTATATTTAATGTTATCACAGTTATCCAATTTTCTGGAAACCGGTCTTTAACGCTTATCCATTTCATGCTGCTAAGTTAACTAAATTTGGTTAGAATGTCAATCATTTAACTCGGTATCTACTACTGTTCTGTTCGTTTTAGTATTGTAAACCTGATAATAATCTGCCATTGACTTTATCCCAGCCTCCTTTGCTTCCCGTATAGTCTTGAACAACCCCTTGAAATCATTCATCCCGCCACCTGGGTAAAACCTGTCATAAGTAAAGAGCATGTATTTCTTCATTTCAGTATTATGGTTTTGCCTTTGAATTCGTCCCCCATTTGTTGTATCTCGTCGATGAAGTCAACCATGTGTCCCTTTATCTGATCCCTAACACATGGCCCTTTGTGCACAGAAGTAATTATCCTGGGTATGCCGTGGTATTTGTTACCAGCAGGAGACGTATAAAAGTATGCAACCCAAGAGAATCCCGGATATCTATGGTAACCGAATATAGATTCTTTCTGCCTTACCATCCTTATCTCGCTCCTGTTGATTATCAATTTATTCATGCTACCAATTCCCGTTTTCATCAACAACCCTCACCTTTATAGCCATATCGCCTTTGTCTTTCCACCAAAACAGAGTGCCACAAACAAGGCATTTATAAAACTCGTTTCGCAAATGGTAGGTAGACGGCATATTTGTAGTTGCGCCCCTTGTCTTACATACCACACAGTCGTGCAGACAATATTCCCCTTCGTATGGGTCTATGCTTGCGTATATTGAAATACCGTGCAGTTCTTTGCGCTTGTTGATTATGTGGTTATCCATTCGAAGAACATTGTAATTGGTATGTTGAAAGTTAGCATTAGGGCAGGCCAAAACATGACCGCTGACCAGTTGTCGAAGAAGTCTCGCCCCTCGTAGTTAATAAATAATATCCAGGTTATTAAGTTGCGACCCTTCATTCGTGAACCTTTACGACCTCGGAAAACCTTGGTAGTCCTTTGTCCATCCATATTTTCTTGTCCGCAATTAGGGAAACTGTTATCTGATACTCCACGCCGTTTACTACAACCTCCCCTATTGATGCGTCGATATTGTTCTTGTCCGGGTTATGCTCGGCACACTCACATAACTGCTCTATGCAAATGTCAATTGTCTCGTTTAATTCCATTTCTTTTTTGTTCGTTCTAAAACTGTCCTGTAAACCAAGGCCAACATCGCGGAGCAGGGTGGTTAATCCTGGGCATAACCCAAAAACTCCGCAATGGCAGGGAAAGACCTCGAATATTCTAATCCTGCGTTATCAAGAAACCACCTGTTAACACCACATTAACAACCACCTTCAAGGTATTTTAAAGAACAACAATTTGTGGCACGGGCTGGTCCTGCACCAGCATTCCCCCAATGGGAATCAACCATTGGTTTTAAAAGCACGTGCATGATCAAACGCACATACCCTATCTATGATTCATTTCTGAGCGTCTACTAATTCCGCCACCGCGCCATGTAAAGAACTTTATTCAATCTTTATTTCAACCCCCTCTATTCGGTCGTATATCTCGCAAGAATCGCAACTCCCTTGATGCAATTTTTTAACATGGTCTTTAGCCTGATCGATTGTATCAAACGACTCTTTCAGGTCACCCAATCCACCTAGTGGATAGTATAGCTTGCTGCCAAATACCAAATATCGTTTGTCCTTCTTCTTTTCCATCCTATTCAATATTAGCCATTAACTCTGATCTGAACTTTTCTACTATAACGGTTCCGCATAATGTTTTGTAAAATTAGATTGTTGGTTTTCAGTTAGTTAGTCTCATTGCTTCAGCGGCAAAACAACGCTGTGATATATGACTGGTTTTTCCGCTCTTGGCAGATGCCGCTCCCTGATGAAAACTTCGGCATCCTTTAATGTATCAAAATAAAATGGTGGCCTCATTGGTGGTCGTAGCCCGGTGTGGTGTTTATGCGTGTAGTGCGCACAACCATCTGAATAAATATCACGCCATTTAAACTTTGGCTTTTGTAAGAACCGTTTTGTTTCATACAGCTTCTGAGGATAAAATTCCCCGTTGCGTTCTGCGATCCTGTAATTCTTTATTTCCATATAGCTTATACGGCCTCCAGATTATCAACCCAAAATGTTGCGGAACACAGTTCGCTCGCGTCATTAAACCACTGGCATTTGACTCTATTGGTGTTTAGGTTGTTGTCACTACTTGGCCACAAATCAATAATCTCATGGGCCAATGTCATTGATATATTAGCATAGAGCATGTTGTCTATCGTTTCTTCAGGTGGTGGCTGATGTAGCATAATGACAGTCATTGGGGGGCCATTAGAACCAACCAATGTTACGACTTGATTTACCTTTACCTCTTTTCCTTCCATTGTGTGTGTTTTAGTTTCATACAAAGTTAACCAAATATAATTAACCACCAACTAAAATCTACTCTTTCTTCTGCCTGCTACCTCGTAGCCTCCCGTGATTATACTGCCACCCCTTTGGTACTGGCGATACTGGTTCTTAAAAGCTTCTACCAGTAAGTATCTGGCCGAATCGCTGTAATGACCATGCAGCTCAATGCCCTGGGTTTTGGGTTTTAGCATCTTACCGTCCGGCCCTTCTCGCGCCTGGGTAAAGTCATTGATGCTGTCCTTGCAATTCTCGTCAATCGTTATCTTGATGTTCCCGTATTCAATCTCGAATATAGAGTTAATAAATGCCGCTGACAGTGCTACAGATGGACTTGACGGTAGTTTCCTTATCCTCACGGTATAACCCTTTGATTCCAGTTCTTTCTTCATTAGCGTGAAGTAGTTATATCCGGCCTGTAGTTTGGTGTCCTCTTTCGCGCTGGTTGGATCGCCGTATAAGTAAATAATATCTTTCCAGCTATTCATCTTGCACCACCGGTCCAGTTCAGCAGCTACTTTGTTAAGCTTGTTATTGGGGTGTTTAAGAGAAATCTCATGTATCTGCCTTACGTGGTAATGGTCTTCTTCGGGCATTTCAATAGTATCGATCTGCCATATTCCTGTTGCGGGGTAGGGGTTGACGTTCTCATCAAAGGTTACATGAATAGGGTCTTGGGTTAGTTTAACTTCCCCTACATGCTTCTCGTATTCAAACGATTTCCAAAATGCACCCTCTACTACGTCCTGAACTTCCCAGTCGCCTTCTACATAGCGTTGATACTTGATAGGGTTGATGCGTTTAAGCTCTTGTAATGAATCTTTGAAGCTTTCCGGTATGTTTGGGTTATCGGTGAGTAAAGCGGGGATATAGAGCCATTTCCTGGGCAGTGTGCCGTTCTTCCATCTATCATAAAAGTATTCCTTTACCCACGTTGTAGCAGGGTTGACAGTAGCCATGATTAGCGGTTGGGGTTGATTGCCGCCTTGTATCACATAAGAGCCTACCCTTTCCAGGGACTTCTCAAACCCTGCTAACTGCAATTCATCTGCCTGATCCAGTATAATAAAATTAACTTCCAGCCCATTCCATCGTTGGTATTCTTTGTCTTTCTCATACCCTTCAGCAAAGAAGAACATGGTTGAATCGTTCTTGAATGTCCACTGGAATTGAGGATCGCCTTTGAAGCTCTTTACAAAGTTGGTGGGTATTACCTTATCACAGGTGGGCAGTGTGTTGGTTCTTAGAACAGCTAAGTCTTTTCTGATTATCGCGCTGCGGGATTTGGGGAACCTCTTGTGCAACAAGATTGCCGCGCCGATTGAGTTGAACGATTTACCCCCGCGTATTGAACCTCCGTATATGATTACCCGGTATTGTTGTGCAAGAACCGCGTTTATGAATTGCCCTGCCTTGGGGAAGTCACCTAGCTTTAGAAGGGTTTCTCTCAAGTATCGTCATTAAGAAGAAGGAACAAGATACAAAGCGTAGTAATAAGGGTTGACGCCATTATAATAACAGGGATTATTATTTCCATTTACCTAAAATTTGTCCTGAGCATACCGGAAAAGATACCCTGCGACTCCGCCGCCTATTATTGTAATTATTATTAGCCATGATTCCATCGTTCATTCATTTAATGCTTATTTTAGGGTCTGCCGGTATTGCTATAGTTGTGTGGCTTGCAATAGTGCCCTCTGTTATTCTTGTTACCACTAATTCCCCGCCGTAATGCAGGCCAACCTTAAAGACAGTATTTTTGGTTTCGATTACAATAACGTAATTGTCCCCAAAGACTAGTCTTTGCGTCATATTGTGGATGTTCTTTATTAATACTTCTTCTGAAGGGTCGTCTTTAAATACTATTTCCAGTTCTGCCATGTCCTAATATTTCGTTGATTTGATTTTCGATTTGTTGTTCGGCAAGTACTTGTTCAAGCGCCTCGGTTATTACCCGTTTGCTTTCTTCCATGCCGCGCGTTATGTCAGCAACAGATTGGTTTATTTGTTCCCGCAAACGAGCTATGTTGATTGTGAATTTGTCCAATTAATAAAATTGAAAATAAAGGGGAACAGCCAAGCTAACTTTCGGCAGATAGCCTACAAATCTCACTTGGATGCCCTACGTATCCCTTTAGCTGCTATTCGTCAATAACGGCACTACAAATATACACAAAAATAGTTAAAGCGCAAACTATCAGAACTCTATTTCAGTACCATCAGGAAGCTGGTAAATCTGAATCTTCAACTCTTTCCCGTCAAGACCGCCGATCTCAGTTCTCGCCAGTTTGGGTGTGTCGAATTCCAGTAAGGACATTATGTTGTTCATATAGGCCACCGGATTGTCTTTTCTGAGCTTATTGAGTATTGCCTGAACGTTGGTAGTCTCATTATTCAGGACTTTCTTTATCCATTCACGGCGCTCAGATGTGGCCTTGTTGGGTGATCCCTTTGGTCTGCCTTTGCCTTCTTTATGTCCTTTCTCAAAAGGCATATTATTTCATATTATTTTAATGTGGCTGGTGTATTTTGTTGGTCGGGCCATTTACCTACCTCTTCTTGTTCATGTTTATTGTTTGACTTTTTCGCTTTACAAAGTCCCATTTCCCGGCCCTGTTGCCCCTGTAAAGTTTGTTTTCCCTTTTCGTTCTTTGGGATATGTTCATTATCTCTGATTCAGATAATTTCGCTTTTAGTACGTATTTCTTTTCTCTTGCTTCGTCCAGTGTTAGTTTTCCTGGTTTGGATATTCTGAATTCTTTTGTTATCCCTAATTTGGTTAATACTTCGTCGCTAAAGCTAACCATCCCCAATTGGTAGTAGCAGCCCCATAAAAACCATTTATAGTCCGCCACGGTGTCTATAACCTCTCCTACAGTGAAGTCTTTATACTTGCCAAACTTCATTGGGCTTTTTAAGGTCATTGTCCGAAGTAGTGTTCTGTCCATTATTCAAATTCTGTTTTAAGCTTATTTAGTGCTATTCCCTTTGCGACGCACATACAACGAAACTCAGTGTCATGCTTATCAGGACGCGTTGCTAAATCGTTGTAGTATTTTATGTGTTTGCCGATCAATTCCAATACGCTTTGTCGCGGTATTAAATCTGTTGCCCATCCATTGCCGTCGTCCCTTTGGCCTTTTTTGACTGTTGGCAGGTTGTTCATTGCCGCATGATCCCTTTCGTCCATTATTCGTATCTATCCTTAACGAAAAACGTCCTGGTGTGTCCTCTTAAAATCTCCGCTGAAATAGTCCTTTTTGGGCTTAGTCTGTAGGTGCCAAACTCGTTTAAGTCCCCTGCAATGGTGGTGTATTGAAGAAATCGGTCGCTGATTGTAGGGGTCCATGTTGCCCTTGTTCCAGACGGTTTTTCCACGTCAAAAGAGAGTGCCGTTGCGCCGGTTAAGTCTTCATTCATGTTGACCTTTACAAGCCTTCCGATGTCATCTCTGACAGGTTCGTCGGTTATAGGACCGGATGATAGGGTTATTGTTTCAGCCATTATTTGAAATCAAGTTCACATTCCTGAATAACCTTGTTCTGTGAATTCTTTTGTTCTTCCGCATACTCGGTAAAACAGTCATTCCCATTGCACCACGGACCTCTATTTAGCTTATAAACTTCAACCTTTTGGCCTGTGCTTTTTACTGTTGCTTTTTTGTCTTTCATGCTGTTGCGCTTGTTTCGATATTGTGAATTCCTGCTGTTCCGGTAAGAGTGAAATCGGCTGCATCCGTGGATATTGTGTGTGTATCCCCTGCATAAAACGGTGATGTGCCCGGGCTCGTCCAATAAGGTTGGAACGGTCTGCTATACGGGTATTCCCTGATGATTATCGGGTTGCCCCAGTTTGTAATGGTGGTTTGCGTTTCGAGTTTGAACTTTTTCCACTCGCCTTTTGGTAACAGCCGGTCAAGTGTTTCGATTAATTCACCAAAGTTTACTGACTCTTCAACCTTGATTGTTTTCATGCCTGTGTCTAACTGGATTTTCATGTTTTTGGTGGTAAGTGAATTATTTCTGTTAAGTCGTTATTTTTCTTTTCTATGGCCATCACCATGTCCTGAAACTCCTTGGCGAAAACTTCAAATTCATCCCTTTCCGGTGTTCCTTTTTTGCCGTATTTTTCGTCCATGAATTGTGAATATGGTTTTATTTTCATGCTTCTTGGGGTTGGTTAGTTTTGGTTGACCCGACAGATAATATGCCTTTATTTATTGCATCTGCTTGCAATGAGTCGTTGACCCAAATTTTAACTACCCGTAGTCGTTTTTTATTGGTCTTCAGGTTGTATTTTACTTGTATGAGCATATGGTAGCCCATTGAGTCAGCACAAGCAGCATCTTGCCATTTAGACCATTCACCAAATATTAACTTCCGTAATCTCATATTTCCCGTTTAAGGTGTATTTCATCAATCAGCAGTATGTGTTAATGCCCCTATCGCAAAATGAGGCTCTATTCCTGTAGTAACTACTAACGAACAGGTTCCGCTCCCATCTAGCTTTCCGGCGCTTCCTGTTGCCGCAGTCCCTACCCCGAAATGAGTTATGGTATTGTTTACACCTGTTGACTCAGGGAAGGTTATTCCAGCGGCGTTTGATACCGAATTTCCTACAATGGTAAAGCCTGCTGTGGTTCGTGCTACGGCTACTCGTGCGTATGACGTGTACGTTGCTTCGTTGGTCGTTTGGTCGCCTGCTTCACCTGGATCGGCGGTGTGAAGTGAAATATAAAACACTCCATCTGCCGCACTTCCTAAAATACCCGCTGCATCACCTATCAATGTAATGGGGACGTTGTTGTATTTGAGCTTCAGGTAATCTGTTTCTGCCTCGTTGGTTAAACTCATAAGTTCAAAGTTACAAAATTATTCACTGTTTGGTATTACCAGTTGTCACCGCTTTCGTCGATTGCTATTGCCGCCCATCTTTCCTGAACAGTCGTTTCCTCTGGTGGCTCACCATTCCATCGGTCGTAGGTCCATCCTTTGTCCCTGTTCAGCCATGCCTGACACGGGCCGTAAGGAAGATTCTGTTCTTGTCTGGGACCATCAACAATATACCAATCCTCATCCCTGTGACCATGCGGTTGATTCCTGCATCCTTGTGAGCACCCGCAGCCATCCCCGAATCCGATGTATATTGGTTGTATTATTGGTGCACGACCCAGCAATATCATTTCGTTTGTTATGGACAGGTGTGCCAGGTTCTGACCTATCGGGGCCATGTATCTTGACAGGGTTTTTTGGTGGTTATTGCCGTACATTGAAACCATTGCTCAGTGCTTTATAAATGTTATTCCTATTGGCATTAATTCAAAACTTTAGTTTCTTGAACGTCCCATAACTCCATCTGTCCAAATGGGAAGTCTTTTTTTGATCCTACGCCAGGATGGTGCTCTATCCATTGTTTATGCTCTTGCGCTTTGTGGTGGTCTAACGCCTTTTGAGCGCCCTCCTTTGTGGCGTGTATGCTAATTGTTGCCATTGCGCTTTCGTTTAGGAAGTCTGTATAGCGAAATTCAAATACTGTCTTTCCTTCCATTACTCAAACTTTGATTTTAGTGCCCTTAACAAACCATACTGCGCTATTAGGCCCACTCTGATTGTTCCGTGATCAGGGTGACTCTTTAGTTTTTCTGCTATGATTTCTCTCTTCTCCTCAATCACTTTCAATACCTCTGACACAGGTATGTGGGCCTCTCCCATTGCTTCGGACATGTCGAAAGGTTCATTTAATAGACACATGGTTTTCGCGCTCATTGATTTCAACCAGTCTTTATGCCCTTCCTCGCTTACATGGCCTAATAAATTGCCGTTATCGTCCCTTACCTCGATGTATTTGCTCATGGTTCCTTTAATCCGTTTATTTCAGACCACGTATCGTCAACATTATCGAAACGTCCTCTATATCCAAAGTGGTCCATTATCAACCTGATTTGTTTGCGGTTTTCCCGGTGGCACAGATAGTTTTCAAAACTCTCGCCAGCCTTGCACTTTTCCCAAATCTGCCCAGACTCAAAGCCTTGCGTAAAGCTTTCTGAACCATCAATAAAGGACATTAATAGTGTTGCTTCGCTCATAACTCCGTGTCGTTAAAGTTTATTGAGAAGTCCCATATTCCGACCCTCAGTGTAAACCATTTGTGTGTGTAGGATACAAATACCCTTTTCTCAATACAGCGTTCTAAATATCTTTTCATGATTTCTTTGGTATGTATTCGGTTAAGTCGGTCATTTTAGTAGTTCGGATTCCGTATATTCTAACTGCTCAATCAGATAGGCAAACACCTCTTTTGAAGATATAGGCGTGTTTTTATCTTTGCTGTACCGCTCACCGATCATGCTTTTTCTCTTTTTTATCACATGCTGAACCTTTTTGGTGAGATAAGCCTTTAAATCTGTTGCCATAACTATGGATAGGTCTATTTCTTCCTTGTCGTTTGGATCGTAATAGCTTCCCCACTTTTTTAAAAATTCTTTCTCTGTCATTCTCCCAGTGAATATTGTTTAATCAATTCGGTGGTGGTTTTAACTGCGGCCTCTTCTTCTTCCATATCGGCGTAACTCCCATCCCGCTTTAACCATCCTTCGTATTCTTCCCAATACACCCACCCATCCGCGCTGGCTCTTTCTAAACAGGCGAATTGAGGTTTAAAAAGATCGCCTATCAGTGCATCGGCCCAATCTATGTCCATTTGCAAATCCTCGTCAATCACTTTAATCCCAAAGAACTTTTTATAATGACTTCTTATTTTTGATTTGCTTATCATTTGTATTTACCTCCTTCGTTATTTGAACTGTTCTATTTGTCGTTATTAGGTTGGTTAACTTTTATTGTAGAATACTTTGTCTGTACACCACCAAAACCCGAGCGCAATAGAATTGGTTATTGACACCCTAATCCAAAAATCATAATTATCCGACCATGTAGCTATTAGAGTTGTTGCAACAAGTGAGAAAAACAATATCCGCCCGATAATGTAAAATGCTCTTTCTTTCATTTCTCTTGTTCGTTAGACTCCTTAAATTCTGATAATAGTTTGCTTTTCTCATCACACCATTGACACTGCTCACCATGTGGTTTAATCCTTCCGGTTCCATCACAATTAGAATTAGGGCATCTTGCTACTCCCAATAATTTGATTACTCCAGCGTCAATCGAGGGAACTACAAACATTGGCGCATTCTGTAATTCGTCTAAAAGGCGCTTCTTCTTTTCCTCTGAAAAATCTGACCATGTTGATCCAGCGTCTACTGCCTCCTTTGAAGGGTGGGAATATCTTTGATAGAATTTAAATAGGTCTTTTGCGTCAATCTCAAAAAGTCCCTGGCTCTTGTCTCTAATTTCTCCACTTGGGTCATTAGACGGGATGCAATATATTTCTAACCAATTTCCCACATTTTCCGAGCTTAACTCTGCCTTCCTTTCGTGTTCTTGAGATAAATCTAATGCCTCTGCAACCCTTTTTACGATGAATCGTGCAATAAACCTATCAGTTGCGTTGTCTTTTTTGGCTGTTTTTAATAGGTCTTCCCAATAACCAACATTAGTAGAACTCTCAAGCCTGTTAACCTCCTTAGTTGTTTCGTCTTTCTCCATAGTTTCCATAGTTATTAGGGGCTAGGGGCTATAAAAATTGCCTGTGAACACATCAAAAATCTTCTTCATCTCATTATATTTCTGTGATATATCGCCCGATTTTAAGAAAAACTCTTTTTTCAATTCCGCTGTTTTTTTCTTTGCGCTTTCCATCCGTTGAATTAATTCTTCCTCGTATTCATATGCAGCACTTAGCTTGTATTCCGTTGCTTTTAAATCAACTTTGCCATCATGTATTTCGGTTTCTATTACTTTTAATTTCTCGGTTAATTTGTGGGTTTCTTCGCTCATGCCTTTATTGGTTCAATAGATTTGCTATACTCGTCATAGGCAGCAGCAGCCATTCGGATATGAAGTTCGCTATCTGCACGGCCAACAGGATCGGCTTGCCCGTTTAAAACCTGATCGAGAATAGTGTCTTTCTGATCCAGGAAATCGCCCATTAATTCTAGCAGGTTTTGTTTTATGTTTTCACTCATTGCTCCGTAAATATTAGCTTAACATGCGGGTTCTCTTTATTCATTTCCTTAGTTTTTACATAGGTAAGGAATCAAAAGTCTTGCTCTCGATATTTCTTACATTTTCAGTTACGGCGTTGCTTGAAAGCACCATGGCGCGCCTCAGTTCGTAGTTTAGTAGGTTGTTGGCCTGTCCTACCAACTTGGCTTGTGCGGCGGCTTGTGATGCGTCAATCTCTCCGCGATCTAACTTATCCATCTGCACAACCAAGTGATGGAAAAGCGATTTAGTATTAACTGGTCTCATGCTTCTTTAGTTTTGATTTATATTTCCGTTCAAATCGCAGGATGCGAACTTTTAGTTCAATCATCTCCGCTGTGATATGTGGCCGTATGCCGTCTCGGAATGCAGCAAATGATTTGGGGTTATCCTTATCCCCAAGCGCGTTATAAGCAACCTTTGTCAGGGACTCGATAGCCCTTTTATTATCTCGGCAATCAGAGCAAGTGGCAGAAATAATTCCGCGCCCGAACATTACACCCATGTCCAATTCCTTGAACTGTGATTGGTGCTTTACGTCTTCGCAAACCGCACAAATCTTCATGTCTTTGTCATAAAGTTCTGCTCGCTCTTCTATCGTTAGTTTTGCGTAGGCTGCTTTGCTCATATGCTTAGTTAAAACTTATGTTAAAACCATTCCACTTATCGCCCCCACCATTGCCTGAAACACTGAACAGGGGCTTTCCAAGGCATTTAATCAACTCCATTTTCCGGCGGTCAATCTTTTCAGCAAGAGTCCTGGCTTTGCCATACTTGAAAACCCAATAGAATTTCGGCCTTCCAAATGATCTGATGTCGTTACACCTAATGCTGCACCTGGTTTTCAGGTATTCGATTACGGACTCCTTTTGCTTTATTTGCTTTAGCTTCATTTCCTTAGTTTTCCATCGTTTACCAACCAGCTCTTTTTGCCTGATTTTAGCTGTTTATCTCTGAATGTTTCAGCCTCTTCCAGTGTTCCGAATGCGTCAAAATTAGTCCCGTTTTCGCTGAACTTTGTTGCTACTTCAAATGTCTTTATCGTGCTCATGGTATTCCAATTTCATAACCTTATCCACCATTATTCTTATCGTGTATTCCATTTTATCCAGCCGCTTTTCGCCCGGCAATGGCTCTGTGTATTTGTCAATAAATATGCCCGTAAAACCAATCAACAAGATAATGAATTCTTTCCAACTTAACAATTTTTGTTTAATGCCTCGCATGGACTTCCTTTTCAAGTTCTTTTACATCGCCCTTTAGTTCAATAATTGCGTCCGTGTGAATCTTTACCATCTGATCGGACTCTATGGCTTTCCGGTTCGTTGCTTTGTATTCCGGGCTGTCTTCACGGTCATAAAACCACTCACGGAAATCGTTGTTAAGTATTACGTCGCTATCTATGTCGTTCATACGGTTAACTACTGCCTGGTTTACAGTTTCGTCTTCTGAAAGTTTATCCTGTGCAATGAACCCGCCCCCGGTAAGTATGGTTATAACATAGGTCACGTCTTTGGCATTTTTCTTTAGCCATGATACTATTGATCCGTTTTTGTTTTCCGCGCTGTTACTCATTTTATGAAGGTACTAGTTTCATTTCACTTTGCTTATACATGATGTTTTGTTTCATTAATCCCAGACACTCATAAGCACCCTTCATTACATGCCTCAATTCATACATGGATGGATATTTTATATGTGCCAGTGTTTCCCCTTTTGCGGCACTTGCCCCGGTATCCATAACAGCCTTTTTTTCTATCTGAAAATCCTTGTGAATGTCGCTTCTTATTTTTTCCAGCCTATACATAACCGTTGACAGGTCTTTTGCCATTGAATTTATCATTCGTGCATCGTCCCATTCTGCCGCATAGTAACTATCAATGATCCCGTCAAGGCTTTCGATGAGGGTTTTGTATTCCATTTTAAAATAGTTCCGGCATTAGTTCTTTGATTCTAAGAAACGTGAATTGCTGTAACTTTTTAAAGTCTATTGTGGGGCTTTTGTGCTTCTTGACAAATTCCCAGGTTTCTTCCCTAACCAAATCGTAGTAAATTGTATTTAGCAGGCGCGGTATCATTCTCGAATTAAACCCGTCCTCGTTTTCTATTTTGGAATATATCTTGTCACACATGGCTTTGCTCACGAATTCATTGGCTATAACCATCTCGATGATTTTCTTCCCTTTTAATTCTGCAACCCCGTGTTCTTTTGTGTGTTTATCCTTAAATTCTGAGGTGACAATTTTTGCCCATGTTTGCCGGTTGTATTTGTTGTAGAATTCATAGTTTTTTAAAACAATTCCTTCGCCAATCCCCTTGCCATCCTCAATTAAGAATACGTTTTTCATCAATTGAGCCACTAATTGGTCATGGCTTGCGTTTTCTATTGAGCAAATGGGCAGTATGTAATCCAATCCAAATGCCTCCAGCCCCGGTGTGTATTCGTCGTAGGCAATGTAATTCATGGTTGAATCGTTTTCGTGGGTTATTTCGGCATCTTCTTTGTCGGTGCATACATCAAAAACATAGAATCTTCTCCACGCATCTTCCCGGTATGTTTTTAAGGCGTGCGGAACAAGCCATTCCCCGAATAGTCTGTGGGTTGGGTATTCTGCAAAATAGTCCGCTAGTCCGTGTTTCTCCAGTGCCCACGCATAGAACCCGGCATTATCTGAATCTAAAGTTAAATGGCGTTTCCGGCTCCCGGCCTGTAATGTCCCGTTCATCCAAATACTTGCGTTCGAGCCGTCAATCTTGGGAAATACAAAGCATTTGCCAATCTCTATATTTATTACCTCGGTGGTTCCAAGTCGCTCAATGTGCTGATACTTCTTAAATTCCATTTTAAATGAATTTGCTTACTATCCAACCAAACAATAGAATAATTATGCCAGTAAGTACAACAATGCCAATCGCACTGATAAGGATTCCCCAAAACGTTTCAAATTCAGTGTCGTCTTCTGTCTTGCGATAGTTAATAAACCCATAAATCAACATAATGCCAAACCCTTGAGCTACCGTTATTTCGTCGACTTGAAATGTTGGGACTATCAACCAATACCATAGTTTGGCAAATACGAATCCGTTGATAATCGGCGTTATGATTAGCACCGTTAACAGGGCTATAATTTTTCCAAGAATTTCCATTGTATTTGTTTTAGTGTGTTTCAAGCATTTCAATTACGTTTTTCAGTGTCTGGATTCTTACCTGTTTGTTGAATTCTTTGTCCACTTCTGCCCGGTTGTGGTTTTCTCTCGTTAAAGCCGCGAGATTCTCAATGTGATCTTTGCACTTGCTTCCACCCATCCCTCTGGCGCTTATGTGGTGAATGTCGTTAGAGGGCCTGCCGTTCATTATGTCGGGGATGTAATCACCTTCCTCAAACCCGTGGAACTGCATGTAGATTTTAGTGTGGGCTTTCATCTTTCAACGACATCGATTATCCGGTTAGTCCACCCGTTGATGTATTTTACCTGGCTGTTTTTGTTGCCGATTATCCGGTTGTAATATACCAGCCTGTAAAATCCATAGCGGTAAACATCAGCATCTTTTGCCTTGCGCAAGGTGTTGGGCCCTATAATCCCATCGGCTGCGGCCCCTACGCTTTCCTGTAACAGTTTGGCGGCGCGGTTTAATCCCATGTTTACAGCGGTGTCGAAATGGATATACCTTACATCCTCGGGTAGTTTGTCGCAATGGGATTTGTTCCAGTAGTCAAACCGGTAAAGGACTATAGCCTCTTCCCGCGTCATGTTTTTAATGTCGTGGTTCGGGTAGGCGGCTGCGCTAATTCCATACTTAGTGCCTTTTAGTTCGCCCACATTTCGTTTGCCTCCTGTCCAGTTTCCGTTGTCAACCGGGTCGTCTGTGAATAGCCCCTCGTGTTTGAGGACGCTTTCAATTGCTGTTTCAAATGTCATATCGCTTTGATTTTTCCTTGTGTTATTAACTTTTTTGCTCTGAATAGGCTTTTGTGTCCCAAATACTTCATTATCTCAATGCGCCCTCGCCAAACGTGGACACCATCCGTATAATTTTTTGTTCGCATTTCGCGCAGTATTTCTTTTTGGCTTTCAGGGCACTTTCTTCCTAAGGCCGAAATTTTTCGCTTGCTTTCTTCTGTGTGTATTTTATAGCCGATCACGCCTTTATTCCAGGGTGTTTTGCTTACTCCGTACATTGGGTTGTTTGACCCTCTTACATTCCTCCCAAAGAATCCGTTTTTATTGGCATAGGACATGTTGAAAAACAAAGGATTGGTCATTGCCTTAAATTGTAATTGCAGTAAATATTCTAATTTAAGTGCCCGCTTCCTAGTTTTGGTAGTAGTTAGTATTTGTGTCCTAATCATGCCATCGTCTTTTAGCATCTTATAAGACCATCCCCACGCTTTTGATTTTACAGACCCGCAATAGCCAGCCTCGATTTTTTTGATTGATGTTGATCCGATATAGTAATATGGGAACCCCTCTATTTTGCCTGTATACGTGGTGACATATACGCAATATGAGTTACCCTTTACATATCCACCCTCATGGCCTAGCACAAGTTCTATTGCTTCTTCGAATTCCATAGTTTTTAGTTTTTACTTCCCTTAGTGATAAATGGTCTGATAGTTTCATTTTTTTGCTGGTTGTATGGATCGTATGTGCATGTGTGTGTCCGCAGTGTCGTAATTCATCGGCTCCAATACCTCAGTAATTGCCTTGGCCGCCTCGTAATCCTCTTTCCGTATCATTTTTTTATACTCTTGCATGTAATCGTAAGCTGTTTTTCTTTTTGCCGCTATGTCGGCTTTGCATTGCGCTTTTACAGTTGCATACCGGGCCTCATTCCAACTCATGCTACCACTTTAAATTCCTTAGGAATATACCCTAGTATGTCAATTGGTTCGCTAGGGTTGCAATTTGGCGGGCATGGCGTTGGCTCAGGTGGGTCTTTTGTTCCGTCTGATAATGCTAACCCGATTAATAAAAAAATGGTTGATAATAATACTCTTAGCTCTGTCATGGTTTTTGGTTTAAACGTTAATTCTTAATTGTGCTGTTGCTGTTATTATTTCTTCGCATAATCTGTCTGGTATTTTAGACCGGTCAAATGCGTTTTTCTTGCCTTGAGTGCCCTTGCCCAGAGCTCCGGTTGCTTTTTTAGCTGCGTAGCCTCTTGGTTGTTTGTCGTGGTGGCATTTTACATTACCGTTGAAGCATCCTGGATCTGGAAACCAACCCAAAGGATTGAACATTGATTGTATGTTATTACTCCAGATGTCGGTAGGTTTTGCGGCGGTGTCTCCGTATTTACAATACCATACTGTTGCCCGTTCCAGGTTTTGCATAAATGGCATTTTGCGTAAGTAGCCCCGTGGATTCTCGATGTAGAACGGGCAGTCGTATTGGTCAATAAGCCTGAGTGTGTTGATTATAACCCTGTCGGATTTTGCGGCAAATTCTGTTTTTGGTTTGCCCATGTCCCGGTGGTGTCCTATCGCAGATATAGAATACGTTGTGCAGGGTGGGCTTGCCCAAATCATATCGGGGATAAATGGTATATCTGCGGGCGTTAAGAATTCAATATCCTTTACCAAGTCAATGCCGCTAAAGTTTTTGTTGTCCACAGAAAATACCGTATGGCCTAACCTGTCGGCTGCTTTGCCTATCGATCTGCTGCCCGCGAAAAGTTCTAGTATTTTCACCTTGAATTTAGTTCGGTTCCAGTGTTTCGTTTAATGCTTTCAGGCTGTTTTCCGCTTCCTCTGCCCGGACTTTCCATTTGTCCCGGTCAGTTTGTGCTTCTACCAATTTAATTCCTAGGCCCGTAGTGAGATTGTCAAATACCTCAAATGACTGTATCAGGTTTTCGATATTCTCGCACATATCCCAAAAGAATTTTACTTTTTTCTCGTTTACCGGGTTTTCCTTTTGTGCCGATTCGTGCAGTTTGCTCAGATTTTCGCCGTGGGCAATCATGTTCTGCCGGGCAACCATCTGGTGTAGGTGTGGATCGTATTCTACATTCATAATTTTCGTGATTTGTTTTCGTATCCCATGCTGTCCATTTCCAAAAACCTGCTTATAGCTGAGTTGTGAAACAAGTCGATAGTGCCGAGCTTGCCTACACCCTTTGGTTTGGCCTTTTGAACAATGATCTGCGTTTGGTTTTCCATGAATAGCTTTTGCCCTTCGGCATCTTCCATCCATGCAGGCGGTCGGTAAACCAGCAGCATCGTAAAAGCCCTGCGAAACCACATTTTGCCCCCAGCCCATTCATCGGCCAAAGCAGGCATCTTGTATCGCTTTTTTGATTTGCGGTTTAATTCCTTGTGCGTTTCCCCGATGTGGTTTACCAGTATATCAATCCTGTTGGTGCGGTAGCTTTCCCGGCAAACTATTTTTAAGCATTTATTCAAATACCGTGCGTCGTATTCGATATCCTCCAAGTCGTTGAACGGGTCAATCGCCGACATGTCGAAGGTTAATTCACGGTTGATCTGAACAGATTCCAGTTCCGTGTAAAATTCGTCGATGGTTAAAACGGCTTCGGGGTCTACAAAATGAAAGTGCTTGTCTACCCATGCACAAGCCCCGGTTTGCTCGGCCAATGTTAATTGCGTGTAAGGTTTTCCGGTGTATTTGTGGCATAGTTCCGCGACAATATCCCGGCCCTTACCTGATTCGCCTAAGTAAACGAAAGATTTCCAGCCGTATATCTCGGCGCATGTTACCATGATTTCGAGTAAGACTTCAGTCTTGCCACTAAATGGTTCCCCGGCAATGAATAGCGGATATCCCTTGCACAGTTTTATCACTTCGTCCCAACAGGTAAACCCGAAAGAATGAGTTATTAAACCCCCCTGTTCTACATACCGCAGAAGGTCCGACTGGATTGCGCTATCGCCCGCCCTGAATGTTTTCATATCCCGTAGTCGATTGGTATGTGGTCAGGCACGCCATTCTCGGGCAGGTCATCGTTCCAGGTTTCAGCGTTTAAGAAAGTGAGTGGGTGTTGCCGTGAGGGGTATGTGCCATTGGTGTTAGTGCGCTTAACGTATTCGGGAACATAAATTAGTAGCATCTCAATGTCCTCCGATTTTAGCTTTGCCCATTTGCGCTCAGTTCCTTTTTTGTTCTTCTTGTGGTTATACACATTCCAGAATTCATTAAACCCCTTTTTATCCTCTTCTCTTCTCTTCTCTTCTCTTATGGCATCACTTTCGCTTTGCGAATCAAATGCGGTCGCATTGCGGTCGCTTAAACCCTTGGTATTCCTGCGTTTCTCCCAACCGATTCGAGCATTTTCGCTGTTTTTTTCGCTTATTGATTCAAATTCTGCTAGCTGTTCATTAAGGAAATCAATGCAAATAGAGTCGTCAACAACTGCGATAATGTTTTCCTCGCAAAGCGAATCTAATGCGGTCGCATTGCCACCGCATAACTTTTGCACCGCTAACTTAAAGGGTACGTCTCCGAGTCTTGACCAATACATTGAACACAAATCCATAAACAAACCTTTATCCTCTCGCGAAAGGATTTGTATGTTGCCGTTGTCCCACGCGTTCGGTTCGAACTTGAAATAAGGAAGCTCTTTTGCCATTAATAAAAAACCCAGCACAGAACTTGTCACAAGCGATTATGCGCGCTTGCCCTTTCGGGAGCCCTGTGCTGGAATTATGTAAGTTTCGTGTATACATAATTTAATTTTGACGCTACTAACATACTAAATTATTTCAACCCCCGGCTTTATTAAACAAAAAGGTTGCTAACAATCAATTCACAGATAGGGCTTTCTAGGTGCACCTGCATTTGTTTCCGGCGGTGGCGGGGTATGCGACAATCGGGTTATGGCTTCGTCAAATGGCATATCTAATTTTAATGGGTTGTGCGTTTTTTCACTATGGCACTTATGGCAAAGGGTTTGAAGATTGTCTATTGTGCAACCACCCCCGCCTTTATGCACGGGAATGATATGGTCCGCATCCCACTTGTCGTCATAATCACCACACGATCTGCAATAACCCTGATCTAATTCCCATAATGCCTCTCGAATTACAGACCCGTCCCCTTTGATTATGTGGAATTGTCTGAGGGCATTGTGGGTGCATTCTTTGCTTGCCCAAACCGTCCTTCTGCCTGTAAGTTCCATTTTGCAGCCACACGCACAAATACCTTCCAATGAAGGGAAAATGCTTTCCATCGTTAGTTCCTTTTGATACCTTAAATGCCGATTAATGATGTTGCTGTCGCCCATCAATACGCCATTGTAGCGTATAAAAAACTCAGCTGTTATTAATTCCCCTACCATCATTTGGACACCATTGTGTTTTGTTTCCATAACTATTTTTTTCTGTTGTCAACAATGTAACCTATGTAGGCCAGGCAAGCCGAAAACCCTATTGCTGCGAACAATAACACTATTATTTCAACTACTATCATATCTCGCTATTTATGTCGTTAGGAATTAACCTGATCGATTGCTCTAAGTCCGGGAAACACCCTAAGTTGTTATTCAACCAAAACACAGTATAATCCATTTCGCGCTTTAATCTGTTGATATCCCCGTCCAGTAAATCATATTCCATAAGTGTTCCATCTGCAACAACACAGTCAATCGTTCCGGTCTGTAGCATCATGGCTAAACCCCACCTGTATTTGTTGATGGTGTGCCAGTTTTTCCGACGTCTTGCGGATGCTTTCATTGGGATATTTCGTCAATGTGTGTGCCGATTTCCCCTTGCGACAGGTGGCTGTGCTCGTCAATTCCCTGCTGGTTGCGCTTTAGTTCCACTATCATGGCGTTGACACCGGATGTAGAAATTTCCCCCCGCAGTTCTTTATCAAACCGGTGCTTGGTTTCATCGTCGTAAGTTGAATTGGCGATAAGGCTTGAAGCATAATCAATCAACTCAAAACTTGCTGGTAAATCGTATTCTGAATTGTCCAGCTCAATCGCCTTTGTCAGATTTTCGCTTTTATCAGACTTAGGAAGGTATTTGTAAAGCCGCTTTATAACGCTTTTGCGGCACATTTCGCCCTCGTGCGATACCCACACACAGTTTTTAGTAGATTCTTTCTTAAACGCCTTGTAACTCTCTGACATTTCACGTATATCGTGGCAGTCTGCGATAGTCATCAACTCAATTTGCTTTGTGCCGTCAGGCAATACGGCAACCGCGTAAACCTTTTCGATGTCTTTGCTCTTGAATTGTGGTTCGTGTTCTATTCCAGGCTGTGTTCCAAGAGTGACTTTAAATGTGTCATCTTTGAAAACCAGTTGCGAGTAGATGGTTGTTACGCTTCCGGTATCGGTCAGCAGTTTTACGAGTCCCTGGTATCCCGGCATGAAGTGGCATTCGATTTCGTTGGTTTTGTAGTTCTTGCGCGGGACCAAGTATCCAAACCCAAGAACAGGGTTAAGCGACAGGCCGGTGTTGGCAATGTTTAAAACGGCCTGTAGCTTGCTTTTGGTTGTGGCTTTGTCCAGGTATGCGTTTGCGCTGAATAGCTGTAACGCGAAACTGCATTCACGCTGGAAGGTGTCCTTGTCCGTTATATTGACAAACTTGGTTTCTATTTTTTGTAGTTCTGCTTTCATTTCAATAGTGTTTTTATCAGTTTGTTTTGTTGGTGCGATTTAATGAATAAACTAACTACCCCGCCGAAAAGAAGGCCAAACGCAATACCCTCAATGGTGTTTCTTCTGATTTGCTGCTCAAACAGATCGCCGTGAAAGGTGTTCATCTCTTTAATAATCTCGCACAACTCAATAAATATTTCGATTTCCATTTTAGTGTGTTTATTTAGTTTCGATTTCCTTGCTGTAAGTGTCTGAGAAAATTACATATTCAACCTTTCCCTCGCAGCACTTAATATGAAGAACCTTAAAAGAAAAGTCAGGGTCTTCTATTTCGTGGGTTTTGCATTCGTCTTCTTTTCTGATTGTAGTGGCGTTTAACCTTCGTTGTAACCAGTCCAGTTCTTGTGGTGGTATGCCCATAGAGAAAACCTTGTAAAGGTTGCCCTCTGTCCTTCCTGAGATGCAGTAGGCTACTTCGCGGAACTCTATTTCGAGTAGTATGGATTCAACTGTCATTCGTATTGCGTTTTAATAAGTTCCTCAATAACACCAGACTCGTGAGGGGTAACAGTCCCCAACCATGTCCAGTCGGAATTACAGTAAAATGCAGCCCGGATCATTATGTCCCATGTGGATTCAGCTTCTTCGCGTTGTAGTCCGTCGTTAAACCAGTGTTTTGCCGGGGCAAGTTCGGTTTCAAGTGCCGTGAATTCAACGAAGATTAGTTCACCGTTGTATTCCAGTATCCATTCGTTCCCGGTTCGGTCTTTTATTTCGATGTTTTCCAGTATCATTTTAGTGGGTTTTAATTAAGTCGTTCTATTTCGTCCGTTAGGTCCGTGATCTCATCAAAAAGGGTTTCAGATAATTCGCCCTCTTCTTCCATCATTTCGGCTAGTTCAAAAACCTTAACCATTGCTTGTTTTAATTCTTCTGTTGATGTCATTTTAGCGTGTTTTAGTGTTTCCATACAGCTAATATAGATATATATCTAATACGGTGCAAGTATTTAACAAACTATTTTCAAGAAATAACGAACTTTATAACAATACCAAGGGCTACCGAGGTTATTTTTTCGTATCTTTAATGTCGAAATGATCGTTTAAAAGGCTGTTTATTAGCCAGTTCAGATTGAAATTACCGTTCTTTGACTTCTCTTTCATTATCGCTTTTTCAATGTCCGGGGTTAACCGGGTTAGATAGTTGTATGTTAACATAGTTTTTGGTTTAATTTGTCTCCTGTGAATTGGTTAGGGCTTGTTTGGCATCTTCCCAGCATTTTGGCCGACTGAAACCAAAAGAAATTGTTGTTACAAATTCAGATGACGTTCCTCTATTGGAAATATAGGTGTCCGTTAGTATCTTTAATACTTTGGCTAATTCTGTATTTTTAATTCTCTCTTTCGCCAACATAGACTCAATTTCATCTATATATGTTGTCATATCACCACTGCCATGAAACGCCTTATTTTTCTCCTTGGCCGCCTTTAGTTCGGATTCAACAGATGTTAATTTCTCTTCAATGTGGTCGGCGTATTTATTGAACTTTTTAATATGGGTTGACAGAATAACACCATCCCAAGCCGTGTAATGCAGGTCTTCGGATAACTGTTTAACCATTTCTCCATTACTTGGTCTTTTCCTCATGGCTTCAAGGTGTTAATGTCTATTGCTAAACCTTTTTCAATCAGGCCGAATACGTCGAAGTGCCATTCAAGAAGATATTCTCTGAATTGCTCAAACATTTTAAACTCGATATATTCTATTGTAGCACCATCTTCTATTTCAACCTGAAAATCTAGTTCATCGTCTATAACTATTTTTGATGGAAATGCTGAATTAATTCTTGGTAGTGGCCAAAACTTTTCCCCGCTATACTCTATTTCTTCATTTAGGTCGGATAAGGGGCGTAGGAGTAATTGACACGCATCGTAACCTAAAAACTGATATATCGGGAGCCTGTGCTTTGTGTAATCCACGTCACTGATTAGCACGTCCAGTGTCCAGATTTGTGTTTCGGAAGGGCCTGCGAACTTGCCCGTTACGCTGTAGGAGGAATATGGCATTATGTGTTCTAGTTTCATGGCTTCAAGGTGTTGTAAATGGTTGTGTTCATCTTACTTAGGTCTTAGGTGTTTGGTGATTTTTTCCAGTTCAATAATTCGGTTTTCCATCTTAACAATTATGCGGATCAACTTCTGCACCTGTTCTGCCGTTCCTTCTGTTGTGTACATCTTACTTAGAGTTTGAGATTCTTTTGATTCGTTCCAATAAGTCACCGGTAAACATTTGACTATGGGGCAAGGAATCTGCTCGTTGTGCAATTTCTTTTAACAGTTCCACCAACTCCCTCGGACTCTTGCCAGTCTCGTTGGCGACGTTGAAGGCTTCGAGAATAAAGTGGGTGTCAGTTGTGCTATTTAGCCCGTTTACAATTATGCTCGTAGAGCTGCCGTCAGTCGTAAACAGTTTCTTTATTGCTGTAGACCCATCGTAGCTGAATTGACTTTTTGTTATTTTCTCTGTGTCCATAGTCTTAGATTAAGTGTGTTTAGAAAATATGTATTTATACCCCTTTAGGTTCCGGGGGTGGGACTGAAGTGCGTGTATTATTTCTTGCTCTGTCGCATTTGTGTCAACTCGGAAGTGTTTTGTCCTTCCCGATGGCAACTTGTATCTAACGTTCTTATACGCAGGCCGTTTATAAGGCTCGCCGTGAAGCTGGTCGTGCATTGTGCCCTCTGCAATTTGCTTGGTGGATATCTCTATTGTTGACTCCATTTTAAGTGTGTTTATACCACAAAGATATATATCTTGTTGGAACTACCAAACTTTATGGTGATTATTTTTAACTTATATTGTTTAATGTATCGTGGATACCAACCCTAATATGCACTTATCATTAAAGAGCAATTAGCTTTAGCTGGCCTTTATCTATACATGCCTGTAATTGTGAGTGAGGAAATTAATCTTGTGCATTCTTTCCCGTCCTTGGTTGGTCGAAGGCACTCACGCGATAAATCAACTGGTTGTTTTTAACTGTGTTTTTGGCAGTTCAACCGCATACAACTGCTCTTATGTCGTGCCCCGGACAGGGATCGAACCTGTATGCTCTAGGCATAGGATTTTAAGTCCTACGTGTCTAACCAGTTTCACCACCGGGGCAGTAGTGCCGAAGGTGGGACTCGAACCCACAGAACTCTTGATCCTAAATCAAGCGACTTTGCCAATTTGCCCACTTCGGCTAATGCCATAAAAAAACCCCGCACTAAAATCACCAACCGTGCGGGGTCTTAATATTGTGTATGAGAACACAAGCTGCAAAACGTTTTAGCCGGTTGGTGATGGCTGAATCTCTTTAAGAACTACAAAGATAACAAAAAAAAGCCCATCCAGTCGCTAAACCAAACAGGCTTTGTTCCAAGCCGCCCGAGTGCACCGGACACTGAACTCATCTTGAGACAAATATACAAAAAAGCCCCGGCGAGCAACCGGGGCCAAACACACAATATGGAATAAAGCCTGAAACGGCCAATACAAATATACTACTTTTTCAGTTGTTCTTTCCAGTTCTCAATGTCCGCATCAGAAACATATATCTTGCCATCTGGCGATTGCTTCTTATCACCAGACACCACCCGGTTTGCCATCCAATTACCGAAATTCACAACATCCTTTTTATTAAAGTAAGTAACCATCTTCTTTAGTTTTCATGGTTATGTGGCATTATTGCCGTTTATTCTTTTCCGTGTAAGCGGTTAAAAAGGCCATACCAAGCGAATAGAGAGCCCCTACGAGAGCCAATCCAATATTAAGCCACGTTATACCATTAGCCACTATATCGGCCCCTGCGATGATTAAAATAGACCCTGTGACCCCTAGATTCAATACACGCTTACTCGATATCGCTACACCCTTCTTTACTTTCTCATGGATAAAGCTGTCATCTGAATCGCGGGTCTTGTCTTTTACCAGCGATAGCACGGTATTAACAATCCCACCCGACGGGTTGCCGATGTTTTTGGTAATCAAATCTTTTATCTTATGGAAGATTCCTGTCTTTTCAGTCATAGTTTCTAGTTATAATCGTTGTTGTAATCCCCGTTGTAATCCCCTACTTCGTTAATGGGGTTGCCGTTTCCCTGGTCATTACTGGGGACAATGTTTTTTAGTTTGTAAAAGGATTTGACATCCTCATCTCCAGCGCCCGTATTGTTCACTATCAAGTCCTGACCGGCCTGTAGATACTGACTGGCTGAAATGTTGTTTACGACCAATATATCGTAAAGGTTCTCTAAACTTCCGAACTTTTCAATACAAAAGTCAAGGACGCTTTGTGATTCCGCTACTATCATGCCTTTCTTGTTGCCTCTACCGAGATTACTATGTTGTCTTCGATCTTCACGTTGTCCACCCGGTAGTTGTCCGCTATAAGGTTCTCTCTTACCTTCTGGTCTTTTTCTGCCGCATGGGTCGGGCCTAATAAATCCTTTGTAATGTTAATGCCCAATGTCGGAAACTGGAAAAACTGCCCTGGCCCGGCCTGGAAAATATGTTCAATGTGCTGCTGATCGCTTGGGCCTATATCAAGATCACCGTCTTTGATTGCGATGTCCCCGTTGAATAATATGTCTTCGGCTGCCATTATTTAATTCCCTTTCTTTTGGCGTACTGGCCCCAAAGGGCATCCGTAGATTCGTTTTTATGAGCATCAATGTTATTGTAAATCCATCTTGCTACGCGCTTTTTCATAGCCCCGGCAAGGACCATATTCTTTACAAAAGAAAGTCCGTGAGCAATGGAAACGACAGTCCACGCAATAAGTGGGATTAAATCAAGGTATTCAGCATTGGCCGCATTCAACATTTTGGCAACCTCAACAAGCCAAAAAACGAAATACAGAACGAAAAAGCTTGCTATGAATATAGGAAAAGATTCTTTCAACCTCTTAGACTGAAAGCCTATTCCGCGCTTAATGTCGCGAGAAATCGCGCTGTAAATGTCAGCAGCTATAAAAACCGCATAGGGAATCAGCAGGTATGGGTATGGATAGACGTATTGCGAAACCCACTCCGCAACCCCAAACGATATAACGGATACCAGCAAGAACGATTTCATGTTTCTAAATATCTTTTTGTGGAAATAGTCCTTAATTAATATTAAGCCGCCATTAATCCCAAAAAGTCCCTTACTTGAAGTATTTTCGGACGTTGTAGTTGCCCCATTCATAACAGTTGTTGTTTTTAGCATCGAACTTCTCGCCACTTCTGCTTTCTAAGTATGCCTGGAATTCTATTGGTGTGATGTCTTCTGCGCGTCTGAGAACAAAATCATCCATGTCAAACTGGGATGCAACCAGCACCACCTCAAATCTATCCGTTTTAGAATTAAACCGACCTAGTTTACCATTGACCATTCCGATGTGTGCGTTCAAGGCATCGCCCTGAAGAAGTGCCCACCAGAACTGAATCCATTTATTTGGAACTTTTGCACCGAACATTACTACGTCAGGATCGTATGGTTGACTTACTATGAGGTCAGAACGCCATTTGTGGGTGTTCCAAGTCACCCATAAAACCAAAAGTCCAAACGCAATCCAGTAACCATATTGAGACACCCTGACTGCGTAATTATCGAATATAGGGCTATCTACCCCGACTACAGCAAAACCCTGCGCTACAAACATTGATAGTGTCATCAGTATGCTCGCAATTAGCATTAGAGTTACTCCGATATATTGTTTGTATGTCGATCTACGGTATAAATACAATATTAAATACTGCATGTAAAACAACGTGAAGAAAACACACGCCCAAAGGAACTTTAATTGCAGCGTCTTATGTACAAATTCGTGAGCGTTAAATGTGAACAGCAACAATAAGGGCAGTAGAATAAACCGCCCCGTCCTGGAAATCAAATAACCTATGTTTATGATTATCCTAGGCATGTTAACCCGGCAACCCATCTATTATGGTCCCCCACCCTGCACTTCTGGAAATCCCGCCAAGCGTTTCAATATCAGCGGCAGTCCTGTTGTTTATATCATCAATAATATCCTGTATATCTTCTGAGGTTCCTTCGCCTATTTCAATAGGCCCAACCATGGCGTGGTCTTGCTGGATTGCAACATCCTCGTTAATCTCTGAAAGCTGTGCCGGTGTGCAGTCCCTCAAGTGCTCAAGTAGTTGGGTATCTGAGTAATTTAATGACATTAGTATGGTATATTAATTAGTTTAACATAGTCTTCCCGTTTTTCTTCGACGCCGGGAATGTTTTCGTCGTTTAAAGCATTAATTCCGCCCTGCAAACCTTCGCGGTTAACAGGATATTGAGTGATTTCCGCAGCAAGAATACGCGCAAAAGCCTTTCTTCCGTCTTTGCCAAGATCGCGCTCAACCATTTGATACAACTCAGTAATCACCAACGCCTTCAGTCGGTTTTCTTCGTCGATCGCCTGCTGCCCTTTATATTTAGCAGTTACTATTCTCTTGCCTACGGGCTTGTTGTTGCTGCCATAATACTCATAGGTGCTTCTCTTTCCATCCAAAAGATGTTGCCCGTCAACATCCACCCATCTGTGATGTTCCATTACCGTCTGAACTATCACATCGTCATCCTGTCTTTTAAAGGTTGTTACACCGATGCGTTCGTCATGGTTTGCCTCAATCTGCCTGGATTCAGAATAAACACCGTTTACCGCAGCGTTCTCATGGCTTAAAAGAATGTCCCGGCCAATAAGCGGAACACGCTCCGGCATAAGCTCAATATAACCCTCAGAGCCGCCTTCAAGGTGCGTTTTCAAGTCCTGAATGTATGCGTTAACCTTTCGCCTTTCTGTTCCTGTGAGGACCGCCTTCTCATCTATTACCGTATAGATATGTTCAAGCATTTGCAATTTATCATTCATGTCATCAGCACCACCGATGCCTGTAATATTTCTACATCGTTGGATTGTGCGTTCTTTACCTGGTGGGTTACGATGTCATCCTTGGCAAGCTGAATAAAATACTGCCCTGAGATGTCTATTTCGTCCCCTGACGCCCCTGTTTTCTGTCTTCCGGTAGTCAGCTCGTCTGGTGTACCATTGATCGCCACACACGACGATATTAGCTGATTGGCTACTGAGCAACTAACACTCACCCCTTGAAAAGCCATATACTCTCCTGGCACAACACATTTTAACTCGTTGTCGTTCTGAAACACGAACGCCCCGTTTGTTGAGTCGCCATCCGTATAGTCAGTTATTTCATGGAAAGCGGTGTCCGCTATGGTGATTGTAATCCCTTCGTCAACCTGTGCCATGTATCCCCTTCTGTCTAAGCCCATGTCTGATAGGTTGTTCCGTCCCATATTGCGATAATAGCAGCACCGGTAGCGGTTAGGTTTTCAGAATATCCACCCGGACCCGTTACGGCAATATTAGCACCGCCCTTGCTTATAAAATAGGTGTTGTGGTTGCCTGAGTCGGGCGCGTCAAGAGAAATTACCAGCAACCCTGCGTTCTGGCACATCAAAACAGTGTCATCATCCCCGGCTGTATAAGGGCTGTCTGAATCGGTTAGTGTGCGTTGTCCAAGCCCAAAGGCCCCGCGAAACTGAGATACACCCCGGTTAAATTCACAATAGGTTTTATCTATCGCAAGCAAATCGCTCATTTCTCTTATCTTGAACATCCTGTTGTCGGACGTCAGGCGAAAAATTCTTTCTCCTAAGAAGCTACCTCCTGCATGTAAAAGGTCTAAAAATGGCGGGTCTTCGGATTCAATGGCTATGCCCGCATCACCTGACCCTGAACTTCTGAAATGCCATACCTTGTCATAAGAACCCAAAAGACCATCGAAATACCCCCCTGGCGTGGATGTTGCCTGTCCGTTCTGAACAAGAAAGTCATCTCCGAAACCAACCTTCGTGGGTGTTTCAAAATGGAAATATGAGTTTACCTGTGCGTCATCGGGGTCGCGGTCCCATCCACTAAACCCTTCCGACAAAGGCGAACACCCAATGGCAAAATCTATGACGGGTTCTTCAAATGGCCCTTGCAAAAACCTTAATTGTGCATGGTTCTGATCGTCTTTGCGAACGACTTCTATTCCGCTGGAATCACCACGCGCGACCCTGAAAAAGCTTTCTTCTACATACCCGGCCCTGGTGGTCATACAAATGCCCCTCCTATATCAGAAACATAAGCCCTCCATGCGACATTTACCCCACCTAGTCCTTCCACCTGAACTAATAAAGTATTGGCTGTGCCCACATTAAAAGTCAACCCCCCTAAGGAGGTAGCCGGGTTATAGGTTAATGCCGTAGCCTGATTGCTTATTGTGGTGGTTCCGGCAGTGCAGTCAATAGCAAGATGCTCTATTTGTGAAAACCTCTGAACCGGTGAATCATCATGGGCTACCACATTCACCGTCATTGTGAAAGAGGCATTAGCCCCTAGTGCTATACTTAAAATTGTAGTAACTGTGGCGTCTGTGGTTCTCAGCCCGCCGGTTGCGCCTCTTATTCTTTGTTCTGTGATGCCCCAGTTAAAATTTCCCAAAGCATCAAGCTTAACTCCAGCGCCGGGCGCAATTCCTATCCCCACGTTGCCGCCGGTCAGCATCATTTCAAGGTCGCCTATTCCTTTGGTGTCAATCTTGCCGTCGATGTCAGAGGCTACACCTATTGTAGTCCATGTGGGTGTTCCTGTTCCTGCCGCAATTACAAGACTCCAGTGAGATGTTCCGGTGTTGTCGGTGAAGACTATTAAGGTTGACCCGTTTACGCCAACCAGTTCAGCTACTTTGCCTACGTGTGGGTCTGTAGCGGTGACTAATACGCTGTCAAGAAGATTCTCTAAAAACGTATTGTGAATACTCCCCGTTATAGCGTTGGCCGCATTAGTGTTGATATTCGCGTCTTTCTCGGCTTTTAATGCTGTTCTTGTGTCTGCCATTATGCTATTGTTCCTGTGCCAACTGCCGCTACCGGTCCCGCTGGCAGGGTTCCTGTTACTGTTGTTGACACCAATCCGCTTTTAACAAAATTATTGATTGCAATTGTCATATCAAAAGCCAGTGAATTTATAGCGTCCTGCTGTGACTGTCCGCCAGTCTCGCCATCAAATACTTTGACTTTATCAAACGCTGCGGTTAGCGCCCCTCTCAGTGTAGTCGTATCTAGTGCCATCAGATAAATATGTTGTTTATTGCGTCATTAAAGGTAGTGAATTTGACTTGTGTGGCAGCCGAAAAACTTCCCGGTCCCGAAGGTGTGAGAATAATTGCGGCTTTCAAATCTGTGATAAACGTATTCATTATAGTCTTAAAGTTTTTGCCACCGGCCTCCAACTGTATAGAATCCAACTCAGCCATAGCGGATACAAAACCGTTTTTCCTGTCCTCAAAGGTAACAATTACCGTGGTTCCGTCCGTGGGAATCAAAACCACGCCCTTCGTTTCGGAAAGAACAGATTGAAGCCTTATCCCGGTGCGCTTGGCCTGACCCTCGATTGGGGTGAAGTCACAGGTTCTCGTAGTGGAATTAACATTACTCACCGTTCCACGCATGGAATAGAAATTCTCAATATCTATTTCCTTGCGGACAAGGTCCGAAAATGCCTCTGATATTGCTCCTGTATCGTTCAAACTTTGTTTCTTGGTGTGATAGTCTGTCTTCCACCATTCACCCCAAAGGTAGTCTGTATTGACTTAATAATATAGGTTCCTTCGTGGTCGGGATTTCCTTTGTCGATCAGTTGAACTTTGTCATCGTGGTTTACGGGTGGGTCCAGAAACCCTGTAAAAGCACCCTTGAGCCCTTCCCATACGTACTTATCAAGGTTGTCGTTTATTATTTTTTTGATCTCTGCCTCGTTCCGATCCGGCACATTCCATTTATGGGTGACTCCGAATGTCTTTACTTTAGTAGCCACATCAGCAAGGCTTTTAATAACATTCTCGCCGTTTTCCTTAAACCCGAAAAAGGTCAGAACTGAATTGTCCGGTTGTTTGGATTCGAACCGTATCGCCAAAGTAGTGTCGTCATCGCGGGTAAATTCCAGACTATCCGACACCACGTTAAACTGGAAGTCGAATATATGAGTAGTGCTTACCAGTGATTTGATCGCGTTGATAACTCTTACAAACAACGTTCCGTCCTGAAAATAAATGTTATAACCGAATTGCTTTTTAAGAACCTCAAATATCGAAACAGCGTTAACAAATCCTTTATTGTCTATGTGAAAGTCGCCTATTTTAGCAGTCTCATCGTCGTAAACTATCTTCAACCCCGCCTGAGATGCTGTTGCCTTGTCAACTACTGTCTTGATGGTTGGGTTTGTGAATAATTCAGTGGCTAAATTGACCTGTTTTAGCTGCCACATCTGATCCTCGCACATTATTTCCATCGGTCTTGTAGGGCGTATCCGGTCTATAAACCCCTCAAATCGGGTAACAAGTTTAGGAAAATAGCCTAGTTTTATAGTAACCGCATCCCCCCGCTTAAACAGGCCCTTGGTTCCGGCCGTGATAGTGTTGCCGTTTTTGTTTCTCAGCGTATTGGGCATAAATATAGAAGCAGTATCCGTGAATGTTTCCCAGCTACTATCAATCGTTACGCTGTTCACATAGTCAAAGACAAACTTTGTAGTTGCGCCCTTTCTTTGGATCGTTATTTCAGAACTAAGTCGCAGCACTTACCTCGATCTCGTTAAACCCTACCGGGAAATCACTTAATAAATTAATCTGGAACACCTGCGCGTTATAAACACCCCTTTCCTGTGGAAAAGAATAGCTCATCACAACCCAGTCGTTACTAGGCCCGGCAATGCCATCGCCGTCAATAAAAGCATTTATAAACGTGCTGGTTATTCTAATAGCCGCAGGAACCTTTAAAATGGCTATCAGGCGGTTTCTGTCAAGGGTTGGGGGTAGGTTGCCAATGTTGGCAATATTCGCCCCTGCCACGTCAGCACTTTTACCCCTTAATATGCCCCTGTTTTCTCCAACCAACAGGCCGGTAAGCGTCAAGGAATAATCGCTGTCAGAAATATATTCTTTTACCGTTCCGTTTCTTCCCTGTATTGAAGTAGTTATTATATTTTTGGTTTGGTTCATCTCTGCAAGTACAGACTGAACCTTAATTCCATCGTATTCGGTGGCATCTGCGCCGACTGCTGCGGCAGGATCATCATATTGCCCAGCCTCGAAAACAATCTGACCAAATACAGGTGTGCCAAACATGCTATCGCCGCCTTCTGCCTTTGACGCCGCCGCCAAATCCGCCTCAACCGTATCATACCCACGGCTTTGTTTTTGATGAGCAAACAAAAGGTTTTTTACCGCCCTTGAGCTCAACCCCTGAAGATTGAAGTTATGTTCAACCTCGGTTCTTAATCCCGATCCAACACCTAAAAAGAATTCTGTCATCTCGGTGCTATGGATTGAACATCAGAAAGCATCTCTAAAAGGACCTCTGTGATGACTTGTTTAGATTCATTCATCCCTTCCCGCATGTTATTAACATTGTTGTTTATGTTTTCAACAAGGGTTTCGATGTTTATATTGAAAATCTTTGGTGCTGCCGATGTTATTTTTGTTATTCCTGATTGACGTAGTTGTTTTTTAAGGTCGGCAGGATCAACACTAAGGCCCAATGACCCTTGAGATAGTGGTGCATTTTCCAGATCTTCTAATTCTTGCCTCAACGCAGCAATGGCGGCCTGTGTTTCTTCAAAGGACTCTTTAGCCTGGACCCTTCCCCTGGTCCTTCCACCCGTGCCCGTTTCCAGTCCCTCAAGAGCGGCTATTTCTGTTAATATTTCTCGTCTTTTCTTGTCTTTTACGGCTTGCTCAGTGCCAAACTTAGATTCAATAGTCAGGAACCGAAGTCTTACTTTTTGTTCTAACTGTATCCGGCGAAGCGCACTGGCCTCCCGTATTGTTTCTTTATCAAGATCACCACCACCAGCAGCCAAAACCTGTATTTCCCGTAACCTGCCAGCAATAGCGGTTAATTCGCTTTCCAGTATGCTCGCCTCAACCCTTTTTTCAACTGCGGCAACAACCTTATCATAGGCGGCTGTGATTTCATCTAGTGTGGCCCGTTCAAGGTCCATATTAGCCAGCAGGTCGGGATAGTTCTGGTTTATTTCATCAAGTATTTCTTTTCGCTTCTTACTTGCAGGCTCGGTTAATTTAAGTTGTTGAAACAGAAAATTTAGCTTTTCTTTTTCATCCTTTATGCCTTTAGTAACCTTGACGTTTATTTCCGCTAACTTTTTCTGCGCCAGTGTCGCAACCGTCACCCGTTTTGCAAAGGCTATTATTGCAATGGTTATCGCCGCAACCAACGCAAGCAATGCACCAATGGGATTGGCTACTATTACGGCAAAAAGCCTTCTAAACCCTGAAATCATCCCCTTGACTGCCCGCACTATTCCCGGCGCTATAGTTGTCATAAAAAACCCTAGCGCGATTAACAAAGGCCCGATAGCAGCCACCAGTGCCGCGATGACCACAACCACCTTTTTGGTAGCCGGACTCAGCGCACTAAACCTTTCAATCAAGCCTTTAACAAACACCATCACCTTCTGAACAATCGGCATGAGTATCTGCCCTATCTGAACCCCCAGATCCTCCAACCTCGCCCTGGTTATTCTCGCCTGATTCGCGAAACTATCCTGAGTACGGGCAAAATCACCAATAGCGTTGCCACTCTGCTCGGTGGCCTGCCTTAAAATAACAATAGCCTTGGCCTGTAGTGCGGTTTGTCCGGTAGAGGCCATCTGAGCCTGAACCTGGGCCTTGAATTCCTTGGTGTTTTGCTGAATTACAATTCCTAATGATTTAGCACTCTCGGCTTCTCCCAGTAACGCCTTGGTGAGTGCTTCACTTGCTCCTTTTGTTCCACCTTCGAAGTTCGAAAACGAAGCAAGATCAGCAGCCAGTTCGTTCACCTGAGTAGAAAGATCAAACGCCGCCTCCTGAGAGAATCCGAAACCTGTTAATAAGTCACCCGTATTGGATAAAAGCTGTCTCGCCGCCAATCCCGAAAGGCCGAAGTTTTTCTGAAAGTTATCCGCCGTTTCGTTGGCTTTTTTTTGCAGATCAGAGAATACCACATCGAATTTGCCTTGCGTCTCTTCAAAGTCACTCGCCAGATTGACTGCCGATCTGCCAGCAAGAACCAATGGAAGGGTCACGGCAAGACTCATTTGTTTACCCACCTTCTGGAATTTCCTTCCGGCGGACTCCATTTGCTGAGTGATCTTTGTCAATGCGGGACTAAATTTGTCCCTTAACGTCAGTATGTATTCTACGTTCTTAGTGGCCATTATTCCATCTTGATGTTAAGCGCCCCAACCTGGCTCAACCATATTAATCTCGATTCTAACTTTGCCCATTCATCGAAGTCTTTTATCTCATCCGGGTCTTTATGCAAAAAGCACTGAATCAAGGCTCCTTTGTGCCCAAACCCAATGCTTGCATCTTTCCCGCCGAGCGAGTGTTTCTTTAATTTTTTTTTAACTCAATCATTGCCGGTGTTGCGAACATTGAGGCTAATTGGGTGCATACGCCTGCCTTTAATGAGCCATCTGCATCAATTACTTTCTGTCCTGACAGAATACAAGTGTCATAAATCACCTCACCCGCGCCAATAAAATCCAATTTACCCTCAAGCGTTGTTAGTGCGCCCAAAGCAAGTTTAATTTCTTCAAATCCAGGCTTGCGCATTTCAAAGGCGTAGTCTTTGCCTTCGTGGCTAAACGACCATGTATTAGTCTTTTTCTCTAGCATTATTTATGATCTACGTGAGATGCAACAAAATCCAGTGTAACTTTCAGATCCATGTCGCCTGAAGCTCCACCACCCGGATCGGTAGTGAATTCAAGGTTTCTCAAAATGTGTTTCTTAACGCCCGCCGAGATGTTTCCGAATACGACCTGAAAATCAGAAGATGGTAAGTCCAATATGCTTCTGTTGGGTGCAGCGTCGCGCATTGCCTCAACATCAGTCATCGATAATTCCATAGACCCGGTTGTATCCTTTGGCCCGTGCCCTCTTGAAACAGGAAAATTACCCGTTCCCATGTTGTTGGTTTTCTCCTGGGTCTGAGTCCACGTAATATTGGTTGCCGAAACTAATGGAACACCTAAAAACAATGGCGTTATCTGCGAATAATCATAGGCTCTACCATGAACCAGCGGCTGTGCCATACTATGTTATTTTAACGGCAAAGCCGATGTTGATTAGTATATTTCTTGCTACTCCAACCGGAACAAGGGTTACGGCTATTACCACCTGTGAGGAAGTTAAAACGTCTTGTGTGGGGTCAACAGAGACTAATTTGGCGCTCAGTTCACCATCTGCCAGCATGTCAATTAAAGGCCCATCTGCCGAATCCTCAAACACCGCAATGGTCTCCTCAGTTAGTGTTCCGTCTTCATTTACAAAAACAGGGCTGTTGATGTTCGGGGCCATGTTAACGCGGATATTACGAACCGCCTTGTCCATTGTCCTTACGTTCTCAATCGTTGCGAAATCACTTGTTTCTGCTATGGCTGTATGAGAGTCGTTAAAATAAGTTCCGCTTACCCCCTGATGACTGCGGATAAAGATATAATGGAAGTTATCTAAAGTGTCTTTTAGAGATTCTGCAATGTTCGTTCCCAGTTCACCGGTAGCGTAACCTATCTCATCCATCGCCGTTCCGTTGACAATGTTGAACTTAGATACCCATCCGATGTTTTCGTGAACCGATGCCAGTGACACCGCGCCCAAAGTAGCACCGACAGTAGACACACTAAATCCTGCAATTGCTGGTAGATTAATAGCTAAAGCACTCCACGCCGTAGCATCATAAGGGCCCGGATTGTCACCCGGAGAAGCCACAGCAATAAATTTCTTTGCCTGATAAGTGCTGTTCTGAAAGGTTACTTTGTCCCCTTGAGTGTAGGCTTTTGTATTTAACCATGCGAGTTGATGGAAGTTGCCATCTTCTCCAGCCGTTACGGATACCCTCTCGTTTGAAAGGGTGGCAAGTGTAGCCAATGCAGCTACCGTCGTAGCACTCATGTCAGCGTGTAGAATAGAACTCATGGGTTTGTGTTCTGTTTGCAGTTGGTCTAAATCTACCTGTGTGGTGGTTGCAATCGATGCCGCATACGTTTCGTGCGAAAGGTAAATACCGAAGTTTCTTATTTCACCTTTGGCAAAGTCCTGAATCAGTCTTAGTTCGTCTGCCGTATAGGTAGCCTGCGCGTATATCCCTACAAATAAAACCCCTTTAGGCTGCACCCGGAAATACTCTGCAATATGATAATGCAGAATCGCGAAGTAACTCGCTACCCCGGAAGATGTCTGAACGTCTGTAGATGTCCCGCCCGCACTTCCTGCGGTGTCTCCTGCGTTACGATCAATAAAAACAATAGGTGTGCCTGAGTCGTTTTTAAGTCCTAATTTGGCTGGTTGTGTAAGGGTGATAATAGGGTCTGCATCCACAGCTACCCATCCGTGCTTTATTCCGGTGGTGGTTCCTGCGTTTATCGCCGCTACCAATCCCGCTACTAAAGAACTAATAGTCGTGGTGGTCAGAACAAACTGGCCTATACTGGCACCATCGATCTCAATTCTTACTATCTCCGCTGCAATCCAGGTTCCGGTTACTGTTACCTGTCCACCGGTTGCCAGTGTTTCGTCCGTATGCGTGTCAACAATTCCAAGGTTCTCCGCATCACCGGTAGAGAATATTTTCTTTATCCTGTCGGTAGCTGAAAATCCAGTAGGCAAACTCCCGGCTGTGTAAAACACCATACCGGAAATATGGTCGCTATTCGTCAGCGGGCGCGCAAGACCGGTCTGGCTTCGGACAAATGTTATGCTAGGTAACGCCATCTAACCACTCTTTAAATTTTTTGGTTGGCTTCTCGTTCCACTCTGCGTTCTTACCAGGGTTTTCTTCCTCGTAATTTGCTATCTGATCGTCAGTGTATTCCAGTTTTGGTGGGTCTGCTATTTCCGCCGTTGCTATGGCTTTGGGCCCGTAGTCTTCGCGTGTTATCACGTATAACTCCAACCCCTTTTCCCTCTTGTGGGCCTGCGCATGATTTGAACTATGCGAGTAGAAAAAGTTACCATCAGAAGTCGCATACATAGATGTTATTGTCGGATCGGCGAAATACTGCTCACCCCTTGGTAAAAGTTCTTCCTTTGTCATATTCTAGGTGTCTTGAACTATTGAAACCACTCCTGCGCCGTCTGTTCGTAAAGTCGTTGATCCGTGATCTACACGCGCAGATAAAATGTCACCGTAAAAAGCCGCTTCACCGTCATTGGCAAATACCTTAATGCTCCCCATTGCCGTAGCAACGAAGTCAGGATGCCATCCCACAGCACCGAAATTGTCATCGGTTGCCGTTGCTGCGCCTACCGCCCTTATAACCGGAGTTGCGCTGTTTTCGTAGATGTTTACACTTGAGCGAATCATAATGTTAAATCCCCAGATGCGCCTTACAACAGCATCGGGAAGATTTCCTTTGTTCATAAAGTCCATGTGCAATAGCTCTGTGCTGTTCTCAAGTAGCATGTTGTGATACATCTTAGCTGGCATTATCATCCAGCGGTTATCCTGTGGCACATCTTCTTCGTCCAGCTTTGAAGCCGCAGAAGCAAGGTCGTTAATCAATACAGCCTTTCGGGTGCTGGTTCCGCCAGGAGGCGTAATATCTGATGTGGACGTCCCTGTTGTCAATACAATCTGCCCGTTAGTGGCAGAGATTAAACCTACGCCGCCCCATGTATTAAGAACATTCTGTCCGATAGTGTCGTTGATCTGTGTAATGTGATCCCGCATAACAGACTGGCGCTTGGAATACGATGTTTGAATTTCATCAATATCACGGATAAGAATAGGATCGGTTGTATACTCGTTAAGGTTATACGTCCTGTCGGTGTCCGTTCGCTCTGCGATAGTAGCCGGTAATGTAGACCGGTTTTTCTGAACTGATACCGCTGTTCCAGCCTGTGGGATATGAACCGTAAGATCGTTTACGAATTCATTGTGAGATTTAGACTTGTTTACAAAGTCGTTTGCTGGGAGCAGGGTTTCCTGCACATCTCTGAGCCACGATTCCGTTTGAATTGCCATGATTGATTATTTATTTATTCTTGATTTAGTCTATTTGAATTTTTGCGCCATCAGGCAAAAATGCCGTGCCGTTGTATGTAAATCCCTGCGAAGTTGTTTTTCCCGCCGAGCCTGTTATTACAGGTGCTGTAATATTTGTGCCGTGAGTAAGAGTCTCTGTGCCGTTAGTTTTGTTCGTAATCAGCAACCTCGCCCCAGTCGTCAACTCTCCGTTAATGGTAAGGTCAATTGTCCTGTTGCTGGTAGCCTCGGTTGTTGCCCCGTCAATAAGTGTCATACCATCGTTGTTAATGGTAACCGCCTGAGTGCCTGTCGCGCTCATTGTGGAGGTGGTGGCCGACCCGGTAGGGTGTTCTATCGTTGCTGTTGCCATTAGTCAATTTGTATTTTAGCCCCCGCTGGAAAGAATACCGTTCCATCATACATAAATGCTTGCGTCGTATTTTTTCCCGCCGATCCAGTGATGACAGGAGCGGTAATACCCGTTCCATGCGTTAACGTTTCTGTACCGTTGGTCTGGTTGGTAATAAGCAGCGTTGCACCGGGAACAACTGTTGCATCTATCGTAAGATTAACGGTCCTGTTGGCGGTGGCCTCTACCGTTGCCCCGTCAATAATCGTCACCTGGTTGTCTATTGTTACCGCCTGAGTGCTGGTTGCTGTCATTTCGAATGTTGCAGCGCCGCCGTATTGAGCATCTTCTATCACTGACGTCCCATCCGGGCGGTAAACAGTGCCATCATAAGTAAATGACTGTGACCATTCTTTGCCTGCCACACCTTCAAGAGTAGGAGCCGTTATGCCCGTTCCAAATACCAGCGTTTCTGCTGCATTGGTCTGGTTGATTACCAGAATAGTCGCACCGGCCACAATACTAGCACCTATCGTTAGATTGATGGTTCTTGACGCTGTTGCCTCGGTTGTTACACCGTCGATTATTGTTCTTTGGTTGGCTATGGTAATAGCCTGTGCGCCTGTGGCTGTCATTGCAGAGGTTGTCGCCTGTGATCCTACCGCATCTTCTGCCTCGCCCGATGGTCTGAATACAGCGCCATCATACTCGTAACTCTGTGTAGTAGTGCCGCCTGCCGTGCCGATTATTACCGGGGCTGTAATGAGTGTGCCGTGTGTTAGCGTCTCAGTTGCGGCGGTCTTGTTGGTGATAATCAATTCCGCACCAGCAATTATCTCTGAATTGATAGTTAAATCAATCGTCCGGTTTCCTGTTGCCTGTGTGGTTACACCATCTATAACAGTCTTGTTGTTATTGATTGTAATTGCCTGAGTGCCGGTAGCACTCATTGTTTCTGTTGTGGCAGCCCCCCAGGGATATTTTAGTGTTGCTGTAGCCATTATCCGTAATAGTTTTCACGCATTTTAACCTTGTATTCTTTTTCGTAGGAAGCCTCGACCGCCTTGGGGTCTTTGGCATACCATGCCTGTAGGTCTTTTGGGTGCTTCTCTTCCCAATCGCGGAAAGTTCGCTTTTGCTCATCCTCGGTCATCTGAGAACCGCCATTCTGCGCAAGCTGTGCGATTATGTCAACTGACTTTTTTGGAATGTTGTCAGACAATAATTGCAGACCAACAATATCAGATTTGTAATGGGCTTTGATATCGTCGCTTTTGTCTTTTTTTAGTTTGCCGTCTTCAACCATCTTGTCAACCGTCTTGTCAACCTGCTCCTGTTCGAAGGTTACTGCTTTCGCTTCGAATTCCTCGATCTTGAGTTTCTGAGCCGTGACAATTTCATCTGACTTGGTAAGCTTGTCATTAGCAGTTGCTAAATCTTCTTTTGCTGTTTTCTGTCCGTCAAGAATTGCCTGAACAGCTTCGATATACAAAGACTCTTCTGAGCCAGCATTAATGTTCAGCAATTTTGCTAAATCTTTCATAGTAATTGAATTAATGATTACGGGTGTGTATGTAATTTCTTTGGGATTGAGTAGCGCCACTATCTGAGTAAATTCTGTGGCTGCTCCTATTTCTTCGCTTACCTTGATTACCTCGTCAACAAGGCCAGCCGCTTTTGCTTCTTTTGCGCTAAACCATGTATCGCCATCACTAAGCATCTTGCGAATAGCGGTGTCAGTCTTCTTCATTCGTGCCATCAGAAGCGTTACAATCTGATCCATTGCAGCATCAAGACCTTTCTGTTGTTGTTCGTCCGGGTTAAATCCTTCGGGAAAGCCCGGTGCGTGTAGCATTATTTTACCAAAGTCCACTATAGATACTTTCTTTCCAGCCAGCGCAACCATGCCCGCCATACTTGCTGCATCACCTATAATAGTGGTGTTGACAGGTATGGGGCTTTTGAGAATAGCCCAGAACATAGAAAGTCCATCCTGAACAGAACCGCCGGGACTATTAATAAGAACATCAATAAGATCAATGTCCCCGGTCTGGTTTAAAAACGTAAGGTGGTCAGCGAATTCCTGTCCTCCGATACCATTTCCACCAATCTCAGACATAAGATTTACGTCAACCTTACGATCTTTCTGATTGATAATGGATAAGGACATAGACCAAAAGTAAGTCTAATACCTACGCGTGACCGGTTGGAAAACACCTACGACATGACACTGTGCCATGACAAATTAAATTGTAAGAGTCTGATTGTCAGGAAAGAAGGAAGGGCCCGCGCAATGGAAAAAACACGGACCCTTGGCAGTAAAAGGAGTTTTTAAAGATAGTTAAAAAAAGCAGGAAGACGCTTGGCGACCTCCTGCTTCGTGCGATTAAATTATTCACTTATCAATCGTCCGAGATTGATAATACAAATATACCAAATTTATTCGAACCTGTCTGGATTAACTAGCGTAGTCTCTCCATATCGTTCGTGCTGTTACACAGAATCTTGATGCCAGAGAATTAACTATTTGTTCCGTCGTTGGATTGCCGGGGGTGTCCCGTGGTTTGTTTATGGTTCGCTTTACTATGGACCGCCTCCGTTTTATTGTGCTGGGGACCTCTGTCATGGGGCATCAATTAATGTTCCTGATAAAGTATTTGTTAATGTATAGCTTCCTATCAATTCAGGTGATACACGCCCCGATGTTCTGAAATCGTCTACTGTGGCTACGTCTATTGACAAGTCCACATTGGTTACTACCTGCCCTACTGTGGTTTCTAGTTTTCCGATGGTTGTTTGAACAAGTGCCGGATCTGCCTGTCCTGGTTGTTGCATCATATACGTGAAATCCATCTCCCAATGAACACGCGCGCCATGAGAGTCATCTTGTCGCTCATTGCTTCTGAGCAGCGGGGTATATCTATCGCCATCCAATCCCTGCACTGCAAAATAAATTTCGTCTAACAGGGCATCCCATTCGGGGAAGCTAAGTCCCACATCTTTATACGATACCGCCCCAATGTGTAAGGTGACTATTGATTGTCCTGATTTTTGCTCTTTGATTATATTCCCATTGCTTGCGGTTTTGGGCATTCCGACCATAGAGAATTCCCACGGGATATTGGTGAACTGAACATATACGGAAGGATGATTACGCGGTATTTCTTCAGGGTCATTTTCATCCAATAGCTGACCATTCCAAATATCATAAGTCCTAACGGTTAATTTTAGGACCGTATCGATGTCGTTGAATATGTCAAGCTTGGTGCTCATATCCCCAACACCTTATCCAGTTCCTGAACTATTCTCTTTTCGTGTAAGGCAAATAGCTTCTCGCTGTCGCCTACAAATTGACGTTTGGGCATCTTAAAAGGTATCTTACCAAACACCTTGCCCTGCAACCCCTCGTTATGGATAAGCGCATAAGGAACGCCACGGCTACCGACTTTTACTTGTGAGAAATCAGCGCGTATTACCTGAACGCTGTTTCTTAACTTGCCCCGCCCCTTTAAATGGGATGGTTCTGTTTCTGTTTTGCTCCATCTGGGCCACTTACCGCCAGGTATTCTCTTTTTTCTCCGTTGCCATTGCTTAAACCCCTGATCGGTAAAGCCGCCTTTATCAAATCCGTCGTGAAAGTGATTCACTGCTTGTGCCCCTAACACTTTAGGCAGTAGTGATTTAGTCTTGCTCAACCTTTTCATCGAGCCTTCAAAATCAAATGAACCGCGTTTTTTTATTCCCATTATTTCTTTGGTAACGGTAGCCCGAAGTTACGATTTTTAAACGCTTCATCACCCTTGGCAACTACGAAATACGGATGCTTCCCATCACCACGCTCTTTAAATATCTGTTCTATCTTGGCTGGGTTGTTGCTGAATAATGGATCGTCGTTTAGTTCAACACCCTTTAAACTGCTTTTAGGAAAGTCGCCTTTTTCCTGCTGGCTTACCCGGCACGCACAATTGAAACCGTTTGGCGGCAAATGTGCATTCCAGAAAGGGTCATCTACAGGAAGTGTTATGCCGTCCCATTTCGCGTGCCGTTTGGTGTTCTTGTGGTATCTCAACATGGGTAGTGCATCTTTGTCGTCCTGAATCCTTCCCCACTGACTAGCGGTTTGGGCCTGCACTACCGTGGTATCAAACTCAGTCCGCTGCCAGGCTTCATTATACCGCTGATAAACAGGCTCGGATAGTTTCTTAAACTCTGAGAACGATCTTATAATACCCGTCACAGGGTCAACAATCAGCGCACTCATCTCCGTTGTTTGCTGGAATACTTTCGCGGCACTAAAGAAAAAGATGTTGTTAGCTAATGC
>SDBT01000821.1_pt1 | contig 51268 bp, 36 predicted proteins | sample 2277101 | NCBI WGS metagenome assembly SDBT01 (sample SAMN10404973, study PRJNA504765) | marine sediment metagenome | isolation source: marine sediment core GS10_PC15, 103 cmbsf | place: Arctic Ocean: Southern Knipovich Ridge | collected 2010
GTTCTATGCCTGGAAGGAAATACGATGTCTTGATAACAACCAAATAAAACCGTACTGTATCGCTTGAAACTGTAACCTATGTCTCTTCCACATGTGTTACCTATGTCCCTTCCATGAACACTTGCAAGCCGTGGGGGTGAAGATTCCGTCGGCAACATCCTGCTTCGCTGAAGCTACGCAGGATATAGTTGCCAACCCTACACCTAGTTGCCCTGGAGTAGTTCCTTGGCTTCGCCGACGAGGTAGAACGATCCGCAGATGCAGATGATGTCTTCCCGGCTGACGGCGTTTTCGGCTATAGCAAGGGCTTCGGTGAGGGTCGGAGCAATCTGGGCTACCCGGCCGGAGCATTCTTCGTAAGCAAAAGCGAGTTCCTTAGGATCCGCCGCTCTTGCGTTGCCCGTAGTCTGGGTGAAGATCACCTTATCGGCACCGGTGGCAATCTTCTGCATCATCCCGGGGATGTCTTTATTTATCGCACAGCCGAAGACCATCACCATCGAGTCGTACGGCACGTGCTGGCCAAGGGCGCGAATCAAGGCCTGTATAGACGCTCCGTTATGGGCGCCATCTACAATTGTCTTTGGATTATCGCGGACAATTTCCATCCGGCCGGGCAGATAAACACTCGCCAAGCCCTCGATTGCACGCTCATCGTCAATTTCAATGCCCTTAATCTTTAGCTGATCCAGCAGTGCCAGGGCCAGGCCGCAGTTAATCGCCTGGTGCTCACCATGGAGGGGAACAGGCAAATGCTCAAACTTGCTGCGAGGAGTAGTCAGACAAACACGGGTATGACAGCCATACTGGCGAGAGGATTCGACCCGGTAGCTGAACTCGATATCTTCACCGGTAAATAGCAGGGGAACGCGTGTTTCCTTGGCCGTCATTATGATAACGCGCTTGGCCTCGGGTGACTGCGCTACGCTCACTGCAGGAACATCACGCTTTAAGATGCCGGCCTTCTCCGTTGCGATAGCAGAGAGGGTTTTGCCCAACTCCTGCGTGTGGTCCATCGAGATACTGGTCAAGCCGCAAACCAAAGGCTTCAGTACGTTAGTGCTGTCCAGCCGGCCTCCGAGGCCAGTTTCAATTACAGCGAGGTCGACGCCCCTGTCGGCGAAGTAACAGAAAGCCAACGCAGTGAATATCTCGAAGAAGGTCGGCTTGTCGGTCATCTTCTCGATGAACGGCTCGGCTTTGACGATAAGGCGTCGAAGATCAGCCTGCGAAATCATCTCATTATTTATGCGAATTCTCTCCCTGATCTCGCAAATGTGGGGTGATGTGTACAGACCGACCTTATGCCCGCAGGCCTGGAGCATGGTCGCCAGCATCGTAGCTGTCGATCCCTTGCCCTTAGTCCCGGCAATGTGAACGGTCTTGAGCTTCTTATGAGGATCGGAAAGCTTCCGCAGTAACTGCCGCATTCTATTGAGGTTAAAAGTATCCTCATTGTAGCGGACCCGGAGCATCTGCTCGTAATCGGTGTGGGCGAACAGGTACTTCATGGCCGCGTCGTAAGTCCGAATCGGCTTGCGCGCAGAGGATTTCTTTTGGGTCTTGGAACGGGATGCAGTGGTCATAACGGAATGAATATAGCACATTTAAGGGGTGTCTGTCAAGCAGTCCAGCCCAATAAGATACCTTTCAGAGTATTTCAATATTTTGAAAGGGGTTATGAAAAATTTGACTCGATGTTGATAAGCAATGTATTTGGTGGTTTTGTACCTGAGGTATGGACTAATGCGGTTATACTGTCGGTCGCATCGGCCAGGGATTACCTACCAGGTTTGTCGATAAGCTTGCTTCACCCTCAAAATCGATGGTTTTTGCGATTCAAATGCAACGCCTTAGCGAAATAAAAGAACTGCTCAAACAGGCTGGAATCCGCCCACAAAAGCGGTTCGGTCAGAATTTTCTGATCGATCTGAATCTGATGGGCAAACTACTGGAGCTGGCAGATGTTCAGCGCGACCAAACTGTTCTGGAGGTCGGCCCCGCCACGGGATCGCTGACTGAGGAGTTGCTTACAAGGGCCAGGCGGGTAGTAGCTGTGGAGCTGGACCGGGCAATGGCGGGTTTGTTAGCTGAAAGATTGGCCCATCAACCGGGTTTGCAGGTTATCAACGGGGACGTACTGGCCGGCAAGCATGCGATTAACCCTCAGGTAATTGACGCGGTAGCCCCCAGGGCGTCGCTGGTTGCGAACCTCCCCTACAATATCGCTACGCCTCTTGTGGCTTTATGTTTGACAGAATCCTGGCACGCCATGACAGGTAGTGGAAAATGCATGTTCGATAGCCTTACCTTTACGGTTCAGCTGGAAGTCGCTGATAGGTTATGCAGCTTACCCGGATCAAAAACTTACGGCCCGGTCAGCGTATTGATAGCTCTGCTGGCCAGGCCGCAGCTGGGACATTCAATAAGCCCCGAGTCATTTTGGCCCCCGCCCAAAGTTAACAGTCGAATGGTTCGAATCGATTTTGACCCGCTCCGAGCAAAAAAAGTCCGTAATATCGAAGCCTTGCAGACAATGATAAGCCTCGCCTTTAACCAGCGTCGCAAGACAATCGGGGCGATATTGAGACATAAAAACTCGCCATTTTCTCGCGATCAGGCTGATCTAGCTCTGGCATCGGCTGGCGTGGATCCCAAGAGCCGCCCCGAACAACTGGCTCCTGAGCAGTTCCTGGCGCTTTCCGAGGTCTTGCCAGAAGCAGACCTTGAGGTTACAGTTTAATTATATTTGTTAAGTCAATTTAGTAAGCAATAAAAGGGCTCTGAGATGACCCAAAACCAAGGCAAGCAGGCAGGGCAGGGAAAGGCTTTTTTCGACCGTGCCGACGAGGTTGCAGATACCGGTAACTGGGATTATGCAATTGAGATGTATTTAAATGGCATCTCTCGTGAGCCAACTAATATGGAACGCGGGCATAGAAAGCTGCGCGAAGTGGCTATGAAGCGTACTGCAACGGGCGGGAAGAAGCCCGGCATGATGGAGCAAATCAAACGCCTGGCCAGTAAAGACCCGACCACCGGCCTGGTCAATGCTGAATATTTGCTGGCCAAGGAGCCCGGCTCGGTCAAATACATGTCCCAGACCCTCAAAGCAGCCAGGCGGCTGGATATCCACGAGTTGATCAAGTGGATCTGCGATATTCTTCTGGAATCGCAGCGACAGACGGATAAGCCTGATAAAGATATTTACAAGACGCTGATCGCTTCGTACCGGTCGATTGAGGACTATAGCTTTGCCGTCGAATGCTGCAGGCGTGCCCTGGAGATTTCGCCAGATGATGGCGCGCTCAGTGATGAGCTTATGGATTTGTCGGCGCGGGATACGATCCACAAGGGCAAATATGATCAGGAGGGCGAGTTCCAGCGTGCTTTGAAGGATGTTGACAAGCAGATGGAGCTCGGCCAGGCTGATTCGATGGTCAAGAGCGACGATTACCTTCAACAGCAGATCGAAAGGGCTAAGACGGAGTACGAGGCCGATTCGACCGTCCCGGGTAAGATTCTCTCTTATGCAGAGGCCTTACTGAAATTCGAAGATGAATCTCATGAGGCCCAGGCCAGTGAAGTGCTTAAAAAAGCGCATACCGATACAGGCCAGTATCAGTTCGCCCAGAAAATTGGTGATATCAAGATCCGCCAGTTGACTCGAAAATATCGCGAGTTGGTGGCAGCCGGCGACAAGGAAGCCATAGCTGCCCATGCCCGTAAGCAGTTGCAGTTTGAGTTGGCCCACTATAAAGAACGGGCCGAGAACTACCCGACTGATTTGGCTTTGAAGTACGAACTTGGTCGCCGTCAATTCCTGGCCGGCCAGTACGACGATGCGATAGGTTCGCTTCAGAGAGCTCAAAGCGAGCCGCGCAGGCGGATTCAGGCTATTAGCTATCTCGGTCAGTCCTTTGCCAAGAAGGGCTGGTTGTCCGAGGCGGTAGAGACTTTCCGCAGGGCAATCGATAAGGATCTGCCTGAAGAGAGGATCAAGGATCTTCGGTATCATTTGGGCGAAGTTTTGGCGAAAATGGGTGAACTTCAAGAAGCCAAGGACCAGTATTCTATAGTTGCCCAGATCGACTTTAACTTCCGCGAAGTCAGGCAAAAGCTCGACGATATTCGCAATAAAATCGCCGAATCAGATCAGCAGAGCGAATAGATATTTTTATTGGCGTTAAGCAGAAAAGCGAGATGATATTTGCTAAAAATCGCCGAATCGGGTCAAGCGGGCCAACCGTAGAAACCTTTACTTGAAGCTTTAAGTTCTCTAATTGCGCCTCTTGTTGGCGTTGTTGGCGAAAAATCCTTGTCATCGCACAGAAGCGGTGTATAATTCGGCGTTTCGCAGCCTAGTGGCTGCGCTGGTGGTCAACAGACTCACAGGAGAGAAGATAAGTGGCACATTCGCTTTCGGCAGAGAAGAGAATCAGGCAAAATGCAACGCGTCGGGCGAGAAATCGTTGGCGCAAAGAACAGATCAAGCAGGCTGTGCGCGTTTTTGATGAAGCTATCAAGGGCGGCGATACCGAAAAGGCTGCCCAGCAGTTGAAGGTTTGCTACAAGCGGATTGATATGGTTGCCGCCAAGGGTACGATCCATAAGAACGCAGCCGCCCGAAGAAAAGCTCGCCTGGCCAAGGCCCTCAATAAGGCAACGGCATAGCTTTTAGACGATACTGATATTGAAACTTCCAAGCCCCTGTCTGACAGCAGACCGGGGTTTTTTTTAAGAGTTGGGTGCGTAGAATAGTCAATCATGTAGGGAATCATGGTTAAGTACGATGGCAAATTCGTCTCTCGCGGCGGGGAAAAACTCGATGCGGCGATTGAGGCTTTCGAACTCGACGTAACCGGTTGGGTCTGCGCTGATTTTGGCTGTAATGTCGGAGGCTTTACCGATTGCCTGCTTCAAAGGGGCGCTTCAAAAGTCTACGCCGTCGATACCGGTTACGGCGAACTGGCTTGGCGGCTCAGGAAAGACGAGCGGGTTGTGGTCATGGAGCGTACGAACGTGCTGCACTGCGATGCGCCCGAGCCGGTTGACCTTGTAGTAGCGGACATGGCCTGGACACCGCAGTCGAAGATCATCCCAGCTGCCACAAAGTGGCTAAAGCCAGCCCCTGCGGGGATGATCGTTTCGCTTGTCAAACCGCATTACGAACTGGCGAAGATTCAAGGCTATCGTCCTCGGTCGAAACTTACCGATCAACAGGCAAGGGAAGTTTGCAGCTTGGCTTGCAGCGGTCTCGATGTGTCAGGCCTGCAGATTTCAGCAGCTATGGAGTCTGTAATCAGGGGCAAAGGGGGCAACTGCGAATTCCTATTGCTGCTTGCCAGGGAGTAAAGATGGCTCGTAAAATCTTCTTTCGGTTGAACTTCGGCACTATTGGAAGTACAATTGGCCAAGGCATTTCAATACAACGGGAACCGGCGAAAGGGGATCTATGTGTTTTGGATTGACCGCGTTTTTTTAAAACCGCCGATATCGGGGCCTGAGAAATGAACGAGATTCGAGTCGCCATTGTCGGAGTTGGCAACTGCAGTTCATCACTAATCCAGGGAATAGGTTACTACCGCCAGATAATGGACGGCTCTGATAATGAAGTGGTGGGTTTAGCGCATCCGATTCTTGGCCCGTACAGCCCCGGAGATGTCGATATTGTCGCAGCTTTCGATATCGACGCCCGCAAGGTTGGCTTGCCTGTTACCAAGGCTATCTTTGCCAAGCCCAACAACACCAAGGTTTTCTTTGATCAGCTTAACTGCGATGGCGTAACTGTTTCGATAGGCAATGTCCTCGACGGCGTCTCAGAGCACATGGCCGATTACCCCCCCCAGTGCAGTTTCGTCGTAGCTGATAAACCTTCTGCTACAGCCGGTCAGGTTGAGAAGGTTTTGCGTGATAGCGGCGCTGATATTTTGATGAACTTCCTGCCGGTGGGCTCGCAGAAGGCAACAGAATTCTACGTCGAAGCCTGCCTGGCTACAGGCGTTAGCCTGATCAATTGCATCCCGGTCTTTATCGTCTCCGATCCTACCTGGGCTCGAAGGTTCACACAGGCGGGCATTCCGTGTGTGGGCGACGATGTAAAGGCCCAGGTCGGTGCGACAATTGTCCATCGCGTCCTGGCTAGGTTGATGCACGATAGAGGCGCTAAAATCGACGCTACCTATCAGCTGAATACGGGCGGCAATACCGACTTTTTGAACATGCTTAACCAAGCCCGCTTGAACTCCAAGCGTATCTCCAAGACCGATGCCGTTCAGTCGCAACTGGATGTCCCCCTTCCACCCGAGCAGGTCCACATCGGCCCCAGTGATTATGTCCCGTGGCAGAAGGACAATAAGGTCTGCTTCATGCGTCTGGAGGGAAGGGGCTTCGGTGGTGTCGGTCTGAATATGGAACTTCGGCTGAGCGTGGAAGATTCGCCAAACTCTGCCGGGGAGACGATTGACGCGATCCGTTGTTGTAAGCTTGCTCGCGATTGTGGCCTGGCGGGGCCTTTAGAGGCAATCAGCGCCTATACCATGAAACATCCGCCCATCCAGCACACAGACGCACAAGCCCACCAGATGTTGGAGTCTTTCATTGCCGAGGTCTCAGCCCCTGATGAGACGAGCGGTACATATAAAACCGCCCAACCCTCAGCCCAGCTGCCAACACCGACTTCGGCGAAATGATTGACTCATTTCAGCCTTGCCGGCGAACGGTTAATTGTTTGCCTTAGATCACTGGAGTATTCTTACCAGAGATGATTGGAAGAGCTGTCGGCTATAGCTTTGCAACTGCCAGGGATTTTACCGCCAGGGCTCTGGTCTCGCTCGGGGTAACACCCAATATGTTGACTCTTGTTGGCATGGTTATCACAGCTGGGGCGGGGCTCTGCTATGTCATTGGCGCAGCCGACGGATTTGCATGGTCCCTGACCGGGTCGGGCCAGGCTAGTGCGTTACCGCTGCTGGCTGGGGTTTTGCTGGTCTTGGCCTCAGCTTGTGACATGCTCGATGGTGCGGTGGCTCGGATAGGGGGCAAAGGCAGCAGGTTCGGGGCATTTCTCGATAGCACTCTCGACCGCTACAGTGATTTCGCGGTTTATGCAGGTATCGGCCTGCACTTTGCCGTCAGGGGCAATGTAACGTTCGTACTGCTTTCGATGCTGTCGTTTTTCAATGCGTTTATGATCTCCTACACCCGCGCGCGGGCAGAAGATCTTATCGAAGTCTGTCGGGTTGGCTACTGGCAGAGGGGCGAGCGCTCGGCGGCGATACTGATTGCGACTTTCTCATATAATATCCCTGCACTGCTTGCTCAGCAGGCGATCCTGCCGATGCTCACAGCCGGCCGGCGAGTGTTTTATACCAAGGCGGTAATCGAAGGTAAGTCTCCTATCACAGATCCGCGGAAGGGAAGTTTGTGGCTGAAGCTGAAGCTTTGGCGCTGGCCTAGAATGACCCTGCCTTACGATCTGGTAACCGGTATCAACATTGCCTGGCTGATCTTCGCTCGCATCACGCCTATCGACCCGATCGGCAAACTCCTAGCCAGCTAGGCCTGCTCGCCGAATAACGTCAGCGGCGCTACGTCGGTAACGTTGATATTGACGTACTGGCCTGTCAGCTCAGCCGGGCCGTCGAAGATAACGATGTGATCTCCCCGCGTTCTTCCCTGGAGTTGTGAAGATACACCCGCCGATTTTGACGCAAGTTTTTGTGCCTTGACCGAGGGGCCCGTTACCAGAACCTCGACAGTATTACCCAGGAATTGTTTGTGATGGGCCAGCGAGACCTCTGCCTGCACCGCAAGCAGTTCATTATTGCGGCGACGTTTGACTTCTTCCGGTACGTCGTCGGTAAGGTTCTTAGCTGACGCTGTTCCAGGCCGGGGCGAGTATTTAAAGATGAAGCTGTTCTTATAGCCTGCCCTGCGGATCAGATCGGCTGAGGCTTTGTGGTCGGTCTCGGTTTCGCCCGGGAAGCCAACGATGAAATCCCCAGCCAACACTACGTCAGGCACGATAGATCGGGCTCTTTCTACCAGTAAGTCATACTCACCGGCGGTGTAGCGACGGTTCATACGCTTGAGGACCGCATCCGAGCCGGACTGGGCTGGGCAATGAATGTACTGGCAGATATTCTTCAGATCGCGCATCGCATAGAGAATATCGTCGGTGAAATCGAGCGGATGGCTGGTTACGAACCGCAGCCTCCGCAGGCCCGTGATCGGGCTGACCCGCTCCAGAAGGTCGGCGAACGTTACGGTTGTATCGCCGCTTTCCCAGCGGTAGCAGTTGACGATCTGGCCGATGAGGGTGATCTCCGTCTTGCCGGCTTCGACGAGTTGCCTGACTTCAGCAACGATGTGCTCGGGGTTGCGGCTTCGCTGCCTGCCACGAACGTGCGGGACGATGCAATAAGTGCAGAAAATGTCGCAGCCGCGCATCACACGCACAAAAGCCTGTGAGGGGCTGGGTCCAAGATTGGCGTCACGAGAAAGATCCATCTCGTCCATGCTAGCTTGGGCGGAAGTGTCGGGAGCTTGTCCGGTTTCGGGGTCCAGAGATATTTGTCTGGGGCCGATGACAGCTTCGGCGATCATTTCGGCAAGCTTGTGCAGCTGGCCCGGTGCGCAAATCACATCGACTGCGCGGAATTGTTTCGCTAATTTTTCGCCCAGTCGCTGGGCCATGCAGCCCAGAACGCCTACGATGAATTTTTCCCCGCCGGCCTTGCGCAAGGCATCTTCACCCAGACGCGAAAATACTTTTTGCTCGGCATGCTGGCGGACCGAGCAGGTGTTATAGAGCACCACATCAGCTTCGTCGCGCGAGGTTATGATTTCGTGGCCGGCTTGTTTAAGCGAGGATGTAACCAGCTCACTATCGAGCCGGTTCATCTGGCAGCCGAAGGTTTCGATAAAAACGTTCATGATAATTCAGCGGGGGTCCGATCCCGCATATTACACTGCGGCCGGTAGAAGCTGGTGGGTAATTTGGTCTTACGCAGCGGGTTTTAGCCCAGTTCGATCCAGTAACGTCGAATGGGCAGACCTGTCGCCGATGAGATTACCTCATCGAGCAGTTTCCCGCCATTTTTTTCAATCACTCGGGCTGAGGCGGGATTTTCGGCCTCGCAGGTCAGCAACACTTTTTCCAGGCCGAGCTGCCGAGCCTTTTGAAGCATCATCGCAAGCAGCTTTGTTGCGAATCCCTTAGCCCGCGCTGATGGTTTGATGTCATAACCGATATTACCGTAACTGATAGCCAACTCCTCTGTTAGGTGGTGTCTCAACCTGGCTGTGCCTATCAGTTCATCGCCAAGTCTCAGCCAGTATGTGCTGTAATCGACCATTTTTTCAGGTAGTTCGCGCCCTTGTTGGTGATCGGAAAGGCTTTTGACGAACCCGGCGAAATCAGCTTCGATAACCTCGCGATCCTCCTGATGAGAGTCTTCGGCGGCCTGGGTGAACTGGGCGACCATCCGACGATACTCGTCGGCAAGGTCCGCTCGAGGGGTAATTAACTGTAGATCAGGCTCGCTCATGGCATTGACGTATGTTCGGGTTGCCGTTTCGGCGCAGAAAAAAGGGTGGATGAGGGGATTCGAACCCCCGACCCCCTGGACCACAACCAGGTGCTCTAACCAACTGAGCTACATCCACCATATCGCCGGGCGTCGGTTCCGGCCAGCTAACTCGAATAAAGTAGCATTGCAGGGGGGCTCTGTCAATCCTAGCTGAGATGTTGGCCCTAAAGAGGGTAAGGGCAAAAGATAGCGGTAGCCATTGCCGGGATTTGTCCGGAAACTTATTACCGCAGCCGTTTGGTCGCAGGCTAGGCAGACTTGGCGGTGGTATGTTGCCGGCCTGCAGGGTTAGCCCGGTTTTCCAGGGCGGTAACGATAGCGATATGCAGATCGTCTGTGGTGAAAATGGGCTTTAGCAACAACTCATCTCCGCCATTTTGCCACGCCTGCCAGGCACGGTCGTAACGATCGAGGCCTTCGGTTAGCAGTATTGCAGGCCTGTCCTGGGACGCATTGATTTGCTCTAAGATGTGCTCATCAGCCAGCTCCGCGGCGATGATCAGCAGGTCGGGCTTGAAGCGGGCGATGCGGTCGAGCAACTGATCCGACCGGTTTTCGTAAGAAACCAAGTTGGCCAGACGCTCAAGAAATGCACCAGCTTGCTGGGCGAATCTGAAATCCGGCTCGGCAATAAGAATTTTCATCGACATAGCCTAATCCTTTAGACAAAAAAGACAAAAACTCGGCACGTCTACATCCGCGCCAGGAACAAAACTCACGGTGCAGGCCTGTACAACCTGTACAGAAAACTTCATCGGCGTTTAACCTGGGTAGTCTGAAGGAAAATTCGGAGAAATCGCCCGCCGTCGCGAAATGCTCTAAACTTATTCAAAAAGGACTTGCCTTGCATAGTATGTAATGCATACTATAGCTGTGAGAAAAGTTAGTACATGGGAAATAACGAACGGCTGAGGAAATCGAGCCAGGGAGATAAGCGATGAAATTCGATCGTTTTTCAAAAGAGTATCGCAGCGTCCTTGGTCCTGAAGCCTTTTTCAGGGAGGCAAGCAATGAAATTTGAGCGAGAGTTTTTTTCAGAGTGCCGCGCCGTTTTTGGTGCTAGAGCCTTTCTCAGGGAGGTAAACGATGAAGTTTGAACGAGAGTTTTTTTCAGAGTGCCGCAGCTTCTTTTGCGACGTGGTCATTTACCGGGGAGGCAAGCAATGAAATTTGAACGTGAGTTGTTAAAAGGCGTTGCTCCGACGGTGGTGTTGGAGGTTCTTTCGCGCGGCGAGATGTATGGCTACGAGCTATCCGAGGCCATCGCCGCCCGCAGCGGGGACATTCTCCACCTGGGACGCGGCACCCTTTACCCGCTGCTTTACAACCTCGAAGCCAAGGGATTCGTCTCTGCCCGCAAGGCCCATGGCGATAACGGCCGGCCCCGGCGGTACTACACCATTACCGGCGAAGGCAAGAAACACCTCGCTCGCCAGAAGGAGCAGCTGGAAAAACTTTCCTCGGCCGTCAGTACGGTCTTTGGTTTTTCAGGCCCACAGGCCCAGCCTGTTTGATTATTCCAAGGGGTTTAAAATGGCACCCAAAAACGATGGCTTGGAAAACTTACCCCCCAAACTGGCTGAGTATATCCGCAAGGTCGCTAAGCGAATCCGCTTCAACCGGCGCGTGCGGCGGGAGGTAACCGCAGAACTGGCTGACCATTTTTCACAAGCGATGCGAGAATGTGATAGCGACGATGACAGGCAAAAGCGCGCGGATGAACTTATCGCGCAGTTCGGTGATGCGTCTGTTTTGGGTTCGCTGATCCGTCGCGGCAAGAAACGCTGCCGGCCTCGCTGGCAAAAGATGCTGATCAGAACCGCACAAGCCTTTGGCCTGTTCATCGTCTTCATGTTCGTCTACAGCCTGTGGTTCATCTCCGGCGAGCCGACGATCCGCATTGACTATCTCGAATTATTCAATCTCAGGGCCCGGCCTTCAGTATCTGAAAGTGAAAACGCCTGGCCTCATTACAAAAAAGCGGTTGAGCTCTATACCACCTTTGAGCCGTACCATTCAGAATATAAAAATGAGTATCGAAAACTGAAATGGTATCTCTTTCCATGGGAGGAGGTACCTTCGGATATTGACCCAGCTGAGCACCAGCAGCATGTGAGTAACTGGATTGAGGCGAACAAGTCAGCCTGGGCTCAAGGTGAATTGGCTGCACATAAGAGCCACTGCTGGCTGGAATATAAGATTCGCCATGATTATCCGGCATTGGTCAACCTGGTGATACCGCATCTGGGCGCCAAGAAACTTGCCTTCCTTGGCGTGTGGCTGGCCTGGGAAGAGTTCCAGGCAGGTAATATGGATGCGGGGCTCGATAAAATCGCATACGTCCACCAGATCGGCAGGCACTGGTTCCGTCCTAACAGTATTTTAATCGAGCAGCTTGTTGGCTTGGCTGCATTGATGCATGCAGATAAAGGTTTAACAAGATCGCTCGGACGGTTTGAGTTTACGTCCGATCAGTTGGCAAGAGCCCAAAGCCGGCTTGAATCACTCTTCCCCGATGGCCTTCCGACGGTTGGTATGGAATTCGAACGGATGTTCGTCCTCGATACCATCCAGAGAACGTTTACAGATAGCGGCTTTGGCGGCGGGCACATGGTTCCCGGTGAGTTCGTGACGTTGCGTGAAAAAGTCGGCATGGCACCGATCCTTTTCCCAATATTATTTGTCCATGCTCGAAGAGATGAATCGCTAAGCCTTACCAAAGAGATTTTTGATCTGTCTAACGAGTTGGCCAGGCTAACTCCATATCAACGGAAAGAAAAGGGCCTGATGGATTCGATTGAAAACCAGCTAGATGAGCTTCCCAAGTATCGCTATTTCCTGCTGAAAATGATGATACCATCTTTGGGAAAGTTTACTGAGCAGGCTTTTAAAGGCAAGGTCAGCCACGAGGCGACGATAACGATACTCGCTCTTAAGCGGTGGCATCTCGAAAAAGGTGAGTATCCAGTTACTCTCGATGAATTAGTCGCCGGCGGTTTTCTGAAAGAGATTCCGGATGATCCATTCAGCGCCGGGCCTTTGGTATACAGGCGTGTGGGCGACGACTTTACCTTATATAGCCTAAGCGAAAACTTTGTAGACGATGGCGGTGAATCCACAGAGCACAACTACTGGCGAGATGAAGGCGACCAGCTCTTCTGGCCTCACCCATAGCAGTTGAACAGGAAAAGGTTAACTCTTTGTTACGTCGTTAACTGCCAGGATGGATATCATCCGCTCCAGTGCTAAACGTGCATCGGCGGCGGTGTCGGCGTCGACGGTAACCTGATTTACCACGTTGCCGGCGGCGAGGTTATCCAGCACCCAGCAAAGATGAGCCGGCGTGATCCGGCCCATCTGAAAGCACATCGCAGGTGCATCGGACAGCACGCGAATGAACTGATCCGGGTGTCGTTTCGCCAGCCGGTTAACCAGATTCGATTCGGTACCCACTGCCCACTTGCTGCCCGGGGCTCCGGCTGCGATCGCGCGGATGATTTGTTCGGTACTGCCGGCTGCGTCGGCTGCAGCTACGACCTCGCGCGGGCATTCGGGGTGGACGATCACGCAGATGCCTTCGTGACGGGCCCGGACCGATTCGACGTGTTCGGGTTTGAACAGTTGATGGACGTAGCAGTGGCCCTTCCAGAGAATGAACGTCGCATCGGCAACGGCGCTCAGGCCGCCATTGGGTAGGTGCGGATCGTAGACAAGGCAGTCGGCTTCGGAATAGCCCATCGCGACGGCTGTGTTTCGGCCGAGGTGTTCATCGGGTACGACGAGAATCTTCTCGGCGCCCGCCCCGCCATCGGCTTCGGCTTTCAGCGCCCAATCGAAAACGTTACGGACATTGCTCGACGTGCAGCAGGCTCCGCCGAAATGTCCTGTGATGGCTTTGATCTCGGCGGTTGAGTTTACGTAGGTGATCGGGACAACCTTCGCGTCGGTCAGCTGGGCTAGTTCAGCAAGGGCTGATTCGACTGCCGGGCCGTCGGCCATGTCGGCCATCGCGCAGCCGGCCTGGAGATTCGGAAGCAGTACCGATTGATTCGCCCCCGACAGGATATCGGCAGATTCTGCCATGAAATGCACGCCGCAAAATACGATATACTCAGCCGCGTCCTGCTTCCCGGCCAGTTGAGATAACTTAAGACTATCGCCGGTCAGGTCGGCATGGCAGATGACAGCATCACGTTGATAGTGATGGCCCAGTATGCACAGCCGGTCGCCAAGGGCGGCCTTTCGCTGAGCGATCCGCTCGGTGAGCTTGGCGGGGCTAGCTTCGATATATTCTTGTTCTAACGCAGGTTGTTTTGGCATCGTACTTATATTACTCGCTCGGGCTGTCAATGTTGTCAGAAACTGTATCGGGTTTGCCTTTTAGCGAGCCGAGCAGTTCGCCCAGTTCATGACAGCGTAACGCCCGGGCGGTGATAAAGAACCCAGCCAGCCCTGCAACGATGCCGGCGATAACCAGGATTCCGCTGTCTGCCCAACTGATTTGTATTTTGGATGCGATCTGCTGCGCTACCGGGGCCAGGTAGTGGATTGCGGCGATAATTGCTCCCGACATCACCGCCGTTGCCAGTAGTATCTTCAGGCAAGAGCTAACGATCTTTTGCATGCCGATGCGGCCCCACCTCCGGCGGAGAACCCAACTCAGGGCAATTACGTTGGCGGTAGCTGTGATGGCAGTCGCCAGGCCGAATGCTCTCGAACCAAGCGGGGTGAATACCAGCCCAGCCACCAGGGCCATGTTAGCTGCAGCCATCCAGCAGGAGATCTTTAAAGGTGTCCTTACATCTGCGACGCTGAAGAATGCTCTCAGCAGAATGTGTCTGCTGAAATATGCCCACATGCCCAGGCTGTAGGCCTGGAGAATCCCAGCCGTCCGAGCAACATCGTCAGGGCTGAACCGTCCGTGCCCGTAAATAAGCTGGATTGCGGGCCTGGCCAGTATGATAAGTGCGACACCAGATGGAATTCCAAGGAACAAACTCAGCCTCAGGGCTCGGTTGGTTGCATTTCGCAGGCCTTCGGTATCTCCCCTGCTGGCGTAGCGGGAAAACAGTGGAAATACGGCAGTGGCAAGCGAGATCGCCAGGATGCCCAGCGGGAAGTTGTTAAGCCTTTCAGCTGCATACAGGCAGGTAAGAACCCCTTCGGTCAGGGGCTTGGTGAAGGTGATGCCCAAGACCGTAAGTTCGCTACTTTCAGGTGTTGCCGACATTATCCAGGCGTAGATCGAGTCGAATAGCGCGCTGATCTGGGCGACTCCCAGCGGGATGAGCATGGGCATTGTCAACCCAGCAATCCGCTTAACCTCCGGCAGGATAGGCCCCAGCCTTGGCCTGGCCCAAAGCCCCACCCGCGCCAGTAACCACCACACGCCGGCAAGTTGAACAAACCCTGCTATAACCACGGCCCCGGCGAGGATAAAAAGCCCTGCCTCTTGCTGGCCGTCGACCAGCCAGTGAGCTGCCGCGGCAGCTGCTATCAGGAAAATGTTCAGCACAATAGGAGCGAAGGCAGGATATACGAACCTGCCCTTGCACTGAAGCGCCGCTGAGCCCAATGCAAGAAGGCAGATGGTGAACATAAACGGCATGACCATCATGGTAAGCTTGATAAGTAGTTGCCGATCCCATGGGCCAGGTTCGAGCAATATGGCCGTTAGCAGGCAAAGCTCGATAATCGCCAGCAGTGACGCCAGGATTATTGCCAGCAACCCCATGCAATTGGCCAGAACCTTCCGAGCCCTTTGGGGCCCTTGGGTTTCGGAAGCTTCGGTAAAAATGGGGATGAACGCAGCCGAGATGGCGCCTTCGCCGAAAAGCCTGCGGAAGACGTTCGGTACGCGAAAGGCCAGCCAGAATGCATCCATCATACGAGTAGCGCCGAAGGCGACAATGGCGATATCGCGCACCATTCCCAAAATGCGCGAGCCCATCGTAATCAAGGCGATCAATTTGGCTGCGCCGAAGAAATGCTCACGCTCGTGATGTGTTTGACTCGGGTCGGATTGATCGTTTGGACCGCTCATGCAGTTATTGGTCAGGCCTATTAAAGGGCGCCGCAAATCATTTTATATGCCGGCAAAGCCATCTTGCATGCAGAAAAGATCATCAAGCCGATAAACGCGACCCGCACAGCCTTGAGGGGAAGCGTGTGAGTCAGGTGTCCCCCGAGATAGCTTCCGAGCATCGCTGTCGGAGCCAGGCACGCAGCCAGCAGAAGACTTCTGGTAACCGTTCCATTATCGCCAAGCATGACGTTTTTATAAATAGCTCCCAGCCAGGCGATCGAAAAAATCGTCGTTGCGCTGGTTGCGATGGCATTGCGAAGCGGCATGGAAAGGATTACCTGTTGGGCAGGTACTGCCAGGGCTCCGCCGCCGATACCGAGTAAGCCCGCCGAAAACCCCATAGGCCCGCCGACGGCGATTTTCTTAATGGGGGGCATCTTGTCAGCCTGGTCGGAGCTGATACCTTCGGAGCTTTTTGCGAACAACTTCCAGATATTGTAACCGGCTATGTAGCCCATGAAGGCCCCGAAAGCCAACCTGATATAGCTCTGGTTCTCGCCGGTGAAGATGCCCAGTTGGCTGACGTATACTCCTGCGATAATGCCAATCAAAGCAGCCGGGGCCAGCCACTTCCAAACTCCGAAATAAATCGCCTTGGCCTTGCGGTGTCTCATCACCGATGGGCCTGAAAGCAGGAAGTTTACGATCATCGCTGCAGCCATCCACTGGTGAATGCTTTTCGGCTCGCCACGCCAATCTTCAAAGATGAACGCCATGGCCGGGATCATGATTACCGACCCGCCGATACCCAGCAACCCGCCTAATACGCCGGCCAGGAGCCCCGTAATTGCAAGTAGAACATATTCCATAGGTTCTCCATGAGACATTAAATTGGGTGTAAAATCAATTACCTGCCTTGACGGAGACCGATCTGGCGGCAAGGATGGATGTAGATATGCGAATCTGTCATGTTATAACTCGTCTTATCCTTGGCGGAGCCCAGGAGAATACGATCCTGACCTGCGAAGGCCTCCACGACCGCGGCCACGAGGTTACGCTGATTACCGGGCCGGCCCTTGGCCCCGAGGGCGAACTGCTGACCCGGGCCCGGGCTGGTGGCTATCGAGTTATTGTTATCGACTCGCTCCGACGGGAGATCTCACCGCTGCGGGATAGGCACGCCTTTGGCGAGTTGGTCAGCATTTTCCGGCAGATCGATCCGCAAATCATGCACTCGCATTCATCCAAAGCCGGCATCCTTGCGCGCAAAGCAGCAAAAAAAGCCGGGCCGATGAAAATTGTTCACACCGTTCACGGCCTGGCTTATCACCGTTATGAGAAGTGGTGGCGGAACCGGTTGTACATAGGTTTGGAAAAGCGTGCTGCCAGGCGATCGGATGCGATCATCTGTGTTGCTGATGCGATGATCAGCCAAGCCCTCGCTGCCGGTGTAGGCACGGCCGACCAGTACCAGACCATATACAGCGGGATGGATACCGAGCGGTTTATGAACCGACCTGACGAGGCTGATACATTTCGCGATGAATTCTCCATACCAGGTGATAGTGTGCTTGTTACGCAGGTTTCACGGCTGGCAGAACTGAAGGGCCATGAATATATCATCGAAGCTGCTCGCAAGATTACGGATAAGTGCGTTCATTTCTGTTTTGTAGGCGACGGGCATCTTCAACAGCAGATCATCCAGCAAATCGAGCAGGCGGGGCTTTCGGGGCGGTTTACCCTGACAGGGCTCCTACCGGCACAGCGTATCCCAGAGGTGATGCACGCGACGGATATTCTGATCCATTGTTCGTTGCGTGAGGGCCTGGCCAGGACCTTGCCTCAGGCGATGCTGGCCGGGATTCCAGTGGTCAGTTTCGATGTAGACGGAGCACGTGAGGTAGTCGATTCCGATACAGGGATACTGCTGGAGGCCAAAGATACTGCCGGGTTAGTATTGGCTATTTCGACACTTGCCCAGGCGAGGCAGTTGAGGGAAACCCTCGGCCAGGCCGGCAAGCAAAGGTGCCGCGAAATGTTCGATAAGGTCTGGATGGTGGAACAGATCGAGAAGGTTTACTGCCAGCTATTAAATTAATCCTTCAAGCATCGCCAGCGAGACTTCCGCCATCGAATTTACGATCTTGTCAGCTTCGGAGAGCATCTGGGCCGGGTAAGAACTGGTCACAGCCAATACTTTCATCCCAGCGGCAGTTCCGGCAGCTATCCCGGCTGGGGAATCCTCCAGTACCACGCAATTAGCGTTTGAAAGCAGCTTGCCTGTAATCTCTATCAATCTACTTAAGGCGAGTTCATAGCCTTGTGGGTCTGGCTTGCCGCGGGCTACTTCATCGGCGGGGACGATCGTCTTGAAACAATCCAGTACGCCTATCTGGGAACTGGCGAGTTTGATTTCTTCTGCCAGCCCGCCCGAACAAATCGCCAGCGGCACCCCGGCTGCGAAAGCGGATTTGATCAGCTCTACCGATCCGTCCAGCGGCTTGATCGACTCGCCGTAAGCTTGTTTGATCAAGATGGTTTTAGCTGCTGTAAGTTCGACTATTTGATCTTCACTGACTCGGCGGCCGTTGTCTGCGAATACGGCTGCGAAGCAATCGTGGTCGTCATAACCGAGGTACCGGCTGAAGTATTGCTCGCTTGTAAGCTCGATATCTTCACCGGCGAGGACTTGCGCGAAGTACTTCAGGTGAAGCGGTTCGGAATCAACCACCACACCGTCGAAATCGAAAATCAAAGCGTCCAACAAAGTGCACCTATCTGTTCAACGTTCAAATGTTTCAGCCGATTTTGAACGGCTTCTGACTGGGAATCTTACAGGAATTTACGTCAACAGGTACATGCAATCCCGATTTGGCTGAAATGTTCCCCGCAGGTTGTTCGGATTATCTATCCAGGCTAGAGCGTTTTCAGCTTGCCTGTAGCGTTTTCGCTGGTTGCGGCTTCGGCTTACAGCGTCGGCCTGCATCGACAATACCCTGCATTGCTTGCTTCGGCCTCCTTGTAAGCCAAAGTCCTCACTGGCGCGTAAATCGCTACATCCAAACTGAAAATGCTCTAATAGAAAGGGGTGAGCTTTTCAGGGTCTTAAGCAAATAACGGCATACAGATTCTGTCAGTGTATAAAAAGCGAACCCCAACGGATCAGATCTCAACGGGCTCGCAAAGATTCGTAGATTTTGCCGCTCCCCTGCCGCATATCCTGCAGATGTAATTAGCTCCCTTGGTAAATTTGGCTGCGCTGGCCATCTGACGCTTTCTGACCAGTTCGCACATGTGATGTTGGTGGCCTGTATGAGGGCCTCCAAAGGGGCTCTTTGATGCGGACTTGGATGATTTAACAGCCTTTTTGGTAGCGGTTTTTTCACCCATAACCCCTCCCTCGCCTGGGCTGGTCTTGGCCAACACATCCCCTTCAAGCTTTCTATACAGTCCATAGACACACCCTGTCCCCCGAAGCCTGCCTGTCTGGCCTGCCAGGGCAAGCAAGCATCCATTACCCCCGCTGACGCAACTGGCGCGCTTAGATGCCGAGTCCCTGGGTAGCTTCCATAGACTCCCTGGCCGGGACAAGAGCCCATGCGACCAGGTATGTAACCAGTACCGCTGCTACAAGGGGAGTAAAGCACAGGAACACCGCTAACAGGCGGATCATAATGGGGTCGACTCCAAGCATTTGGCCGATCCCGCCGCAGACGCCGGCGATCCTTTTATCAGTTGACGAACGATAAATCTGTTTCATGGTCTTCCCCACCAACAAGGGCCAGAAACGAAATTCCTCTGGCGACTTCAAAAAAAACAAACTCTTCAGACAATAGTAGGGTCGCTATTTCTTCCTGAGGAGTTTTTGGCGAAATCGGTTGATTGTGAATAGTTGAAACTGCCCCCAAAGAATCGATACAAGGTCTTATATAGTAATTTGATACGATTATATTCTCGATTGCATGTCGGTTTGTCCTTGCCGGGGACTTCTTGCTTGAATCGCTCTTTCGAAATTTTACCAGTTGGCCAAAATCGTCCTATCCAAGGCACCATTAAACGGTTGAAAGTTTTCCCTTGTGGCCTTAGATTAATAGATGCTTAGCCGGCCAGCGTCGTTTCTGGCTGATGGGCCTGGATCGACGGAGCTAGACCCGGCAGGCGAGAGGTGCCCAGGATGACTTCTGGCAGCTCCAGCGTGGATAAAAAGGTAGAGCTATACGTCTCTAAGCTGACAATCGAGGAGCGCATGCTGGTGGTCCTGAAGCGCGAGCTCTACGAGGGCAGTTGGTCCGAGATGCTGGAAGATCTCAAGGCCCGGATGGAAGGCAGGCCCTACATCTTCAAGCTTGCCCAACGGATCTCTGATGATCTGGAACGGATCGCCAAACTCCAGGACTTCGAGAAGGAAAATGAGATCGATCTGGGCAAGTACGTTGAGATGAACCCTTAGTCAAAAAAGTCAATGAAAGTTAATTGAAGTTTATAAAGCTGAGCCGAAGACGAGAAACTGAAGTCTGTAGATTCTTGACTTTGTGCTTTAGCTTTTTGGTTTTTCCATGGATCTTTTGGAGCGGTTGATGCGCAATCTAACTAGTTTCCTTATCTCGTCGTTGATCCTTTGTGCTGTGGTTGTATTGGCCGGTTGTGGGTCAGGTGACTATGTCCAGCCTTTCATTCATCCTGACGTGCTTGAAAGAGCAGGACTGAAGTATTACTGGTCCCTGGATTTGCCTCTGCACCCCCAAGAGGTAATCGAGCAAGTCTGGCTGATGGACGAGAATCTCTACTGCCTGAGCAACTTGAACTATCTCTGGGCGGTAGACGCAGCTAGCGGACAGACCAAATGGTATTTCAGGGTTGCCGGTAAGGCACAGACCGTCTTTAAACCCGCCCATGCAGATGGGGTCATTCTTCCAACTTTAACGCCGGGGATCGCCGAAGTTCTCAATCCTGCCCTCGATCTGGCCGAGCCGTTTGATGCCGTTCTCGTTAACACCCTCTCCCAAGTGTTCGTACTGGATAGAAAAGACGGCAGGCAGGTCAGGAGGATTGATCTGAACTTTGCAGCCAATACCGGCGGGGCCAGTGATGGGAAGAATTTCTATGTCGGCTCGACCGACGGACGCTGTAATGCCATAACATTGCGAGAAGAAGTTTCAATCTGGAAAGTAGCTACATCTTCTCTGCTGACAGCACCTATTGTCGAAGTCGGCGGGCTGATCTTTATCGCCGGTCATGATAGTTCTGTCACTGCTGTCAGGGCAGGTTCACAAAGCAATATCCTCTGGCGAAGGCATACTGGTGGACCGATAAGTACCGCCTTTGCAGTCGATGAGCGAGGGTGCTTCGTAGGGGCTGAGGATAATAAAATATACGCTTTTGGCTCAACTACGGGCCAGAATCTCTGGAAGCCCTTCATCTGTGAGGGGCAAATCCGCACGCCTGTCCAGATCAGCCAAAACAGCGTTTTTGCTTATGCCCAGGATGATCAGTTCTACGCACTGAATCTGGCCAACGGGCGTCAGCGATGGGCCATGCCGGCCGGTCGGAAGGTCGTCGCGGTGATGGATGGAAAGGTCTATCTGGAGGGACTCAGCCAGAGGCTCTTCGTGGTAGATGAAATGCTTGGAACGGTTGCCTATGGTTTGAATTTGTCGGGCATGGAGTTTCTTGCAGCAAATACAAGTGCTCCCGCTATTTATGGTGTAAATTCCACCGGGCAGGTTCACTGCATCCGAACAAGCGATGCTGAGTATATCACCGAGGAACTTCTTAAGCAGAACCAGCCATAGTTTACACCCAGGGCCTTGGTCGGGCTCAGGTTGGATAATCTTACGGTTCCCCCAACAACCAAGGATCGGATGTCATGGAAGATACCTCTATTCGTCGAGCGCTTATCAGCGTCTTTGATAAAACCGGCATCACTGAATTTGCAGGCAAGCTGGCTGAGATGGGCATCGAGATTATCTCATCCGGTGGTACGGCCAGGGCTATTGAAGCTGCAGGCATAAAAGTTCGTGACGTTCAGGAGTGGACCGGTTTCCCCGAAATGCTAGGCCATCGGGTCGTAACGCTTCACCCGAAGGTCCATGGCGGGCTGTTGGCCCTGCGGGACGACCCGGAACATCAGGCCGATATGGATAAATACGGTATCGAGCCGATTGACCTCGTCTGTGTGGGCCTTTATCCGTTTACCGATGCTATAGCCAAACCCGATGCCACACTGGCTGACGCGGTTGAAATGATAGATATCGGCGGGCCGACCATGGTTCGCTCTGCAGCGAAAAACCACCGTTACGTTACGGTTGTTACCAATTGTGACCAGTACGAGACGGTCCTTTCCGAGATGGCCGACAGCGATGGATCGGTAAGCTTTGCCACTCGCCAGAAACTTGCACGCGAAGCCTTCGCTTTGACGGCCCAGTACGATACAGCAATTTCAACCTATCTGGCCCAGCAGCTAGGCCAGGATCTGCCAGAGAAGATTACATTTAGCTATAGCAAGGTCGCCGATCTCAGATACGGCGAGAACCCCCACCAAAGTGCAGGCTTCTACGTCAGTGCCGACCAATGTGAACCTTCAGTAGCCAACGCCAAGCTGCTGGGCGGCAAGGCGATTTCCTACAATAACTACTTCGATGCCAATGGTGCATTCGAATTGGTAAAAGATTTTGACGCCCCGGCGGTGGCTGTTATCAAACACGCGAATCCAGCCGGCTGTGCGGTCGACGACGATCTGGTCGAGGCCTACCGCAAGGCCTACTTCGGTGATGTCAATGCTGCTATGGGCGGGATTATCGCACTAAATAGACCTGCCACGGCCGATCTGGCTAAGGCGATCGTCGAGAGCTACAAAAGGTGGGGTAAGGACCGTGGCGCCGGAGGGTTTTACGCAGAGATCGTTATCGCCCCGGGTTTTGAAGATGGGTTTGTCGAGACGATTCAGGCTCGCGAGGGTTGGGGGCCTAACGTGAGGCTTCTCGAATCGCCGCCTCTTACGGGCCGGCGTAATAAAGAAAAGTACCTTAAATATGTCGTTGGTGGGATGCTGATCCAGGATCGAGACCAGGCCGGTAAGGATACATCCAACTGGAAGGTCGTAACAAAGCGTCAGCCCGACCAGCGTGAAATGGACGACCTGAAATTCGCATGGATCGTCTGCAAGCACGTTAAGTCTAACGCGATTGTCCTTGCCAAGGACAAGGCCCTGCTCGGTGCGGGTGCAGGGCAGATGAGCAGGGTAAATTCAGCCAGGCTCGCATCCCAGATTGCCCGGGCCTACGGCGGCGGCTGCGAAGTTGATACTGCAGGTTGCGCATTGGCCTCTGATGCGTTCTTCCCGTTCCCAGATAGTTTGGACTGGGCAGCTGAGGTAGGAGCAACCTCCGTCATCGAGCCAGGGGGAGCAAAGAAGGACCAGGACGTTATCGCCAAGGCCGACGAGCTTGGTTTGGCGATGATCTTCACCGGTGAACGGCATTTTTTCCACTAGCAACAAGTTACGAAAAAGCTATTGTTTGATAATCGCAGCTGTAGGTCATTGCCTCCGGCTGCTTTTTTTGCAAAGCTTACTGATTCTATAGATAGAGGTTTTGCTTGACCGGTTGGCCTGACGGGCTGACAATGCCGACTTCTATCAACTGCCGGAGGCGCGAATCCGACAAGCCTCCGGCGTGTTATTGGAACGGAATTAATCCGTTTTTGGAAAAGGGCGGACAAGACCCGTCGTAAGTAATTTCTGCGCATGTCGGATAAGGATGAATCGAAGCGAAAATGATTGGTAAGAATCTCCCGCTCAAGTTTGCGTTTCTGGCGTTGATGGTAGCTACCTGTTTGTGGTCGTTGCATGCAAACGGCCTGAAGATGGGCATCGACATACGCGGCGGCCATAGTCTGGTTTTCGAGGTTCGCCCCGAACCAGGCTCGGATGAGCCAACTCACCGCGAAGCCGTCAGCGAAGTCATCACCATCCTCAAAAAGCGAATTGACCCCGATGGTCTGGCCCAGTTGGAGTGGAGGCCTTTGGGCCCGGGGCGGTTTGAGGTCCGCATGCCTTTCGGCAGGGCAGAGACCATCGAGGCAAAGGAAGCTTACTTCAGGAAGCTTGAAGATATCACGGCCGACAATATCCGCCGAAGCGACATTCTTCGTGCCTGTAGAGCTTCGGGCGCCGAGCGCGCTGCTGAAATAGCGAGACTGGCCCAGCGAGCCCCTCAACAGGTTCCAGCATTAGAAGCAGCCTGTCAGGCCTACGACGCTCAGCAAAAGGCCCAGACTACCGTCGATGCCGCTCGGGCACAGTTTGGCGGTGCAAATGGTAATGCGGTCGATCCGGCCCAGCGGGTATTCGATGAGGCCATCAATGCCCTGGTTACAGCCAAGGCCGACTATCGTGCCAAGAAGCAGACAATTCTCGACGGCAATATTGACAAGCAAAAATTGCGCGTGATCCTGTCGAACTACGTCAGCGGCCGACAAGCTCAGGCTATCGCAAAGAGGCGCGACGGTAAGATTGAAGTCAAACGCCGCCGACAGGTTCTTGATTTAGAGCTCCAAAAGCTCCGTGCCGCCCACCCCGCACGGGTTGAACAGATTAATGAACTGGAAGCTATCTATTCCAAATGGTCTGAGATGCGTCAGCCGTTGGAAGACCCGGCCGACCTGAAACGCATGATCGCCAAGGCGGGCGTTCTGGAATTTAGAATTGCACCGACCCAGCCCGGATCACCGGCCCAGACCGGGCCGATCAGCCTGAGCGACTATGAGCAGGCGATGGCCAGCCTTTTGAACGACGGTCCCCAGGGCCTGCGTCGCAAGAACGCAAACCACCTTTGGTTCCCCCTTAGGGGCTCAATCGACGATTTCCGAAAAGACGTTATTACCGGTACCTATGGAGGACAGGACTTTGTCCTGTTAGCGAATACTTCTGATTTGATGATCTTGGCTGACAGGTCAGTAACCGGCTGGAAGCTGGACAAAGCCAAGGTCGGCTTCGATGAAAATGGCCTGCCGAACATCGAGTTCAGTCTCGATGAAGGTGGCGGCCGACGCATGAGTCGAATTACCAGCGAAAATATAAGCAAGGCCTTGGCGATCCTTCTGGATGACGAGGTCTACTCTGCCCCCAGTATCAGGGGCCGGATCGCTACCAGGGGGCAAATTGAGGGTAGTTTTTCTCGCGAAGAAGCGGCCGAGCTTGCCCGAACGCTGCAGGCGGGTTCACTTCCGGCGCGGGTGAACCGCGACCCGGTCTCCGAGAACAACTTCGGCCCGTCCCTTGGCGAGATGAACAAGCAGCGCGGCATTAAGGCAGCTTATTACGGCATGGTAGGCGTGGCTGTGTTCATGCTGACCTACTACCTGCTGGCAGGGATGATTGCAAATGCCGCATTGGTGCTGAATATCATTCTGGTTCTGGGCGCGATGAGTCTGATGTCGGCGGTGTTTACCCTGCCGGGAATCGCCGGTGTGATTTTGACCATCGGTATCGCAGTTGATGCCAATGTACTGATTTTCGAGCGACTCCGCGAGGAGCAGGCCCGCGGCCAGTCGGGCCAGATGGCCCTGAAGAACGCTTATAAACGTGCTTTCAGTGCAATTTTCGATGCCAATATCACGACGTTGATTACCTGTCTGATCCTGGCGTGGATCGGCACGGAAGAGGTTCGCGGATTCGGCATTACCCTGGGCCTGGGCGTGGCGTTCAGCCTGTTTACATCCCTGGTGGTAACGCGATGGATCTTCCAGGCCCTTATCGGCATGCGACTGCTGAAAAAACCGATCCGCATGCTTAAAGTCATGAATGTCCCCCATATCAACTGGATGTCGAAACGATACTATTTCTGGGCTGTTTCGGCATTGCTGATGACGATGGGTATTACTTCGCTCATCTGGCAGGGCAAGGATTTGCTTGGTATCCAGTTTTCCGCTGGTACTCAGGCGACCATCAGCCTGCGGGCCGACGCTCTGATCGATGGCGAGTTGCCCAATGACGGCATTGTCCGCGAAATGTTCGTAACGGCGGTAACTGAGCTAAGCAAAACCGACAGCAAGTTTTCCAAGCTGGCTGAAACGGCCAGCGTAGTAAAGCAGATAGACCCTGACAGGACAGCTAACTTCCTGGGCGACTATGACGGGGACGACGATGGCCTGGTCTCGCGCGAGGAGGAGTGGGATAAGCTAGGCCTCGACGGAGCATTCTTTGAAAAGATCGACACTGATTTCGACGGCAAGCTTACCAGAGATGAACTCAACGCCAACTTGACCGAACGGTCCTATCAGGTAACTACGACTGAAGAAAACCTGGGCCTGATCCGTCAGGCGACCCGTCAAGCGTTTGGCTTGCTATTAGAGCAAGTCTCTGAAAGAGAGTTCTCCCTGGCAAAGGGTCAGTTCTCCGATGAGTTCGGTGTTCAGCTGGCGTCGGACGGCTTGACTGTAATCAGGGCTGGTGAGGACTTGCCCTATCAGGATCTGTTCGAAAATAACCCCGGTGGCGTGTTGATGGTTATCGACAAGGTCGCCCCGCCACTGACTGAGGCGGAGCTTGGTAAGCGTATTCGTGATATGAGGCTGAGGCCTGATTTCGGCTCTCAGCAAGGTGAGGCAACGGTAATTGGCTTAACTAGTGCAGGCAGGGAAGGCTATTCAAAGCTTGCCGTTGTGGTAAGCCCTGCCGATTCGTCGGTTACAGAAGATCAAGATGCCTGGCGGCGGTTCGCTGAAGGTGAAAAGTCCCTGCTATCGGCATCACTGGCTCGCGGCGAAGCGATGCTGGCGACCAACTTCGACAAGGCTATTGCTGGTGAAGCGATCGGCCAGGCTGTGTTCGCGATCGTGCTTAGCTGGATCGCCATAGTCCTGTATCTGTGGTTGCGGTTCGGGTCAGTCCAGTGGGGCTTAGCTGCGGTGATCTGCCTGATCCACGACGTGATTATTGTTGTGGGTCTACTGGCTGCGTCCGGCTGGCTGCATGAGACAGTTTTCGGTAAGGCACTTTTGATTGAATCGTTCAAGATCGATCTTGCGATGGTTGCGGCGATCCTGACGGTTATCGGTTACTCGGTTAACGATACGATTGTTGTCTTCGACCGTATTCGCGAGAATCGAGGCCATCTGACTACGGTCAGCGGTGAGATTATCAATGCATCGATCAACCAGACCTTGCCACGAACCTTATTGACCTCTTTTACGACATTAATCGTTGTAGGTATTATGTACATCTGGGGCGGACCTGGGATTCACCCGTTCAATTATGCCCTGATGGCTGGCATAATCTTCGGTACGTATTCGTCAGTGGCCATTGCCAGCCCGATATTGATGGGCTTCAAGCATGCCCTGGTTGCTAAGGTTGTCGGATCAGCTCCAGTAAGCGAGTAATTCATATCGCCCAAATTTAGGCTGGGGCTGAGCTGAGGTAGCTCAGTCCCGGTCAAAGGTGCCTCTGTGAGCAAAGGATGAAGGGATTCTTGCCAGCTCTGTTGGGGTTGTACTTTCTTCTCGGCGGTTGCGCCGGTGGGGTCGAATTACCCTGGGCTCAACGTTCCGTTGACAGTTCGCCCGCCAACAGGCTGCCCCCTCTGCCCATCCAGCAAATGCGTGCATATGACCAGGCCCTAACTGGCTTGTTCGTCTCACTTGCGGATTTCGAAGCCGGTTTCGATGGCCAATCCGGCAAGGATCAACTGCGACAGTTCAGTATCGCCCCAGATTCTGCCGGAGGTGGGTGCAGATTTGATCTGAACATCACCCGTACCGGTATAGGTGCTGCTGCGATTACGCTGACTCCAGATAGCGAACTAGTCTTTAGATTGCCGGAAATAAATGATCTGCGTGAGTATACACTACTTTCGATGGCGATTTATTGCACCACTGGCCGAGATGACCTGAGGGTTACTTTGGTAAGCGATGCGGGGGCGTGGCAATCCCCCCGCCAGTTGATCCGGCCTGGCTGGAATAACGTCCTTATAGATTTGCACCGGCTTGTGGATCAACCACAGTTTGATCTGTCGAAGGTTCGCCAGGTTCGAATAAGTCTGATAGATTCTCAAAGTCCAATCGCAATAAACCTGGACGATGTTCTATTGATAGATAATCGTCGCCAGATTTCGCCGACCCCGCCAGGGCTAAGTTTAATCCAGATTGGCCTCGACTGGCGGATTGAATTCGATTCAGGCCGGCCTGCGATTATCCTGGGCCAGTGTTCCGATGGATTATGGCGTCTTGGAGCAGATCAGGCTCTTACTCGCTTGGCAAGGCCCGGTCGGGCCTTAGGCGAAGGACCAGAAAATCTGGTCGGGATGGGCTGGCGCCGGATCGGGCAGGTACAGTTGCTTGAACACAACGAAGTTCGCTTGCGTTTAGCTAGTACGTGGAATTTCCCAGCCAATTGGGGCGATTGGCCTGGGACTGCTTCGCCGCGATCGATAACTTGGGAATATACCTTCTACGGTGATGGCAGATGCGTTACACAAGTTCAGTTCAATAATGCTGGAGGCCAAAAGATCGGCTCGGCTGGGATTTGGCTGGACACCCCGGCAGCTTGGGCTGGGGCCGGGATCCTGCGTTATCAAATCGTCTCGGAAGTAACGTCTTCGGTATTTGGTTGGCGGTACATGCTTGCCAATGCCGGTAATGACAGGATTCTGCAACAGCTCAATTACCTCAATCCGGGCCACGTTGTTGAAGCTCAGGCCCAGATGGTTCCTGTATTATCAGCCCCGGCCGATGAAGGGATATTCGATCCATCTGAGGGTTGTTACAGGCTCAAAGGCCTCGCCAGCCGACGTCGCTTTACGATATATCCACCGCCGGAAGGGTTGCTCAATCCCGTTTTTAGGGTTGAGGGGGATTGGTCCGGGTATGTGCATGTAAATTCATTAGGGCAAACGGTGAGGGATTGTGTGACATTATCAGACGGTAGTGCATTGTTTGTTCTTACCGGCATGGTTACCCAGCCGACGGTCGTCGAGATGACCGGCCAGGCGGGATTCCTGGCTGCTGGGCAGTAGTAGAGATAGTATAGAGAATCGAGTAACCCCCGGCCTATTCGGGCACATGTCCCAGTTGAACCAAGCGGGACACAAAGTCAAAAGGATGCCCTTTGTCTGATAATCAGCTATTTTTTCTTAGTTATTTCAACCTGCATCAGGTTCCCGTCGTACAACCATAAGCGGTAGCATTGGAGATGGACCAACCCCAAAGCTGTCGTTCTTGCTTGGCCTAACAGTCAACCTCTTATATTTGATAAAGATGGAGGTGTCGATGACCGATAATTCCAATGGTAAAGGTCTGAAAGTCTGCCTGGATGGTACAGACTGCCGGACCCGGTATATAAATCGAGAGCAACGGCATGCTTGGTCCACTTGAGACACGGATGTTTTTCTTATCGCCGAAGCGCGGAATGATCGACTCTGTGGCAGCGGCTTGCCTTAGTTTATCAGCCAGGTTAAATGGATTTTGACTTGTTAGATATCTCTTGAGCAATTAATGGCTTGTTGCATTAAGGACGTAGTTTGAATGTTCATTGAGGAAATTAAAATTGGCTGGCGGAAGGGCCTGGTTGTTTGCATGGCCATTGGCTTGGCCTTTCTTGCAGGCTGCATCTCACCATCTGAAGTCTTAGATTTAAATACCTACAAGCCTCTGCTAAAATCGAAGACCTATCAGAATTTCTTCAAGACTGATAAATACCGATTCTTTTCGCCTGAGAAGGTCATAGCCGCTCCGCTGTTTCAGGGAAACCCGATCAACCCAATCCTCCCGAGCCTGGGGCCGGTTGATACTACTGAGGAGATTTACCCAAACGCTGAATATCCGAATGAGCAGGACTATCTCTATAGCGACAAGGACTACGTAATCGGCCCCTCTGATTTGTTGGGTATCGGGATTATGGATCTGTTTTTGGAAGGCCAGGAATACCAAATGCAGCGTAAGGTCTCAGAAAGTGGTTACTTGAGCATGCCGTTGATAGAAGAACGGGTCAGGGCGACTGGATTAACGGCAGTAGAGTTGGAAAAGGCAATTAGCGACGCCTATCAACCTGAGATTCTGCTCGACCCGACCGTTTCAGTTGCGATTATTGATCGAAGGCAGAGCATGTTTTCGATAGTTGGTGCTGTTGATCGTCCCAGCACTTATAACGTCATCAAGCCGGATATGACCTTGTTGGATGCATTGGCTCTTGCCGGTTGGGTGACTGACCCACGCATTAAATACATATATGTGATCCGGCAGAAACCACCAGAGCTTCGTGATGGCCGGCAGGCTGCAGAAAAAGCGGCTTCCCCGACGGGGCTTCCTGCCCTGCCGGAACTGCCATCACTGCCTCCCTTGGCAGAGCCCTCTGGGCAGATGCAGCCGGATAATTCTACCCTCCCGCAGTGGCCTGTTGAGCCATCTACTCCCCCCCAAAGCGATCAGGACCAGCTTAGGGAACTTGAACAGATATTAGAAGGCTCCGAGCCAACGCAACCTGGGCCCCAGTTCGAGATTGAGCCCATCCCGGCAGAGTCCGAACTTGCATTCATTACAGAGTTGGATGGCAATTCGACTGCCCCAGTGGCCCAGCCTCAGCCGGTTAAGTACAAATGGAAGTATGTTAATGGCAGGTGGATTCCTGAGGCGATGCCCGGCCCCGAGCCGGTTATTACCCCTGCTACAGCTCCGGCGAGACCTGTCCCTCCTCCAGCACTACCAGAGATCGAAGCAGAGCCGGCCCCATCGACTTTGCCTGCTGATATTATTGTGCCAGAAATTGCTCCCAAACCAGTGATCACGCCGCCCCGGCCAGCTCCCGGCGTAACTGGCGAGATTCCCTCTTTGCCAGTCGAACCGGCTGCCCCCCAAGTCGCTCCCGTCGAGCGTCGCATTGTTCCAGCCCAGCGGAGAGATATGCGCGCCGAGATAAAACCGGCCAAGCCGTTTAAGGCGACTCCACAAGACCCATTTGGTTGGGCTGAAATGGATAAGTCCAGCCTGACCCGGATTATCGCGGTCAACTATGAAATGCTTACTCAGGGCAACGAGCGTATGAATATTGTCGTCCACGACAGCGACAAGATAATCGTTCCGTTACTGGAGGTAGGTTTATATTACGTCCAGGGAGAAGTTATCCGCCCCGGTGTTTACGTTCTTACCGGCAGAGATATTACTGTAAAGCAGGCCCTTACCGAGGCGGGTAATATGAGCCCGTTGGCTTGGCCTCAAAATGCAATGCTCATCCGTCGAATAGGGGAGCGCCAAGAGCAATACATTCCGTTGGACATAGAAGCAATTTTCAAGGGTGAAGAAAACGACTTCTTTCTCAAGCCAGACGATGTGATTTGCATCGGTACCGATGTCAGATCCATCTTCTACGCAGTACTTAGGAATGCTTTCCGTATGACCTACGGCTTTGGATTCATCTATGACAGAAACTTCTCTTCCCCACTATTCGAGGAAACTTCTACTAGCAGACGTTTTACTCGGCTATGACCTGAACGAAGTAGTATTATCATGAAGCAGGAATCATATAGCAGCAAAGGCGCTTCTGGTGGCGGGTCTTTGGCTGATGTGGTCGCTATTGTCGACAAGGCTGATTCCACTCAGGCAATTTCGATCTCGACATTCCTGAAGGTACTCATATTGGCTGGGCTTGTGGTGGCGATGAATTACCGCCAGTTTCCCGCGATGCTGCGAGTCTGGCTTGACGACCCTAACTGGTCGCACGGCTTTATTATTCCTCTATTCAGTCTGTACTTGTTCTATGCCAGACGACAGGATTTCCTGGCGGCAAAACGAACGCCCAACATTTGGGGACTGGCTTTGCTGATAGTCTCTGGCCTTGCCCAGGTGGTTACTTACTGGATCAACAATCCCTGGTCGGGGCAGGTGACAATGCTGGGTGTATTATTGGGTTTGGTTTTGTACTTGGGTGGCTGGGAGATATTCAAATTGACCTGGCTGCCGATCCTGTTTTTGGTTTTTGCGATGCCCATTCCCGGCTCAAAATACAGTCAGCTTGCCCTGCCGCTTCAAAATATCGCTGCCAAGTTCTCGGCGATGATAATCTCGGCGATGGGAGTCACTATAGAAGTTCGTCAGTCGTCACTTCTGATGCAGACAATGTCAGGTCAGATGGAGAAATTGTCTGTCGAGGAAGCCTGCAGCGGTGTCAGGTTGTTGATGGCATTTGTGGCACTATCCGTTGCAATGGCCTATCTGGCCGACAGGCCCCTCTGGCAGAGGATAATCATGGTCACGATGGGTATTCCCATTGCCATTATCTGTAACATTCTGCGTGTTACGATCACTTGCATGTTCTTCTATTTCGATCGCGGGGAGTTCGGTCGAGATTTTATGCACGAGTTTACCGGCATGGTCATGCTCATCCCGGCTTTTATGCTACTGTGGCTGTTGGGCAAGCTACTTTCGAGTATATACGTTGATCAAGAGGATCCCGATGAAATCGAGCCATCTTCGGAGGGTCCAGCCTGATGTGTCAGCCAAGCGAAAAGACTGCGACTTCACAGATGCAATCTACCAGAGAATCCAGGCGATCAGGCAGAATACATTTCGTCATCGCGCTTGTGGTTGTGTGCCTGATGGGAGTGGGCATTCATTTGTACAAGCGTCCCGAGGCCCAGCCGATTGAGTGGCCCAAGGGTGTGCGGGTAAATCGAGACTTTCGTTTAATAAGCCTGCCCAAACAAGTCGGGCCATTTGAGTTAATAGACGAGAAGGAGTTTGATGAGGATCTGATACGGGCGTTGGGTATCGGTACGGGTTATGACAAGGAGAGATATCCCACCCGACGAAGCAGTTGGTATGGCATAGGCTTTTATGCCGACCGACGAAAGGGCCAGGCCGAGCCATTCCAGTACTGGCGGATGGAGATATTCTATTACACAGGGCTTAGGGATAATGTTCCTCATGTGCCCGAGCGATGCCTTGACGCCGGTGGAGTTTCGGTACTTAGCCGAGAGATTGTTCCATTTAAGTCTCTTGCCGCACGACCACCTTGGGATAAAGATGTTAAGTTTCGGCGCGTTCATTATCGCTTCAGCGGGGCTGGAAGGATTGGGTCGCGCGAGGGGGCGGAATACTACATCTTTAGTGTTAATGGTGAGCCTATCAGCAGCTCAGATCGAGTTCGCTTGGAATTAGCAAACCCGACAATAACATATTCATATTTTGCAAAAATCCAGTTTACTGCGCTTTCGTCAGAAGGTATTGAAAGCGCGGCCACAGCCGATGAGGCGGCCGGTGAGTTTATAAATGTCATGTTGCCTTCGATGCTAAATACATTGCCGACGGCCGATGACATTGATGACTTGAAGCGAAACGAACAGATTAAATCCTGATATCTACAGGTAGTGTGAGGTTATCGATGGCTAGACGGAAAAAGAAAATTAACCGACGCGTAGTGGTTCTGCTTTCAGTTCTTGGTGCAGTATTACTGCTCGGTGTTATTGGTGTGGTCATCAAGCAATTGCCAAGAGATCCCAAGATATTTGCCGCCAAGGGTGCACAGAGTTTGCAGGAAGGCGATTTTCTGGAGGCATCAATATCGTATAACCGGGCGGCTGAGGCAGCGGAGCAAATTGGCGATGAGATGGCGGCAGCTGAGCTGTGGTACAAGCTTGCCCTTGTCCAGTTTGAGTGGGCGGAAAAGGACCCTAACCTTACACAGACCAGCCGCATGGAGCGGAATGGAGCGGGCCTTAAATGCCTCGAAAATGCCGTGCGGGCCAGGCCTGATTATGTCGAAGCATACAGGCGAATGTGCCAGTTTTACTGGGATGGCAGGATCTTTCGAGACTATCCAGATCAGGCAGGTAAGCTCCTTGCCCTTGATCCGGAAGATCACCAGACCTGGTTTAGGCGCGGGGTGGTACGAAGTTATTTCGCTCGCACCATGGAGGGTGAGGGGGTCGAGTTGGCTATAGCCGACCTGCGAAAGGCGGTGGAACTGAAAAGTGACGAAACAACTTATTGGATGGGGCTTATACAATTCCTCCAAAGTATTGGCAGATCTTCTGAGATCGAAGTTGTTTTCCAAGAGGCAATAGCAGCCAATCCGGATAATGGACAGATTCGTATCGAATACGGAATGTATCTTTGGCGGACAGGCCGGCAAGAAGAGGGAATGGCGTCTATCGAAGAGGCCCTTGCTAGAGATCCGGCCGATACAGCCGGTTATGTGGCAATGGCTCGTTTGCTATTGTCCGACAGGGATACCCAGGGGGCAATGGCTCAGTTGGAGCAAGCCAAGTCCGTCGATCCATCTGCGCCGGAGGTATATAAGCTCCTGGCAACTATCTACGGATCACAGCGTGAGTTAGACAAAGCTGCTGAGACTATGCAAGAAGGGTTGGCTAAGGTTGAGGCCAAGGTAGAAGAGTTAGCCGGCACTTCCGATCAGACAAACGATCCGGAATTCGCCTCATTAATCGGGGCCCGTAGGGACCTTAATTACCTTCTTGCGGATATTTTATTAGACCTGGCAGGGATGAATCCTGAGCGGAAAGAAGAGCTTATAGCTCAAGCTCGCCAGAACCTGGTTCAGATCGAGAAGGGCCAGGCCGGGACTCCAGAGGGATTGAAAATTTCCGGCCGACTTGCAATTTTGGAAGACGATTCGGACAAGGCCATTTCACTTCTCAGTGAGGCTCACGAAAGCTTTATGCTCAGTGGTGGCGACCCGTCGACAGTGATACTGCTGGTTAGGCTCTACGATTTGCAGAAGAATCCCGGTGAGGCTGATATGGTTCTTGATCAGATACTGGCTAATCCTCAATACCGCAGACAGCCTATCTTTTTGCTAATGAAGGCCAAGCGTGAGATTAATTACCGAAGGTATGGAGAGGGTGAAAAATACCTTGATCGAATTCTTCAGATCCAACCGGAGCATCAGGAAGCAATCAATCTCAAAAATGCCCTAGCAGCTGTGCGTGGTGAGGTGGAGATCCTATCAGAAGGTGAATTGACAGCCCAGAATTTTGCAGCCCTGATGCAGAGAGCGCACAACCTCTTAGCACAAGAGAATCGCGATGAAGCAATTAAGATCATGGAAGATCTGCTTCGACGGATGCCTGATGAGATTAGAATCTATGTTTCGCTGGCAGAGATGTATCGCCAGGTGGGGAATGTTCAAGAGGCTGCTGCACTTTTGTCCAAGGCCAAGCAACTATTTGGGGACGATCAAAAGATAGTTGATCAAATTCGACTACAGGAAGAACGTGATCCTGAGAAGCGATATCAAATAAGCCTGGGAATAGCTGAACGTCGATATAAGGATGACCCATTCTCTCGGGCAATGAGCAAGGCTTATATCTCTGGCCGTCATCAGAAATACAGCGAGCAGTATGAATGGCTGATCCAGGCTGAGGAAATCGACCCAGACTCGGAAACTCTTATAAGATCCATGTTCCTTAACTCCTTGGCGTTGCAGGACTGGCAGCGCGCTGAGAAATACCTTGTCCGAGCCAAGGAAGTTGGGGCTGACGAAGTAGGTATTAATGATCTGGAGTTTCGCCTCGCTTTTGTCCAGAAGGATTTCGAAGAGGCGATTGTGATAATGGAAAAGGTTCTCGAAAAACGCCCGGAATTACTGGATCAGAGAATCCTTCTTGGTAAGTGTCTTATTGAAAATGACGATTTGGCCAAGGCCAAGATAGTTTTTACTGAAGTTGTCAGGCGCGATCCTCGCTCAGTTAGTGCAATAATTGAACTGGCTAAAGTCACTGATCGCCTGGGTCAGCCCAAAGAACATGAGAAATGGGTCAGGCGTGCGCATGAGTTACCCAGGGCCAGGGCAGATCAGTATATACAAGACAAGTGGCTGCAATTGAAGTTAGTCGACGCCGATCAAGGGATGATCGCCAGCCAACTGATACCTTCGCGTGAACGCATTGTCCGGGACAGACCTAGCGATCTTATGAATAGGTTACGCCTGGCCGATCTTTATGAGCGCGTGGAACGATCGGGTGAGGCACAGGAGCAATATCTGTATGTTTTCAATAATGCCACTGACAAGCTTTTGGTGGCTCAGGTTCTCGCCAAGTTCTACCAGCGGACAAATCAGCCCGGTCAAATAGATCGGCTTTTTTCCAGGATGGTTGGTGATGCGGGAACCCCTCGAGAAAAAGCCCAGGTATGGGTAGTTTGGGCAAGCTTCCTTAATCGAATTAATTTGGATCAAGCCATCAAGGCTGTTGATACAGCCATAGAGATTGATCCAGAATATGCCAGAGCATACCACGATAAATCCCTATTTGTAGCTCAGGGAGGAAACCTGGACCAGTCAATCGAGTTAATGGAACAATATCTCCAGTTCAGCCCAGACGATGTTGAAACCGCTGAGAAAACACTGGTTCGTCTGCTTATTGATGCCGGAAAGTTCCCTGAAGCAGGCGAAAGATTGGATGAAATCCTTGCCGCTAACCCAACCGACGCATCTGCTCTTACGCTGAAGGGATTCTCGGCTTATAAGCAGGATCAGCCGGAAAAGGCCTTGGAATTGATCACCCATGCGTCAGATATGAATCCCGATGCACCTATACCTTTGCGATATCGAGCGCAAATCTACAGTGACCTTGGCGATATTGATCGGGCCAAGCAGGATATGCAAAAAGCCTTCCAGCTTACTAAGGATCCGCAGTTACTGATCGGTTTAGCAGATCTCTATAGAAGTCGGGGCGACATCCAACAGGCGATGAAATTATATGAGCAAATCCTCGATCGGTTACCCAGACATAAAAAAGCCATCGACCAATTGCTACCTGTTTATGGCGGGCTTAAACGCTGGCGAGAGATGGAGGCCTTGCTGAATCGAGCACAGAGATTCTATCCCAAAAACACAGAGTTTCTTTTGCTTGAAGTTAGTATGTGGTCGGAGGTGAACCGAGGGGATCCGGCCAAACAGGTAGCCGCTGCGACAAGAGCATTCCGGATAGCTCCTCAAAACCTCAAAGTGGTGGATTACTACCTCATGTCGTTGCTCGATGCTAACATGCTAGCGGAGGCCAACAAAATTACGTCGAAGTATATAAAAGATCCTAAGTGGTCCGGGTTGATGAAGGCTTCAAAAGGATTCGTACTGGCCCGTCGAGGCCGGAAGGCCGAGGCGGAAAAACTGTTTGCAGAAGCTGTTTCCGAAGCGACTTTGGATCAGTTTGACCTTGTTTCGCTACGGGTTCGCGAAATATACGGCAAAAAGACGCCGGAAAAGGTTGCCCAGTGGATCCAGGCTCGCAACGACTGGTATCCATATTACAAGCTGGCGGACTTATATAGGTGGGTAGCTACTAAGTGGGAAGCTACCCCCCAAACGCATAAGCAAAATTACACCAGGGCCGTGGAGGCGCTTAATAAATCGCTTTCACTGGCTGAATCTTCGAAGGAAAAAGGCCTTGTATCTCGTGAGTTGGGTTTCACCTTGGGCGTTATGGGTCGGTGGGATGAGGCCCTCGAAGCGTACCAGGTCGGCCTCGGTCATACACCCAATGATCCGGGAATTTTGAATAACTTGGCGAACATTTACGTAGATATCAAAGATCAGCCCGAAAAGGCTGAGCCATACTCTGAAAAAGCCTTCAAACTAGCCGTAATGGATCCTGGGATAATAGACACATACGCTTGGATACTGGCCAGGTTGGGCAATTATGATCGTGCCAAGCAGTTGCTATTCAGATCATTGGAGTTAAGTAAGTCCATTCCTGATGTACGTTATCATCTGGGCTGGATTTTCGCCAAAACAGGCGAGTCGAAGGTTTCGTTGACTCAATTCAAAATGGCGATGGATATGGTTCGTAACAGGCCTTCTGATGATGGACTCCGTATTCTGATAGAAACGGCTATTGCTGAGCTTGAAAGTGACCAAGCTGACCAGGAGTAAGCCATGACGATGATACCGACACATACCCCGGCGCATCGAATGCCGAATGCGCCTCAGATGCCGCCTGGTATTGGCGGGCCCGGTGCTGCCGGTGGGTTGACTGGTCGGGACGTCATGCGGATATTCCGTAAGAGGATATGGCTGATTCTTCTGACGATCCTGATTACAGAGGTTCTGACAGTTATCGCCACAGGAGTCTGGTTATTGACTGCGCCTCAATATTTCACACAGGCATTGCTAACTGTTGCTCCACCTCGTACAAGCGCCCTGGGCGGTGTAGATATTTTGCCACCCAAAGACGTCATGGAGCGTCTGCTTCTAAGAGAGGTTCAGATGGTCAAGACTGAAACAGTCTTGGACCACGCGACTCAAGATGAGAATTTCAGACGTACGAAATGGTTCAAGAAATATGGCAGTGGCGAAATAATCGAGGAAATGAAAAAGAAAATTAATGCCTCGCCACTAATAGGCACAGACCTCATTCGGATTTCGATGTCAATGTCGGCCAAGACAGAGCAGGACAGGCGGGAGCAGGCTGAGATCGTTAATGCAGTAGCCAAAGCCTACATCGCCTATAGCTTAAAGAACATTAGAGAAGAGCGTCAAGGTCGGGTTGAAGAGCTAGTCAAAGAGCAAGATAGAAAATTAGATGAATTGAAATCTACAAGGGGCGATATGGCCCTGTTGCAAATATCGGATATTTCTGCTTTGCAGCAGCATAACAACAGGATGGGTTACGAGTTGCAAATGCTGATTCGCCAAGCGATCGAGTTGGGAGGAGAAAGAGCTTCCGCCCAGACGGCTTTGGATAATATTTTGGAGATGGAGCAGCAGGGGATTCTGGTAAATTCCGGTATTATCCAGGCTCAGGTTTCTATGGATGGCCAGTTGAATTTGCTTTTCCAAACGCGTGTGAACGTTCAGACTCAACTGGACGATGCGAAAACAAAATTCGGACCAGGCCACAAGAGGCGCGATATGCTTGAGAACCAATTAGCGAGTATCGCAACTCAAATAGACGAAAGAGAAAAGCAAGTAACTAGCCTAGCGATTCAAAGCATCATGCGGCAGACAATGTCGAGTCTGGAAGATTTAAACGCGCAGATGACCGAGCTTGAAGAAAACTTGGAAGCGGTTCGAATGAAGCTGGCTAACTCTGAAGAGACACTTGGTGAGTTAGCAAGACTTGAAGCCGATGAAAAAGCCCTTAAGGAAAGACTGGCTAAGATTGAGCCTGCGTTGGATAGGTTACGAGTTCTGGCTCGGGGCGAGCGCAGAACTACCATTGCCCACTATGCTACAACTCCTCGTATACCTTCCGCACCTAAATGGAAGTATATGATCCCAATAGGTCTTTTCTTGGGAGTAGCGATTGGTTTTGGCCTGGCTTTCTTGTTGGAACTCATCGATACCTCCGTTAAAAGCCCCGCCGATCTCACCAAACGCGTTGAACTGCCCGTATTGGGTATGGTTCCCCATACGGATGATATCGAGGAGGAAATCGAGCATCTTCCACTGGCGTATGTTACGAACCCCGATAGCATTGTCTCAGAAGCCTTCCGTCAGATTCGTACCTGCCTGCTTTTCTCCAGCCCACTAGCTCATAGGCGGAGCGTTTTGATCACCAGTCCGATGCCAGAAGATGGTCGGGCCACAGTCTCGATGAACCTTGCCGGCGCTATTGCAGGTGCGGGTAAAAAGGTTCTGCTGGTCGATACAAATTTCCGCCAGCCCGCAGTCCAAAAGTTCTTTCCGCAACTTCCCTCAGCCGGCCTGTCCAGCGCGCTGGTCGGCAAGCATCACTGGTCTGATCTTGTGATGGAGTTGGATTCGAATCTTTTCATGATGTCTGCTGGCGCAGTTCCGCCTAACCCAACTGAGTTGCTAGGTTCCGATCAGATGCGAGACATTCTCGCCGAGATGGTCGAACAGTACGATCAGGTTTTACTCAAGGGTACCCCTTGTCTGGTAGTTTCCGACTCGGTGGTGCTATCTACCCTGGTCGACGGAGTTATTATGGTCGTCCGCGCAGGAGCGAACACCTATGGTGTGGTCCAGCGGGCCAGAGACATGTTTACGATGGTTGGCGCGAGGATTATAGGCGTGGTACTTAATGGCGTCCGACATACCGCGGGCGGGTACTATCGCCAAGCCTATGAGGCCTACTATGATTACCAGGAATTAGAGTCCTTGCCCGGGTCTGTTGATCTCGAAGAGGCTGTTGAAATCGATAAAGTGGACGTCTGATGAATCAATTGAATGCCAAGCCCCCGGCCCACTGTGGTCGGGGTTTTTTCTTGCGCTAACAAAGGCTTGGCTAGGGAGACTTCGCACGATACATTAACCACAAGATACGCCAGCGTAGCTCAACGGAAGAGCACCGCTTTTGTAAAGCGGGGGTTGTGGGTTCGAATCCCTCCGCTGGCCTTATTTTTTGCTCATCCCCCAAGTTTTAGCCCGTTGCCTGCCTTTTGCTTAGGTTCAGGTTGCGGGATTTTTTGGTAGATGTAACAGCCCCAGATGTGGATACTGTTAGTTAAACAATAAGAAGGTATTATCGATAAGTGATGCGAGAAAATACCAGTTGGGTTCTATAGTGGATATGTTGACAAAATTATACCCTGTCGATGAATAGGGGGTTTATTGGGATGTCTCCACAAGCACTGCCAGATAAGCTCATCGGGCGGACACTCTGGATTCCGCCTATGGCTTATGTTAGCGCGCGGATGGCTGCGGCTGTTTTTCGCAGCATTGGCATAGATGCACGCATTACCCCACCGTCTGATGATAGAACACTGGAGTTGGGAGGCCTACATAGTTCAGGTGAGGAGTGTTACCCTCAAAAGGTTACTCTGGGCGATTTCCTGAGGGTCATTTATTCAGATGATTTTGAGCCCGACCGGACAGCTTTTTTCTTACCCATGGCCGAAGGGCCCTGCCGGTTTGGCCAGTACGCTCCATACCTTTCTCAGGTTCTTACTGAGTTAGGTTATCAGGACGTGCCGGTTATTTGTCCCAGTTCGAGGAATGGCTATAACGGATTGGGCGATTTTGGCACAAGTATGATTCGTCTGCTCTGGTCTGGTCTTGTGGCTGCGGATATTTTGCGAAAGATGCTGCTGCGGACTCGCCCTTACGAAACTACCCCCGGAGATGCCGACGAGGTTTTCGAAAAAAGCGTTGAAATGCTCGTTGGGGCGATGGCAGAGCCTTCTGTGTCGGCTCGTCGCCGAATGGATCGGCTAGTTGATGCGTTGATCGAAGTGCGCGACCTTTTCAGGGCAGTGCCGGCCAAGTACACCAAAGATCGTCCGTTGATAGCCGTAGTAGGTGAGATATTCTGCAGGCTGAACCAGTTCAGTAATTATGATGCCGTAAGGAAAATCGAAGCTCACGGTGGTGAGGTTTGGCTGTCGGATGTTATTGAGTGGGTCTGGTACACAAACTGGTCACACAAGATGCTGCTGAAACGTGACGGGAAGGTTATTTCGCTGGAGATGCTGGGGGCGCTGGCTAAGACCGCTATCCAGCGGCATGACGAGGAAAGACTCTTAAAGCCTTTCAAGGATGACTTTGTAGGATACGAGGAACCTCACGATGTCTTTGAGGATGTTCTGGCCCCGGCTTGGCCTTATCTGCCGGCTGACGGGGCACTGGGGGAGATGGTGCTTTCGATCGGCAAGAGTATTTACATGCACGCCAAGGGGATCGATGGCGTGATCGACATCAGCCCGTTTTCATGTATGAACGGAATTATTTGTGAGGCGGTCTACCATGTCATAGCCAAGGACCACGATGATATTCCGATCAGGAATTTCTACTTCGACGCGACCAGCTCGAACATGGATCGGGATCTGGATATTTTCATGGAGTTGGCAGAAAGCTATTGCAAGAGAAAGAAAACCCAGCGGCAGTATCCGGCTTGCTTTGAATAGCGACAGGGGGCGCCGAGATTGTCCGACTGGCCGTGCGATGTGAGCTGGCCCAGGTATGGTTACCTCAGCGGCAGCTTTGTTCCCAGTTAGCCTCTTGGCAGTCGAATAGGGCTATGTGTTTCTTTTTGTATTCGGTGCCACTCCAGAGCAATTGGCGTTTATCAAGAGCTGTTTCGATGGCGATCTGATCGACTGTTTCGATACAATCCGCTCTGGATCGCCCATGGATCATCGTGTAGAAATTGTAAGGCCAGTCAGGCCCGCTTTCCCGCAGGTAGCAGTGACTTACCTGGGCTATTCGACCGCAGGCAGCCCCGGCGGTATCGGCAATAGCTGGATCAGCCACCCAGGCAACCATTACATTTTCTGTAGCTCCAACTGCCCGGTGGTAAAGTACCGCTGAGTATCGTCTCAACCATCCGGCGGCGAGAAATTCCCCAGCTAAAGCCAACAGCTCATCACTGCTCATGGAGACCTGCTGGCCAAGGACAGCAAACGGCTCAGCCACTGCTGGTAAGTCTTGTCCAAGAGCATGGATGGCTTTGATCTGCGTTTCATTGGGTAGATCAAGGGTCGCTGGGGAGATTTCACTTGTCGTGCCGGGTTGCGGGGTTTGTTCAGACGAGACCAGGCGAACGCGGAGTTTGTATTTTTTAATTGTCGGCAGGAGTAACATGCTATTGGCATGGCAGTGTTGGGCCATCGCTGCTGCCGTTCCTTCCAAACCGAGGCTGCTTTGCGGTGAGACAGCAAGAGTTAGCCAGAGATTGTAGTCCCCATCCCGGCTGTAACAGTGTGAAACACCAGGGTGGGTCGCAGCGAATTTACCCGCTTGGTCCAGCCGGTCGGGGCCGATGGACATCGCTACCAGTGATTGTCCATAGCCAAGGGCAGTAGCGTCGAATATGCCCGATATCTCGCGAATAACCTTACCAGGTCCGCGGAGTGCTTTGATTCGTTCGATGACGAACTGGCCGGCCTGGCCGAGATCGGATGCTATTTGGTCAAAGGGCCTGGCTGTCAACGGCACGGCCGATTCCAGCTTGGCCAGCAGGTTTTTGTCAAAGACATCAAATGTGTCGAAAGGGCCGGATTGGTCGCTTATATGTCCCAAATCTCACGCTCTGTTCGAAGGGCCTTGGGACTAGAGAAAACCTCGTGAAAGATTATCGCCTGTCTAGCCATGGCCTTGCCGGATAGCCTGACCTGATTGCGAACCCGGCCTGGCTTGGAAGTATAGATTGAGTTGGTCTGAACCGAAAGCCGACCTAAGGGCGCTCTCGGCGGTTCAGGCTTAAGATCGCAGACTGGATGCTCCAGGTGGCCCATTGCCCCTGTTTCCAAGAGCCCAGGGCCAGTCCCAATACCAGTCCCAACAGCTATCCCCCCCGGTGCCTGAGGAGGTGTTTTTCTTTCAGGCTTGGCGCGGCCGGCTTGGGCAGCAGGTGTTTCCGCTTGCGCCGGGCCCTGAATTATTACCGGGGTGGGTCTGATCTGTTGCTTGCGAATCATAGCAGGTTCTCGACGTTGTCGTGCCAGCTCTTCAGGTCGGCCTGTGTCTATGCGCTGCGATCTTTTGCGATCTATAGATTCGCGCAGGTCGTAGTCCTTTTTCCTTTGCTCGGCTACCTGGGAATCCCTATTTTGTTCAGCCTTTCGCTCAGCCCGCTTCTGTAGCCAGCCGCCGACAATACTGATCCCGATCAAACCCACGAAAATTAATAGGTTGATCATATCTCCGTTCTTGCCGGCGGCCAGGATGTTGATATTCTCGATCATCTTATTGGCCTTACTTGTCGTCGGGTCCAGGTGCCTCATCGCCACCATCGGAGCCTATGGATTTCCGCATATCCGTATCGGCCTGGATGTTCTTCATCCTGTAGTAGTCCATAATCCCCAGGTTACCAGAACGGAAGCTTTCAGCGATCGCGCGGGGAATTTCCGCCTCGGCCAAGACGACCTGTGCTCGGTTTTCCTGGGTAAGTGCGGTCATTTCCTGCTCGCGTGCCGTGGCCATCGCCCGGCGCTTTTCCGCTTCAGCCTGGAATCGTCTCTTGTCGGCCTCTGCCTGGTCGGCCTGAAGCTTGGCACCGATGTTCTGGCCAACGTCAACGTCTGCGATATCGATAGAGAGAATCTCGAAAGCTGTTCCGGCATCAAGGCCTTTTTCCAATACGCGTTCGGAGATTTTATCCGGGTTCTCGAGAACCTCTTTGTAAGTGGTGGCAGAGCCGATCGTCGTTACGATGCCCTCGCCGACACGGGCGATGATAGTGTCTTCACCGGCACCGCCGACCAGACGATTAATATTCGCACGGACGGTAACGCGAGCGCGGGCCTTTACCTGGATGCCGTCTTTAGCGACTGCGTCGATGGTGGTCTTGCCAGATGTTGCGGTGGGGCAGTCGATTACCTTCGGGTTAACCGAGGTCTGGACTGCCTCGAGGATATCCCTGCCGGCCAGGTCGATAGCGGTGGCTACTTTCCAGGTCAGCTCGATATTCGCGCGGTTTGCGGCGATAAGTGCGCGAACTACGTTCATCGGCCTGCCGCCGGCAAGATAGTGGCTTTCCAAATCGCCGGTGCTCATGGTAAGGCCGGCCCTGACGGCCTGGATTCGCGACAGGACGATAAGCGACGGATTGACCTTCCTCAGTTTCATGCCGATAAGTTCGAATATTCCCACGCCTGCCTGGGCAGACAGGGCCTGGATCCACAGGCCGAACAATGGCCCGAACAGCACCAGGAACATGAAGCCGATGAACACCAGAACGCCGATAAGGATCCATGATGCCATAGAGGTACCCCCCCCGGTTGCTATTTTCTGTGCCAGAATCATCCATGCCGCCATGATCTACCCTTTCGTAATTGTGGCCTCTTTTCAGCCTGCGTATATCTATCAGGTTGCTACAAATAGAACTTTAGTCTCGTATTACTGCTTTTCGCGTACGAATATGCTCGCACCGTCAATTTTAACGACCGTGACGGTGGTTCCTGCTTCGATCATTCCGTGCTGGGCTTGTACCGAGATTCGCTGGCCATCAATACGTACAGAACCTGCCGGGTGGAGAGTGGTTTCAACTATGCCTTCGGCGCCAAGAATCTCTTTGTTGCGGATCGTCTCTGGTATTGCATCCCCGGTTGCCTTGGCAGCTTTTTTGAGGAACAGTATCTTACCCAAGGGGGTTTTCGGCAGGAGCTTGACCAGGAACACGATGTAGGCAGGGATAAGGAAAACATACACCACCAGGATAACAACCCCCAATATCGACGAGAGCTCGAAGGCGAACCAGATCGACCCTAATAGTGCACCTATACCGACAGCTGCGATCAGCCCGAATGATGGAGTGACGATCTCCAGCAGGAACAGCGCCATAGCTGCAAGCAGACACGTTATCATCAAAACCATATTTGAACCCATTATTGTCTCTATATCCCGGCCAGGTTATGTCAAATTATCAGGCAGCTAAGTTGTACCTAATGCAGTATTAGAATCAATTAAGAAACTTTTTCAATAATCAAGCGGTTACCGTCGTGTCGCAGGACCCGTGCCTGCTGGCCGGTGTCAATCATCTCGCCTTCGCTGATGGCGTCAATGAGAATATCACCGAAAAGAATCTTACCCACAGGCCTGCAGGTGCTGGCCACCGTGCCGACCTGGCCGATCTGAATCCGCTGGATCGGGTCAGTCTCTGCCGCCGGGGCTTCGGTGGCTGCTTCGGAAGAAGCCAGGACAAGCTTGCTGGCTATCGGAATCTTGCGAAGGTGGCTGGAGACTGCCAAAATTGCCACCAGCGAGGCGACAAACCCAACAGCCAGGGCAAACACTCCTTTCGACAGCAGTTGCCAATCAAGGTCCGTTACAGGCAGGGGAAGTTCATCCGGTGCGTTGGGCAGAATCATTGCCATCAGTGCAATAATTACGCACATTATTCCGGCGATGCCCGTTACGCCAAAGCCGGGGATCACGAACACTTCCGTAAAGATCAGCCCGATTCCCACAGCCAGTATTGCAACTTCCCACCAATTGGCTAGCCCGATCAGGAATCTGCTGCCGACCAGGACTGCAAAACACAAAACAGCCAGCCCGCCGGGCACGCCCAGGCCGGGGGAATTAATCTCGATGTAGGCGAAGAAAATCGCAGCCATCAGTAGTGCACCGGTCACGGCCGGCGATGTCAGAAAGCCTACCATCTGCTCCGACCAGGAATCCGTAAGGATGACCGGGCTGGTAGTGATGTTAAAATGCTCGGCCAGGCCAGCGAACGGATCAGTCGCGGTCGGGGCAATGATATGCTCGGAAAGCCCATATTCGACAGCCTGTGCGGGGTGGAGGGTAAGCAGCTCTCCCTCAGCTACGACGATTCGCACACGCTCCCACTCGGCGTCGGGGTTCAGTATCGACTCATCATCTCTGCTGGGGGCGACGGTTACGACCATATCGGCCGGCCTGGTAAGCTTGAGCTGGCGAGTCTGCTTATTGCGAACCAGCCAGACTTCCCTGCCGATAGTTACCATCGATTCAGCCAGAGGAACACTATAGCCGTTTCTTACGGCTGATTCGGCAAACTCAGTCCTCAGGGGGGACTCGCCTTTTTCTCTTTCAACGCCTTCCAGCTTTCCGCCCATTATGATTGGTGCGGCGTCTCCAATCTTGCCGACCGGACTCATGATTATCTCGTCGCAACTCAGTGCGATAAGAGCCCCGGCCGATACTGCCCGCGTCCTGACGTAGCAGACAGTGTAGATATCGCCAAGTTCGGCCTTGATCAGTCGTGAAATATCCAGGGCCGGGACGACCATCCCGCCCCATGTATCCATATCGAATATAATCAGCTCAGCCGACTGGCTGCGGGCCTGGATGACCTTTCGTCGAATAGCGTCGAATGTTTTTTCCTGAATCATTTCCCGGATCGGGATGACGATTGCAGATTTTATTTCGTCAGGTAATGCTGGTTTGGCTACTGTAGGCTTGGAAGGTGCAAACCAACCATCTTCGGTGTCCCTGCGGTCGGGTTGGTCGGGTTGGTCGGGTTGCGTCTGGGCTTGAGAGTCAGCCTGGCCGGCCGGCTGGGCGTTTTGGGCCTGAGCCCAGCTCATCGACGTTACCAGAAGAACTTCAATCGCCAACCAGCAGATCACTTTGCTAAATGGTCTATTCATCCGTTTCCATCCTGATCTCTTGTTATCAGCTCGAGTGGGCGCAGAGCCCCTATCTCACTTTACACTCGATAGCTTGACATTATTCTTCTGTTTTGCAGATATTATCGCAGCTTCCAGCACCCGCTGGGTCTGATAGGCGTCGGCAAAATCCGGCAGGGGCACTACCGGCTTCTTGCCGGAGATGACGCGGAGTATGTCGTAGGCCTGGTTTATGAAGCCATGCTCATAGCCGATCAGGTGCGCATCAGGCCACCATGCATCGGCGTATGGGTGATCCCCGCCGTGCGTGCAGATGATGGTAGTCCAGCCCTGGACGGCCCGGTCTGCGGTGGCGTCGTAGTAGCGAAGCTCGTTCATTCGTTCGAAGTTAAAGCTGATCGCGCCCTTTGTGCCGTTGATTTCAAAGCCGTTGCGATTCTGGTTGCCGGTGGCTTGGCGGGCGCATTCAAAGCTGGCGACAGCCCCGCCTGCGAACCTGGCCAGGAACAGGACGGTATCGTCTACGTTGACCTTACCCTTTTTCCGGGATGATTTCAATCCGGTGGTGATCTGCCCGCCTGCCTGACCCATTACAAGGTTTCGCTCTTTGATAAACGTCTCAGCGATTGCGCCGCAGATTTCGGTTATTTCCTGGCCGGTAACGAACCGCATCATATCGACGATATGAGCGTTGAGGTCTCCGTGTGCGCCAGCTCCGGCAGTTGCTTTTTTGAATCGCCAGGTAAGGGGGACAGTCTCATCGGCCCAGTCCTGCAAATAGGCTGCCCTTACGTGGCGAATTTTGCCCAGCCGGCCGGATTTGATCAATTTGTGGGCCAATGCTACGGCCGGGCAGCGACGGTAGTTGTACCAGACGGCTGTCTTTGCTTTGGTCTTAGCGGCAGTTCTCGCCATCTCGCGTGCATCGGCCAGTTCAGCGGCGATGGGTTTTTCGCAGCTTACGTGCTTACCGGCGGCAAGGGCAGCCATTGCCATCGGCGCGTGCATGAAATTGGGGGTAACAATATCGACCAGGTCGATCTCATCGGAGGCGATAATCTTCTTCCAGTCGGTTGAGTAGTTCTGCCATCCCCAGTTTTTCGCAAAGACGGGTAGGGTCTGGGCCTCTTGGGGTATTCCACAAACAGTGTGCATGACAGGGGTAATAGGTACGTCAAAAAACTTCGATACCTGCGACCAGGCGTTTGAGTGAGTTCGGCCCATGAAGCCCTGGCCTAGAAGTGCGATATTAATCTGACGCGTCTTGGCCATGACTTGTTCCTTCCTGTCAGTTGCATTGTCCAAAGGTAAGGTAAAGCTTACGGGCTAACTATAGGAGGCATTGAAGCTTCTAGCAAGGATGCAACCCTGTAGAATTTTTTTGAATTTATACCCGAATCTCTGCGGTTTCCCCGGCTCGCCATGGCCGAAGGATGCCCTTGGAGTCCAGGTACGCTTCGCAACGGGTCATCACACCGGCGTCGTTGCTGTGGCCGTCGAATTGTAGCGACAGGAACGGCTTGCCGGATGCATTGCGAATGAAATGCTTGATAAACGAGTCGGGCCCGCACTTGAAGTTAGTGATGTAGATGATCTCCAGATTCGGACGCCGGCCAACCAGCTTGGCAGCGGCAATTATCCGCCTGCCCAGATCCCAGTACATGTTGGAATTAATGTCGCGGATGTCGACATCGGCGGTGTCGAGAAAATCCAACGGGATGCAGTTCACGCCGTAGTAATCCCTCAGCTTGCGAGCAACCGAGAGGTTCACGCCCACGTCGTGTACGTTGTAGGGCCTGCCAACTATGACGATGCCCGGTGTGTCTTTCCGTTCCAATTGGCTCAGGGCTTTTTCCCCGGCAGCTAGCAGTTTGATTCGGAAGTTATCTTGTGCTTCGAAGGCCCTTGCGGCAGCTTTAGCCACAGTTCGTTTCGGGATTTTCCAACGCCTGAAATACTGCTGCAAATCCTGAGTGACGGTCTTTCTGCCCTCGCGGAAACGAATGAGCGGTTCGAAAAAGCGGCTGCGATCAGGATAAAAGGCAGGTGCGTTGCGGACGACGTAGGGCAGTGTCTGGTGCCACGGACACAGGTGCGATTCATTGTTCATCCACTTGGTTTCCATTGAAAGGATGTTTGGCAGCAGGATGTGATCGGTCTTGTCGGCTTCGAGAAGATTCGCAATATGGCCGTGGGCGACGATGATGGGGAAACACGGCTCGGCTACAACGGTATCCAGCCCTGCCTGGATGATCTTGTGGTTTGTCGGATCGGATAGGACGACCCTGTACCCACAACGGTTCAGGAACATCCTCCAGAATGGCAGCTGTTCAAGAGCGAACATTGTCAGCGGTATGCCGACCGTTGGTGCATTTGCCGGCAGATCGGCCAGGCCCGTCTCATCCATCAGGAATTGTTGCCGCAAATCGAATAGATCATCGATTACAGGCTTGTTGGCTGACTTGACTCGCTTGCGGAAGCGGTCGGAGCATTTGTCGCCCCAGTAGGTCTTCTCGCCCTGTACGTCGAACTCCTGAATCTGGCAGGTGTTGGAGCAGCCTTTGCAGGAGAACTCCCGCAAGGTGTAATTGATGCTGGCCAGATCGTAGCCCCGAAATGTACTTTGGGCTTTATTTGAGACGTACGTCCCCAACTCACCGGCGGTGACAGCTAGATCGGGTTGGGAGGCTTGGCCCTGCCCGTTGGCGGCCATCTTGTCCTTGGCGAGCAAGGCCGCCCCGATAGCGCCTATTACGCCATTGTGGGGAGGTACGATTATCTCCTTGCCGCATACTGATGCAAAGGCTGCGGCGACCGCGTCGTTATAGGCCGTGCCACCCTGAAAGAAGATCGTCTCGCCAATTTTCCTGCCGCGGACGACGCGATTGATGTAATTCTGTACAACCGAGTAGGCTAATCCCGCCACGATATCGGCCTTGGCGGCCCCCTGCTGCATGTGAGAGTTTACGTCACGCTCCATGAAGACCGTGCACCGCTCGCCAAGCCGCAACGGGGTTTCGCTGGAAAGGGCCAGTTCGGCAAATTCGTCTATGATGGCGATGTCCAGTTCTTCGGCGCGTTCTTCCAGGAAGCTGCCCGTCCCGGCGGCGCAGGCTTCGTTCATGGTGAAATCCACCACCACGCCGTCCTGGAGCGAAATGAATTTGGAATCCTGCCCGCCGATTTCGAAGATCGTATCGGGGATTCGCCCGCCCAGCATCTTTGTGCCGATGTAGGTAGCGCCCGTTTTGTGAGCGGTGATCTCGTCGTTAATAGTATCGGCCCCGACAAGCTGGCCGATAAGCTCCCTGCCCGATCCGGTTGTGCCTACGCCGCGGATCACGAGCTTTCCCTGCCACCTCTGACGGATCTGGTCGAGCGCGTCGCAGACAACCTCGATAGGCCTGCCTTGGGTTCGGGTGTATATCTCGTGGATGAGGTTGCCTTCGATATCAAGTATGACCAGATTCGTCGAGACGCTGCCTATGTCGAGGCCAAGATAGGCTTCGATCTTCTCGGCCCAGGCTTCAGGTTCGACCGGTTCGACTCGGTCTCTTAGCAGGATCACGTTTTCCATGGACAAAGGCGCCATCGTCGAGGGGGCCTGCTTGTCGGCGCGGGCGTCTGTGGAGATTTCTTCGATACTCGAAAGGTCGAATTGGCTTTGTTGATTGGAGGCAGTGACTGCTGCACCGATTGCCGGCAGATGGCTGAAAGCTTCAGGGATGATCATCTGCGATTCATCCAGGTCGAAGGCCTCTCGCATTGCCCTGTTGACCGCTGAGTTATGAGCAACCCCGCCGATAAACGCTACCGGCGGCTCGACCGGGTGTGATCGCACCACGGCTGTGCGGAAGTTCCTGGCCACCGCGTTACACAGGCCTCGAAGAACTTCCGAGGGGCTGTAACCTTTTTGCTGGGCGTGGATCATGTCGGATTTGGCGAAAACGCTGCATCGGCCTGCGACCTGGGCGGCTCGGTCGGCGTCGAGGCAGATCTGCCCGACGTCTTCGACGGCGAATTTCAGCCTGCCTGCCTGCTGGTCGATGAATGAACCTGTCCCGGCTGCGCAGTCGCCGTTTGTCGCATAGTCGATAATCCCGTACGAACCGTCTTCGTTTGGCTCAAGGCGTAGGTACTTAGAGCTTTCTCCACCCATTTCGAAGATGGTTCGCACCTTAAGGCCCGTGGCCGAGGCACCGATGGCGATGGCCTTGAATTCGTTGACCGTCTGGCAGCCTAGCCTGGCTGCGGCAAGTGTCGACCCGCTGCCGGTAAGGCACACGGTTCGGATATTGTCGGGGCCAACTGCCTCGATGATCTGCCTGAGAGTCTCGATGGCTGAGTCTAAGGGACTTCCGCGGGTTCGACGGGATTGGACCAGGTAGATATCCCCCCCAGCTGTCCTGGTAAGATGCTGCAGCGCCGCAGGCAACTCAGCCTCGCCGGCTCGGTTGGATGAAACGAGCAAAGCTGCATTGACACTAACAGCGCCGATGTCGATACCTATGTAGCAGTCCATATATGCACTAGGCCGGAAACAGGCCAGCTCCTTTTTTCGAATCGTATGGGCTAGAGCGTTTTCAACTTCGCTGTAGCGTCTGAACTGGCTGCGGCATCGGCTGGCTGTGGCAGGCTCCATCAGCAATGCCAAGGCATTGCCTGGGTCGCCTTTCTTGCCAGCCTTGTCCTCGCG
>SDBT01000822.1_pt1 | contig 51183 bp, 46 predicted proteins | sample 2277101 | NCBI WGS metagenome assembly SDBT01 (sample SAMN10404973, study PRJNA504765) | marine sediment metagenome | isolation source: marine sediment core GS10_PC15, 103 cmbsf | place: Arctic Ocean: Southern Knipovich Ridge | collected 2010
TTCGGCGGCGGGTTAGAGTTTTCTGGCTCGCCGCTGTTTTTTTTACGTGGGACCAGAGATAAAAAAAAAGCGTCGACGCAGGCGCTGTCGACTTTCGGCGGTGGGTTAGATTTTTCTGGCTCGCCACTGTTTTTTTTACGTGGGACCAGCGATAAAAAAAAGCGTCGACGCAGGCGCTATCGACTTTCGGCGGTGGGTTAGATTTTTCTGGCTCGCCGCTGTTTTTTCCGCGACCAGCGCAATAAAGCGGCGGGACATTCCCAGCCCCACCGCAAAATGGTTGTAAGTTTTTTTTGCCGCCTCGCTTGGCGGCCTACCTGGCGTACTCGATGCAGCGGACCTCGCGAACGAGTGTAACTTTAACCTCGCCTGGATACTCCATCTCGTCTTCAACCCTTCGGGCGATATCGCGAGCGACCTTCGCTGAGAGCCGATCGTCGATCTGCTCGGCATCGACAATAACTCGGACCTCCCGGCCTGCCTGGATTGCATAGGCCTGTTTGACGCCTTCGAAGGCAGTGGCGATTTCTTCGAGCTTCTGGAGCCGCTGCATATACCGCTCGAGCGTCTCTCGCCTTGCCCCCGGTCTGGAGGCACTGATTGCATCGGCGGCCGAGATAAGCGGAGTGTAGATGCTGGTTGCTTCGAGGTCCCCGTGGTGTCCGACGACGGCGTTGACGACTTCGGGCTTCTCACCGTACCGCTTGCACAGGTCGGCCCCGATCTGAGGGTGGCCCCCTTCGACCTCATGGTCGACGGCCTTGCCGACATCGTGAAGCAATCCGCACCTGCGAGCCAACTGAGCATTCAAGCCCAATTCCTCTGCGATCATCCCGCCCATATATGCAACCTCGATCGAGTGCCTCAGCACATTCTGGCCGTAACTGGTCCTAAAGTGCAGCCTGCCCAAGAGCTGGATGAGTTTATTATGGATGCCCCGAACATTCGCTTCGGCCACGGCAGCTTTGCCATGCTCGACAATCTGCTTGTTGATATCCTTTTCCATTGCTGCAACGACTTCTTCAATCCGAGTCGGGTGAATCCGTCCGTTTTGAATCAGTTTCTCAAGCGACTTGGCCGCTATCACACGCCTGATCGGATCGAACGCCGAGACAACCACCACACCGGGGGTGTCGTCTACGATAACGTCCACGCCCGTTGCTTTTTCGAAGGCCCTGATGTTTCGGCCTTCGCGTCCGATTACGCGACCCTTCATATCGTCCGATGGGATATCGATCGTAGAGACGGTCGTCTCTGAAGTATGATCGGCTGCATATCTTTGAATCGACTGGCAGATAATTTCGCGGGCCTCAACCTCGGCTGTCTCGTTTGCCTCTTCGATCCTTTTGCTGATCAGGCGGGCAGTCTCGCCCTCCATCTCCTTATCTACCCGCTCCATCACCTCATCGTGCGCCTGTTCTATCGTCATATTGGCCACCTTGAGCAACTGAGCTTTCTGGTGGGCGATCATTTCATTTAGCTCATGATCCTTTTGAGCAAGAGATTTCTCACGCTCAGCCAAGGCCTGATGTGCAGCCTCAGACATTCTTTCCTTTGTCGCCAGCGTCTCCATCTTCTGGTCGAGCATGTCCTCACGCTTGGAAACCCGCTTTTCCTCAGTCCTTAATTGCTGGCGAGCCTGGTCAGTCTCGGAATCGAACTGCTTGCGCATTTCGATCAATTGGTTTTTCGCATGAACTTCAGCCTGTGCCAGAATCTTCTCCCCCTCAGCCTTTGCCGCGGCGCGAGATGCCGCCAGTTCCTTTTCGACACTAGCTTTGCGGGCGTGCTCGATAAGCTTGAAGATCGCACCGGTAAGACCAATCAGGACTAGCGCTGCAAGCAGTAGCTCCCAGGTCTGCATCTGCTGAGCAAGCGGAATGAAAGTAGCCATTACGCATTCCTTTCCGTTTTGAGGCCCAAGAGGCTGGTATAATAGGCAAGCAGGCGAGCAGGACCAAAACATCGATCCCAACTTAAGGCAAGAAGTGAGTTTACTCAGGGCATATCAGTAGACTTTTCAGGCAAGGGCAACGACTCGTGCCGCTGCCGCATTGGCCCGGCGGGGACTTGGCCCATGCCGAGACGACCAGTAGGCATAAGCCTCCGGCCCCGGTCGAAATAAAATAATCCAAATATGGTATCAACTGATTTCACAATGCCACTGCGCTTGTTTGAAGTAAACTCTATGACCCGAAGGCCTCGTCCCTTTGGGACGAATCATCGACATCCCAACATCAGAACACACCCTTTTTTCAATAGCTTCCCAGCCTTACGACCAGGCGGTGTGCCAACGCATTGGCCCCTGTTGTTAACGAGACATCCAAGTCTCCAACAAGAACTGGAACGTCGCTTGCCCGACGGCCTGCTTGCTCCGAGCCTGGGCCGTCAAAAACTAAAAACTCAGCTAAGTCCAGCCCAAACCACAGATCCAGGCACACTAACTTAACCTCAGTTATCTTGAACAAACCCTATGATATCGACAGTTCGAATACCCGGTCAAGCAGATTATGACCCGACCACCAGCCCCTGGTAGGTAAAGACCCCCCAAACTAAAGAGATAAAACACGCACCATTTATTAACTTAATATAAATAAAGACCTTAAGGTGACTGGGTAATTGCTCGTTTATTATCTGTCATATCACCGGAAAACACATTTGTGCTTCCTCGATTGAGCCTTTTTTTATAATATTGGCGACCTGGCAGTTCGAGATGGTAACCTCATAGAGGCCATGCCCCTGCTTTTTTAGATCTGAAACAGCCATCGACAGGAGTCGGTTTGCGTGGAAAGGACCACGATCAGAGTGTATCATCTGCTTACTAGTTGGGTAATTTGCCCACTTGGTACTGGGAGATTGATAGATGCAAGAGCAAGCGACGCAGCCGGCTATGGAGAGTTTATGGAACAAATTGGGCAGCGGAGGGCTCCTTGACAATAGTTGGCTTAACTGGCTGGGTTTGCTGGGCGTGATCCTGGCCAGTTTGGTTGTAGGCAAATTCTTTTCGTTCTTCCTCGACCGCCACGGACGCAAGCTCAAAGAATCAAGCCGGGCCTATGCACTGGGCGTGCTTCTTCAAAGTCTATCCGGGCCGATATCGCTGCTGGCTCTTGCAGCGGGCCTGTACTTTTCCGCAACTTTGAGGCTGGTCATTCTCCCCCCGGGTCTCGCCCACTTCTGGCTGCAGGTTTGCTCCACGATCACCGTACTGGCAGCAACGTGGTTTACCTTCAAACTCGTCGATGTAATTGAGTACATCCTGACCGGGTTGACGTCCAAAACCGAGACGACTCTGGACGATCAACTGGTACCGTTGATTAGAAAAGCCCTCAGAGTGTTGGTTGTAATCATCGGCGGGCTGTTTATCGTGCAGAACATCTTCGACGGGAAGATCGGCACACTCATCGCCGGGCTGGGCCTTGGCGGCTTGGCCTTTGCCTTAGCGGCCAAGGATATGCTGGCAAACCTTTTCGGCTCGATCGCCATCTTCGCAGACAGGCCTTTCACGCTGGGCGAGCGGGTTATGATCAACGGCCAGGATGGTATAATCGAGGAGGTCGGCTTCCGCTCTACTCGCATCCGCACCCTGATCGGTCACTTGGTTACGGTCCCAAATGCCACAGTCGCCAACGAGATGATCGAGAACATCAGCCGGAGGCCTTTCATTAAACGGGTGTTGGAAGTAACTGTAACTTACGACACCACACCGGAAAAACTCGCCGAAGGCATCGGCATTATCGAGCAGATGCTCGAGGCTCGGGCAAGTAACTTCCCCGAAGACCTACCGGGCAAGGTATTCTTTAGCGACTTCGGATCGACCAGCCTCAATATCGTGGTCTACTACTGGTTTACACCTCCCAAGTGGTGGGATTACCTCCAGTTCACGCACGATTTCAATATGGAATTGCTGAGAAGGTTCAATGAGGCTGGTATTGAGTTCGCCTTCCCGACCCAGACGCTTTACGTCAAGCAGGATTCGGATCTGTCGGCGAAGGTGCAGCTTGAGGGCTCGATCGGCGACGGTTGATTCAATCAAACACCGCGATAACCGGGGCATGGTCGGATGGTTTAAGCTCGCCTTTGACCTTTCGCTCGTCGCGGTCTACCTCGGCGCTGCTGCAGCGGGTAGCCAGGGATTCGCTGGCCAGGATGTGATCTATCCGCAGGCCGTTGTTTTTGGGAAACGCTCCGGCGCGATAGTCCCACCAGCTATAGAGACCGCCTTGGGGATGTTTTTTTCTAATTACGTCGACCAGCCCCCAACTGCAGACATCGGCCAGGGCTTGGCGAACCTGTGGGGCGCACAGGACGGTATCGGCCCAGACGTCGGGCTCGGAAACGTCCGAATCGTCGGTCGCTACGTTAAGGTCGCCGGCCAGGATAAGATCCTCGCTCGATTGGGCGGTTTTATCCAGCTGCGCTCTCAGCCGGCCTAGCCAATCCAATTTATATTGGTAAGCATCTGATCCTACCGATCGGCCGTTGGGCACATAGGCGCTCATCACTCGAATGCCGTCGATCTCCGCAGATATCAAACGGGCCTGAGGGTCATCGATGTCGTCTTGGATCCCCCGGCGAACGTCTTTCGGCTCGGCCCGGCTGAGGATAGCAACACCGTTGTATGTCTTCTGGCCGGTCACAACGACGTGATAGCCCGCACTTTCGATGGGCTCGAAGGGAAACGCATCATCGGTCACCTTCAGCTCCTGCAAGCAGAGTACGTCTACCTGGACCCGACCCAGCCAATCCACCAACCGCTCCAATCGGGCACGGACAGAGTTGACATTCCATGTTGCGAGCTTCATGAGGTCAGTATAGACCTGAACTCATAACTTCACCAGAGGCGCAGTCGCCACGGGCTACCCTGCGAGAAAAAATCTTTCAAAAGACTGCCTACAAATCTCCTCGGGCCGTAACTGACGTGGCTACAATTAGCTAGCAATTCCGAGGATCTAAAATGGGAAGTTACCAATCCAAATGAGCTTTGATTCAAAATATTGGACCAGGCTGCAATTCGAATCTACACCTATCTACATCAGGCCTGGCGGACCCGAATGGTTCGTACCCAATCTCGCCGGTGACAAAATCCTTCAAAACATTGCTGGGGGAGCGGACACCAATGGAGATATTTCTGCCCAACGGTTCCTTTCCAGGCTAAGCCCGGCAACAACCACAGCCTACCCCGGCAGGGCTGCGTTTCTAAAAGCCGACAAGCTTTCCGAACTCTGGCTGCATATAACAAACCACTGCAATCAGAGCTGCTCGCACTGTTTGTTTGCCTCCGGACCCAGCGCCAGAGAAGAACTGCCTGCTGAGCAGATTTTGACCCTTGCCGGACAGGCACATCAGCTGGGCTGTCGCGTGTTCGCACTTACAGGCGGAGAGCCATTCATTCACAAACAGTTCGCCCAAATCGTCGACGGCCTGAGGGCTTTGGAAGACGCCAGAGTTGTAGTTCTTACCAATGGAACGCTTTTGGAAAAATTCTCCGAGGCGATGGACCGCTGGGATTCTGGCCAACTGAGCCTGCAGATCAGCATCGACGGCCTGGCCGAGAAGCACGACCGCATTCGTGGTAAGGGTCAGTTCGAGAAACTGAAAACACAACTAAGCTGGCTTACTGAACGAGAAAGGCCATTTACGCTCTCGATGTGCGTTCAGCAGCACAACGTCGAGAGCATTTCCGACGTGGTCGAATTCGCTGCCCGGACAGGTGCCTCGAACGTCCATTTAATCTGGTACTTCATCAGGGGCAGAGGCGACAGCTCCGGCTGGGTCGAGCCTGATCGGATCTTCGCCAACCTTCGCCTAGCCGCCAAGACAGCTCGGCGGTGCGGGGTGAATCTGGACAATATCGATGCAATTAAAAGCCAGGTCTTCAGCCCGTCGGGAACTATCTTTGATGGCACCGGCAGCGGGTGGGACCTGCTGGCAATTGGTCCTGACGGGGCGGTTTATCCCTCGCCGGCCCTGGTCGGAATCGATCAGCTTAAGACCCCGATCGAAACCAATCTCTACGACGCCTGGCAGGGGTCCAAAGTACTGGGTAAGATGAGGAATTCAACCGTAGCTGGGGCCGATGAACCGCTTAGTTTGCTTCTGGGCGGCGGCGATTCCGATCACAGCTTTATCAACACCGGCCGATTCATCGGTGGCGACCCGTACTTGGGACTCTATAAAAAGATTGCTCTTTGGCTGATTGCCCAACAAGCCGAAAACCAGCCGGACCAAGGCTCACCTGGATTAAGACTGAAAATGGGTAATATTCTGGAAGGCTGCTGTTCTCACGGAAAGGTGTCGACGACACACAGTAACTGTCTGCTGTCTGTTGCAGGCAAAGACGGCCGGACTGCTATCAAAGGCTTATGTAACAAGATGATTCAAAATCCGCAGGTTGAATAATGCAACCCATGACGCGAAAAGAAACGGTCATCTGGATCTTGTTATTGGTTTTGGCTGTTACAGGTCCCGGCAACCTCGCCTTAGGCAATCAGACCGCCAATTTCGGCTATGACGATTACGCAGCCATTCTCAGGGGCTTTGTTGATGACGAGGGGATGGTCAACTACCGTCAGCTCAAAGCCGATCGGGGTCAATTAGATAGCTTCTGTAAATCTATCGGGAATTTGGATCGCCCAATATACGACAGCTGGACCGATCAGGGCCAAATAGCATTCTGGATCAACGCTTACAACGCGCTGACACTTAAAGCGATAATCGATAACTATCCGATCAAGCCCTCGTTGCTTCGGTCGATCAAATTCCCGCGAAACAGTATCAGGCAAATACCGGGGGTTTGGGATAAGCTGCAGTTTAAAGTGATGGGTCAAAAGATGACGCTCGATCAGATCGAGCATGAAAGATTGCGAACCCGGTTCAATGAACCTCGCATTCACGTTGGGCTGGTCTGCGCGGCTATGGGCTGTCCGCCTTTGCGAAACACACCTTACACCAGCGATAAGCTCAACGAGCAACTGGACGACCAGGTGCGAAAGTTCCTGTCAGAGTCGGATAAGTTCCGGATCGACAGAGAAAAAGCTGATGTTTCTTTGTCGTCAATTTTCAAATGGTTTGGGGGCGACTTCATCAAAACTTATCTACCTTCAAGCGGTTTTGGCGACCACAGCGATGAGATAAAAGCTTCGCTGAATTTCATCAGCCGATACCTGCCGGAAGAGAAGGCCAAATACCTGCGCGACGGCAAATACGCCGTCGTGTTTACAGATTACGACTGGTCATTGAACGAACAGAAAACCGCAACGATTACAAAACCGGAAAGCAAATGACAGTTGCAGATCAACCCAGCCGGCCAGCCAAGTTGAAAGGCAATTTTTGGCGAGTTGCCCTACTGGCATTTTTGATAGCGGTTGTGATTGCGGTGAGTTTAATTTTCCCCATCAAGCAGTATCTGATCAGATTCCTGGACTACACTCGCAGCCTGGGTTTAGTGGGGATGGCCATGGTGGCTGGGCTCTATGTAATAGCCTGCATTTTTGCCCTGCCCGGTTCGGTCCTTACGATCGGTGCCGGAGTCATCTTCGGCGTACTTGCCGGAACAATCACCGTATCTGTCGGAAGTACGCTTGGCGCTTGCGCTGCTTTTATCATCGGCAGAACCATAGGCCGGCAGTGGGTTCAGCAAAAGGCTGCAAGCAAACCAAAGTTCGCCGCCATTGATAAAGCGATAGGTACTGAAGGATTCAAGATAGTGTTCCTGACCAGGCTGAGCCCGATCTTCCCGTTCAACTTCCAGAACTACGCCTACGGCCTGACGAAAGTATCGCTTGGCAAATACGCCCTTGCCTCATGGATCGGCATGCTGCCGGGGACGGTAATGTACGTCTACATCGGCTCGGCTGTGGGCAGCCTTGCCAACCTTGCCGAAGGCGAGGTCCAGTCAGGCCCGGCGCAGCGGGTATTATTCTGGATGGGCCTGGCAGCGACCGTAGTAGTGGTTGTTCTCGTCACTGGCATCGCTCGCAATGCGATACGAAAAAATATCCCCCAGCAAGAGCCCCTGGAACAATCGAACCCATAACCGAAATTAAACCATGAGTTTATGATGAGTGAATACGGACATATCTCCCCAGCCGACAAATATAACGAGCATCTGCTGGCCAATACACATCCACACGACTGGATAAATCCAACTCCCGCGGATAAATACAATCTCGTTGTAATTGGGGCCGGTACAGCCGGGCTGGTAGCAGCTGCCGGAGCGGCCGGACTTGGGGCGAAAGTAGCTTTGGTTGAGCGACACTTACTCGGGGGGGACTGCCTCAACTACGGCTGCGTGCCAAGTAAATGCCTCATTCGCTCAGCCCGCGCCGCGGCATCCGCCCAGCGCGGCAACCAGTTCGGGATACACATCGCCCAGACGCCCAAGGCGAACTTCTCAGAGGTTATGCAGAGAATGCGCAGGCTGCGAAGTCAGATAAGCGTCAACGACTCGGTCTCGCGGTTCAGTGAATTAGGTGTAGATGTATTCCTGGGCGAAGGCAAATTCACCGGCCCTGATACGGTTGAGGTCTCCGGTGCGAAATTACGGTTTTCAAAGGCTTGCATCGCCACAGGTGCCAGGGCATTTCGCCCAGCGATTGAGGGTCTTGACGAGACTCACTTTTTGACTAATGAAACAGTTTTCTCTGAGACGGAACTACCAGCTCGCCTGGCTGTGTTGGGAGCAGGGCCTTTGGGCTGCGAATTGGCCCAGACATTCGCCCGCCTTGGCAGCAAAGTTACTCTGCTGGATAAGGCCGAAAGAATCCTGCCACGAGAGGACCCCGATATCAGTGAAATACTCACACGGTCGTTCGAGGCAGACGGCATAAAGATTCTCTTGCAAGCTAAGATCTGCCGGGCCGGCAAAACTGACGCCGGCAAGATCCTTTACCTTGAAAACGAAAATGACGAACAACAGCAAGTGGTGGTCGATGAAATTCTCGTCGGGGCTGGAAGAGTGCCTAACGTAGATTCTCTTGGGCTTGATGTAGCCGGTGTCGGCTACGACGAACGACACGGCGTGGAAGTTAACGATTTTCTTCGGACGGCCAACCGTCGAATTTACGCCGCCGGCGACGTGTGCTTAAAGTACAAGTTCACCCACACCGCCGATGCTACCGCACGCATCGTATTACAAAACGCCCTGTTCTGGGGGCGAAAGAAAGCAAGTGTGCTAACGGTTCCCTGGTGCACTTATACCGACCCGGAAATCGCCCACGTCGGCCTCAATGAAACCGACGCACGCCGGGAGGGAATGAAAATTAATATCTACCTGCGCCACTTCAAAGACGTTGACCGGGCAATCGCCGACGGAGCAACTGACGGGCTGGTTAAGATAATCACCAAGGCCAGTACCGATACGATAATAGGTGCTACCATCGTAGCCCCCCATGGGGGCGAGATGATCTCGGAGCTTACACTTGCGATGGTAGCCAAAGTCGGCCTGGGCCGAATCGCAAATGTAATCCATCCCTACCCCACCCAGGCAGAGGCAATACGTCAACTGGGCGACCAGTACAATCGAACAAAGCTGACACCTTTTATCCGGAAACTCTTCGAGCGGATTCTCGCCTTCAAGCGATAGGGCCAGCTGCATCGAACCGCTATGGAACTACCAAAAGCAACTCTGTTTGATATCGACCCAAGGCGTCTGATGTGGTTTGCAAGCGGGGCAGACCTGATCCTTCTTACCGGCTTGATGCTGGTTGCAGCTAAGCTGAGCGTCGGCAATTCGAATCAGACCTGGCTGGCATGGGGCTCGCTGGTTTGCTACGTCCTGGCCGGTGGGGTTTATGCAATCTCGCTACTTCTGGTGCGGCAGTTCACCGGAACCGACCGTGCCGGCCTGGCCTGGGTCTTGGTGGTAGCAATTGCAATGCGATTGATCGGCCTTTCCTTTCCGGTCCTCGCCGAGTCGGACTGCTATCGATACATGTTCGATGGTGCGGTCACCGCCAATGGACTTAACCCCTACCAATATTCACCCCGGCAGGTAATAGAGGGCACGACCGACAATGAGCCTCTGGAGACCCTTGCCGCCCAAGCCGGTCCAGTGGTTATGAGTAGAATCAGCCATCCGCATCTGCGAACAATTTACCCGCCGCTTGCCCAGGGCCTGTTCGCCGCAGCCTATTACCTTTCCCCCTTCAACCCAGGTGCCTGGGCAGGGGTTTTGCTTTGCCTGGATTTACTGACCGCATTGATACTGGTCGGTTTGCTGCGGTCGGCTGGGCTGAGCCTTCTCTGGTTGTGTGCGTACCTCTGGAACCCCCTACTGGTTATCGAGACCTACTTTCACCTGCATATGGACATTGCCCTGGGCGTCTGTCTCGCAGGTTTTATCTGGGCACTTTGGCGAGGGCGATCCATTCTAGCAGGTTTAGTACTGGCTGGGGGGGTAGGCCTCAAGCTCTGGCCGATGGTTCTGGCGCCACTTCTGCTGGGACGATTTATTACAAACTGGCGAAAGTGTCTATTGGCAGCAGTTGCAGCGGGGACCACCACAGCCATTATCATGCTGGCTTTTCTCCCTGCCTTTGGGCAGATCTCCGATAGCGGAATGACGGCGTACGCTTCCAACTGGTTGGCAAATTCGTTTGCCTTTGATGGCATCGAGCGGCTGTGCAGGATTTTCGTCACCGGCGATGCATCTCAAACGGTTGCAAGGTTCATCTCGATCGGGCTGATCATGGCCTTTTCAATCTTTCAGGCCAGGCGGGCCAGCCAGGCCGGCGTTACTGAACTTGCCCGATCCGCCATAGCTGTAATATGCGTTATGCTTGTCCTGGGGCCTACGGTTTATCCGTGGTACTTCCTGCCGCTGGCTGCGCTGGGGGGGATTGCTCCCTGGCCGATTGTGGGTTTATGCGCCCTGCTACTGCCTGTGACCCACCTCCCGCGCGATCTACCGGGCAGATGGTTTATCATCGCCTGCGTTCATATTCCGATCTGGCTGGCTTTGGCCAAGCACACACTAAATAGATTGAAAATCCGTCGAAGCCCTAAGGGAATTTTGTAGAGAAAATATGCTCGAAAGCAAAATCGTCAAAGTGATCATACCGGCACTGAATGAGCAGCTGTCGATTACCAAAGTGCTGGCCGATGTTCCCGACTGGGTCGACGAGATTATTGTTGTCGACAATGGCTCGACAGACAAAACCGCCGAGTTGGCCCGGGCCGGTTCAGCGCGAGTTGTCAGCGAGCCCCATCGCGGCTACGGCCGAGCCTGCCAAGCCGGGATCACACAACTGGGCCGATGCGATATCGTAGTGTTTCTCGACGGAGATTACAGCGACTACCCACAGCAGATGGACCGGTTGGTCAGGCCAATCGCTTCAGGGAAGTCCCAGTTGGTTATCGGCTCGCGCACTGTCGGGGGCAACCCCAGGGATGCATTCACTACCCCCCAGCGGCTTGGCACAGCCCTGGCGTGCACACTTTTAAATATTATCTGGCGCACCGGCCAAAGCGATCTCGGGCCCTTCAGAGCTATCGACCGGAGTGCCCTGGCCAGCCTGAATATGACAGATAAAAACTATGGCTGGACGCTGGAGATGCAGATCAAAGCAGCCCGCGGTGGCCTGGCTGTGCGTGAAGTGCCAGTCAGCTACAGACCCCGGATAGGACAATCGAAAATCTCAGGCACTCTGCGAGGTGTTATTGGAGCGGGTGTAAAGATTCTTTTCACCATTGGCCGGTATGCGCTATCGCCCCCACCGTCAAAAAGACCCAGGCCCGATCGGCTGATTGTGTTTACGCGCTATCCTGTCCCGGGCCGGGCCAAGACCCGCCTGATACCTGCCCTAGGCTCGCTCGAAGCCGCCCGCCTGCAGCGCAGAATGACCGAACAGACAATCGATACCATTCGCAAGTTCGCCCGATCTCGTGACGATTTGGACTTGGAGGTCCGTTTCACCGACACCACTGCCAATAAAATGCGTAACTGGCTGGGCGGGGCGATTCGACTGACACCCCAGCAAGGCCAAGACCTCGGGCAGCGCCTGGCCGGGGCGATGGCCGATGCCTTCACCGAAGGCTGCAAGCGAGTGGTTATCATCGGGACGGACTGCCCCAGTCTATCCAGCCAGGACCTTCAAGAGGCCTTCGATGCATTGGATTCGTGCGAAGCTGTAATAGGCCCCAGTACCGATGGCGGCTACTGGCTAATAGGCACGACTGGCCCATTCGATTTGTTCGAGAATATCCAATGGTCCACCCCGACAGTGTTTCCAAGGACCATGGAACTTGCTGATCGAGCGGGACTGTCGGTTAAACTCCTCTGCGATAAAACCGACATAGACACCGCTGAAGATCTTCAAAACCTGCCGGACCAGCTTTGGGCCAACGGGCCCTGGCTGTCTATTATCGTTGCGACTCTCAATGAACAAGACAATATCGAAGCATGCCTGAAATCCGCACAGGTTGATAAGGTCGAACTTATCGTTGTTGACGGCGAAAGCTGCGACGCTACTGCTGCGATTGCCCGCCAGCTCGGGGCCGAGGTTATTTCTTGCCGGCCGGGCCGGGCCGGGCAAATGAATCATGCCGGGCGAATAGCGCGCGGGGAAGTTCTACTATTTCTCCATGGGGATACCATCCTGGGTGAGGGGTTTGAGGCCCATATTTTCGACGCCCTTTCCGATCGGCGAGTAGTCGCTGGGGCATTCAAACACAAGACTGATCTGAACGGACCGGCAATGGGCGTGCTGGATAAATTAATAAGCTTTCGCAGTAAGTATCTGAAACTGCCCTTTGGAGACCAGGCAATCTTCGTCCGCCGGGAGCAGTTCGAGGCCATCGGTGGTTACGAAGACGTACCCATCGCCGAAGATCTTTTATTGATCCGAAAGCTGAGCCTCCATGGGCTGATCACAACCCTACCGGTTGAAGCGGTGACGTCGGGTAGGCGATGGCGGAAACTAGGCCTGTTTAAAACAACCTTGATAAATCAGCTCATAATCGCCGGCTGCTTGTTAGGCGTCAGGGCGGCCCTGTTGGCCAGGCTGTATCGATAGTGTTCACTTCAGGTAAGAACCTCTACCGGTTTTAAGTAAGCAGCCATGTCAGATCGTCGGATCGCTCAGTTCTATCTGAAACTGCATGCCTAGAATGATTCAAGCTGAACTGAATTTCACCGGAAGATACAAGGAGAAGGCAAATGGCCAAGAAGACATTGAAGATCGGCGCGAGAGCCCCTTCTTTTACATTGAAGAATTACGAAGGACAGAAGATCAGCCGAAAAGATTTCGAAGGCAAATGGATAATCCTTTATTTTTATCCAAAAGACAACACAAGCGGCTGCACTTTAGAAGCGAAAGAATTCTCTTCGGAGCTATCCAGGCTGAGGCGGATGGGAGCTGAGGTTATCGGCATCAGTACCGATTCTGCAGAAAGTCATCAGGGTTTTATCAAGCTCAACAAACTCAAACACCACCTGCTTTGCGATCCGACGCATGTGGTGCTGGATAAGTTCGGGGCCTGGGGACAGAAAGTGACGTTCGGAAAGAAAACCACCGGGCCGATCCGTAGCACGGTGCTGATCGACCCTCAAGGCAAGATCGCTTACCACTGGGCCAAAGTAAAGCCCGCCGGCCATGCGGAGGCTGTTAAACATAAACTGTCCGAGCTTAAAAAAGCCGGCTGATAAAAACTTGCCGTTGAGAGGCTGGAAATTAAGTGTGGTTACTTTCTCCCCAGCCAGAGATCGGTTGCAGCAGCGGCCTCGCGCCCGGCATGGATGGCCCGGACAATCAGCGAAGGCCCCGCCGAGGCATCCCCTCCAGCAAAGACACCATCTATTGAGGTCATGTATTGCGAGTCTATAAGTAAATTCCCGCGCCCATCCAGCGCCAGGCCTAGCTGGTCTACCAAGGGGCCGTGAACTACATGAACAAAGCCCATTGCCAGCAGCACCAGGTCGACCTTCATGGTAAATTCACTTCCAGTCCGAGCGGTCATCTGCCAGCCCCTGTCTCCAGCGGTCCAGTCAACCTCACAGCCGACGAGTTCGTGAACTTCGTCACCCAAGCCGATAAGTTTGGTTGTCTGAACTGACCACCTTCGCTGACAGCCTTCTTCGTGTGAACTGGACGAACGCAAGATGTTGGGCCAGCTCGGCCAGGGGGTCTCATCCGGCCTGGTCTGGGCGGGTTTGGGCATAATCTCAAGCTGATGGATCTGCCTGGCCCCCTGCCTGCCGGCGGTGCCCACACAGTCGCTGCCGGTATCGCCGCCGCCAATTACGGCGACTATTCTGTCCTTGGCGGATATCAGCTGATCCTTATCGAGTTGCGCCCCAGAGACGATTCTGTTCTGTTGGGCGAGATAATCCATCGCGAAATGGACATTCTTGAGCTGCCGGCCTGGAACCTGCAAGTCCCTCGGCTGGCCCGCACCCATCGTCAGACAGATAGCATCGAACGTATTTCGCAGATACTTGCCGGAAATATCCTCGCCGACACTGACTCTTGTCTGGAATTGAACACCCTCACCGGCAAGCTGTTTCAGCCGACGATCGATAATAGCTTTGTTCAGCTTAAAGTCCGGTATCCCATACCTGAGCAACCCGCCGATGTGTGTGTCCTTTTCGAAGACGACTACGTCATGTCCGACCCGGGCCAGTTGTTGGGCTGCTGCAAGGCCTGCTGGGCCTGAACCAATAACAGCCACTCGACGGCCTGTCCGTTTTTGGGCTGGCATGGGGACGACCCAACCTTCGGCGAAAGCGCGCTCGGCAATCTGGTATTCGATATGTCTGATCAGGACCGGGTCGTCGTTTACGCTCAGCGAACATGCCGGCTCGCACATGGCTGGACACAGCCGGCCTGTAATTTCGGGGAAGTTATTCGTCGAGTGCAGGTTCTCGGCTGCGTCACGCCACTTGCCGCGATAAATCAGGTCGTTAAATTCGGGAATACGATTTCCCAACGGGCAACCTGCCCCATGACAGAAAGGTATACCGCAGTCCATGCATCGCGCGGCTTGTTCTATCAGAACCGGCTCGGGATGCGGAATATCGATCTCGAAGTAGTCGCCCACTCGCTCAGCAATCGGCCTGTGGGAGACATCGCTGCGTTTATATTCCAGGAATCCGGTCGGCTTAGCCACGGAACACCTCCTCGGTCGCCGGAGCGTTCTCCCCATCTCGTTGTTCTCGATTCCTCAGCCGCTGAAGGGCCTTGCGGTAATCGATCGGCATGACCTTAACGAAGCGACCTACCATCTCCGGCCATTTGTTCAAAATCAGTTCCGCTCGCCGGCTTGAGGTCCACTTGTAATGCTGGGCGATAAGCTCGCGGAGGACTTGCCTATCCTCAGCTTTCCAGACGCTCTCGAGATCGACCATGTCAAGGTTGCATAGCGTATCGAACAGTTGGTGTTCGTCCAGAACGTAAGCTATCCCGCCGCTCATTCCCGCGGCAAAGTTCCGGCCGGTCTGGCCGATAACAACAACCGTTCCGCCGGTCATATACTCACAGCCGTGATCGCCAACACCTTCGACAACCGCAATAGCGCCGCTGTTGCGAACAGCGAATCGTTCACCGACCAAGCCGTTGATAAACACCTCGCCGCTGGTTGCACCGTAAAGAATGGTATTGCCGGCGATGATATTTTCATGGGCGGTAAATGGTGAACCGTCCGGCGTCTCCAGAACAATTCGGCCGCCGGAAAGGCCCTTGCCGAGGTAATCATTTGCATCTCCAATCAGGTGGAGAGTAACCCCCCCCACGCAGAACGCACCGAAGCTCTGGCCTGCAGAGCCGGAAAATACGATATCGATCGTTCCATCTTCAAGCCCCCCCGAGCCGCAGGTCTTGACGATTCTGTTGGACAAAATAGCGCCAACAGTTCGGTGAACGTTACGGATTGGGATTTCCAGCTTTACCTTGCCCTTACCTTCGATGGCATCTGAAACCTGGGGCAGGATCTGCCAATCCAGGTGATCGTCCAGAATTTCTCTCTGGTTGCGTCCCAGGCGAATGCCGCGCCCGTCCGAGATGTCGGGCTGGGCAAATATGGCCGTGAAATCCAACCCGCGTGCCTTCCAATGCTCGATAGCTTTGCGGCTAGAAAGCCTGTCGACCCGCCCGATGAGGTCTTCAAATTTCTTGAAGCCTAACTCGGCCATGATCTGGCGAACTTCCTCAGCTATAAATAGCATGAACCTCGTCAGATGCTCAGGCTTGCCGGCGAATCGCTTGCGAAGGGCTGGATCCTGAGTTGCAACACCAACCGGACAGGTGCCCTGGTGGCACTTCCGCATCATGATGCACCCGAGGCTGACAAGTGCGGTCGTACCAAAGCCAAATTGCTCCGCCCCGAGCATGGCGCCGATGACAATATCTCGGCCTGTTTTTAACTGGCCGTCAACCTGCAGTCGAGTTCGATCGCGAAGACGGTTCATCACCAGTGTTTGCTGAGTCTCGGCCAGGCCCAATTCCCACGGCGCGCCGGCATGTTTTATCGACGAAAGCGGGCTGGCGCCCGTGCCGCCATCATGGCCACTGATTAGAACCTCATCGGCATTACCCTTGACAACACCAACGGCAATAGTGCCGACACCGACCTCGGAAACCAGCTTGACAGAGACCTTCACGCCCGGGTTCGAGCACTTCAGGTCATAGATCAACTGGGCCAGGTCTTCGATCGAATAAATATCGTGGTGTGGCGCAGGAGAAATCAGTGTCACGCCAGGGGTTGAATATCGCAAGCGAGCTATCTCATCGGTAACCTTGTGGCCGGGCAACTGACCGCCTTCACCGGGCTTGGCTCCCTGGGAAATCTTGATCTGAATCTCATTCGCATGGGCAAGGTATTCTGCGGTAACACCGAACCTGCCGCTTGCCACCTGCTTGATTGCACTATTGGCCGAGTCGCCATCTGGACGAGGTTCGTATCGGGCAGGGTCCTCGCCGCCTTCACCCGTATTGGACATGCCGCCAAGGCGGTTCATGGCAATAGCCATCATCTCGTGGGCTTCTTTGGAGATCGAGCCGTGGCTCATCGCCCCAGTGCAGAACCGTTTGACGATTTCGGCGGCGGGCTCGACGGCATCTATTGATACAGGCTCGGCCTGAACAAACTCGAAAAGCCCTCTTAAAGTGCTGATCTTGCGGGACTGATCGTTAATCAGCCGTGAATATTCTCCGAAAGCTGCTGCGTCGTCCTGCCGGACCGCCTGCTGGAGCAGTGCGATAGTCTGCGGGTTCCATAGGTGGTTCTCACCATCGCAGCGGTAATGGAACTCGCCGCCGAAATCGAGCTTCATCTGGCCCGGAGCCCTTTGGGCATATGCATCATCGTGCCGTTTAAGGGTCTCAACTGCGACGGTATCCAAACCTATTCCGCCGATCCGCGAGGCAGTACCCTTGAAATACTTATTTACCAGTTCGTCGCTAAGGCCAATTGCCTCGAAAAGCTGCGCCCCCTGATAGCTTCTCAGGGTGGAGATGCCCATTTTGGACATCGTCTTTAAGATGCCCTTTTTTACCGCTGAGACGTAACCGTCGATGACTTCATCTTCAGTCATCTCCTTGGGCAACTCGTCGGAGACCCGCAAATCCTCGAGCACTTCAAATGCAAGGTAAGGGCAAATCGCATTCGCGCCATATCCAAGCAACAGGCAGAAATGTGTCACCTCTCGCGTCTCGGCTGATTCAATAACAAGCCCAGCCTCACCACGAAAACCTCTATCTAGCAGCCCGTGATGAAGTGCAGCGGTAGCCAATAACGATGGAATTGCGGCACGGGCTTTCGACCCGTTGCGGTCGGATACAATTAGCAGCGATGCGCCTTGGCGGATTTCACGCTCGGCTGCGTCCAGCAATTGATCAATCCCCTGCTGGAGAGCCAGGCCCGGATCATCAGTAGCTGCATCGAAAAGGGCCTCGATCCGAGCGACCTTAAAATCTTCCCTGCCCGCTGCCCTCAGCCGCTGAATTTCCTGCTCCGTGAGAATCGGATGAGGCAGCTTAAGTTGTCGACAGTGCTCCGGCGTCTCATCGAGAAGGTTTCTCTTTCGACCGGTGAAACTCATCAACGACATAACCAGGCCTTCTCGATACGGGTCTATGGCGGGGTTTGTCACCTGGGCAAACAGTTGCTTGAAATAGTTGAATAGCGGCTTGGGTTGATCCGAAAGAACCGCCAGCGGCGTATCGGTCCCCATCGAGCCAATCGGCTCCTGGCCGTTGACAGCCATGGGGGTAAGAACCATCTGCAACTGCTCTCGCGTATAGCCGAACGCACGCATCCGGCTGTAAAGCGTCTCAGGGTCACTTCGTTTAGGCCGATGCGGGCTGGATAACCCACTCAGCTCGATCCGGTTCTGGTCCAGCCAACGGCGGTATGGCTTCTGTCGGGCAATCTTGGATTTAATCTCGTTATCAACAACTATCCTGCCCTCGATGGTATCGACCAGGAACATCCTGCCTGGTTGGAGCCGGCCCTTGGTCGCGATCTTCTCCGGTGGCAAATCGATAACGCCGACCTCACTGGCCAGGATCATAAGCCCGTCGGTAGTTACCACGTATCGGGCGGGCCGCAGGCCGTTGCGGTCCAGCATACCGCCGACAAGGTGGCCGTCAGTAAAGACCATAGCTGCCGGGCCGTCCCATGGCTCCATGATCGAAGCGTAATACTCGTAGAAAGCGCGCTTATCGACACTGATGTGATACATCGCCCCGAAGGCCTCGGGGATCATCGCCATCATTGCATGGGGTACAGATCGGCCGCCCTGGACCAGCAATTCAAGTGCATTGTCAAATGATGCCGAGTCCGATCCTCCCGGTACCAGTACCGGGGTAAGATCGGCCATGTCCCCGTCAAGCAAAGACGAACTCATAAACTTTTCGCGCATTCGCATATGGTTGATATTGCCGGTGAGCGTGTTTATCTCGCCATTGTGCGCGGTCATCCTGAAAGGCTGGGCGAGTTGCCAGTTTGGGAACGTATTAGTGCTGTACCTCTGATGGACGATAGCCAGGGCGGTCTTTGCCCGTTCATCTGATAAATCCCGGTAGTATGCTACAAGCTGCGGGGCAAGGAACATGCCCTTGTAGACAATCGTCCGAGACGACAGAGAAGCAATGTAGAAATCTTCAGCGGCCTGGCCGATCTGCTGTGCGACCAACCGCTCAGCCCGCTTTCGGGCCATATAGAGCTTCCGTTCTAATGTGTCACCTTCAAGGCCTTTTCCTGCCACGAATATCTGGCGAATTACCGGCTCGCCCACCAGGGCCAACTCAGCCAGACAGCTGTTATCAGTCGGTACGTCGCGCCAGGCCAGCACTTCCATACCGTAGTGCTTGATGGCCTTGGCCAGTATTTTTTCGCAACGGACCCTGACGGCCTTGGCACGGGGGGCAAATACCATCCCCACTCCATATTGCTCGGGTTGGGGCAGTTCTGCAGAAAGTGAATCTAACTCGGCGGCAAAAAACTCATGGGGAATCTGAATCAACATGCCTGCGCCGTCGCCGGTGGTTTCATCTGCACCCACAGCCCCACGGTGCAGCAAATTCATGAGGATCTGTTTGCCATGAGCGAGGATCTGATGATCCCGACTGCCTGAGATATTGACAACCGCACCTATGCCGCAAGCATCGTGCTCGAATTGCGGGTCGTATAGGCCGAATCGTTTCGGCGCACGACGATGACTAATTCCTGACATTTTTCCATCCAACCAACTCAGCCAAGGTCTTGAAACTTGTACTCTGTACCAGGGAGTTTGTCAGGCAGGTACGCCGCGCCGGCGGGTTGAATGCAAGGATCAAAGACGATGGCATATTCAAGGATATGCCGAGTCTTTGAGACGCAGCCAGGCAAGCCCGTCGCCGCAAGCAGATGCCGACAAAATACATGGTACAGGGTACTAGACACTCCTACCTACCAACCCGCATTTATAGGGACAGAGCGATGGAGATAAACGGCCAGAGATGAGTTCAACTTCCTCTACCGTGTCTCTACTGCACATATCATACAGGGAAAACGGCATCTTAAGAATACCATTTCTGCCTTGGGGCTTGGCACAAAACCAGTCTTAAGTCCCTATTCTGCAATCCGGCCCGCTGAAAAGATGCGCAGTTATTGCAAGTTATGCTCGTTGATTTATACGGCCTGGGAGGCTTTCGGGACTAAAACTTCTGACGTTTCAACTAGAAACCGACGCAGCTGGTTTTTTCGGCACAAGCAGCGAAATCAAAGCACTCAGACCCGCTGCCCCGGCCCCACAGATAAAAACCCACTGATAGCCGGCAAATTTCCACAACAGCCCGCCAACTAATGGCATAACCACCGCTGCAACGTGATTTATCGCAACACCCATTGCTAGCGTGGCCGTATGCTCTTGAGGCGGGGCGATCCGATTGACGTAGGTCGTAAGAGCAATCGCGAAGACGAAAAACGCACTATCTATTACATAAAGCGTGTAAAGTACCCGCCTATCCAGCGAGAAGGCGTAGCCCAGGAAGAACAACATCAGGCAGGAAAAATAGAATACCAGAATCCGCCTCTCGCCGAATCGGTCGATAAGTTTGCCGACCCAAGGGGCAGCTACGTAACTGATAACCTGTATCGCCAGCCATAACATCAGAATAGTTTCCAGGGGCGTCTGGAATTTCCTTACCAGAAGAAATCCCGCAAAGGCAGCGAAAATCTGCTTCCGCCAGCCTTCAAAGAAACTCAGCAGGTAATACAGCCAGTACTTCCGCCGAAAGACAATGGGCTGACACTTGGTTTTGATCTTACGGGGAATACCCAGACACACCAAGGCAGCTAGTACCGACCCTGCACCGGCGACCAGATAAATAAGTCTGATTTGGATTCCATTTTTGCTGAGAATCAGGCCAGCTAAAATGCCAATTACAGCACCAGCCGAGCCGGCCCGGCGCATCTGTCCTAACCGGAAGCCCTCTCTGCCTGGTTCTGCCAAGGCAAGTGTCATCGATTGCGGCAAGGGCAGCCAGACGTGAAAGCCCATCGACCATACGAAGCTTACTGCCAGTAACCATGCGTAATCCGGCACAAAAGCCAACGAGCCCAGCCCAACAGCAAGCACGCCGAGCATTAAAGTTGCTATCAGCGGTTCGGCGATCCCAGCGAAAATAGCGAAAACCAGCAACGCTAAAAAGCCGCAACTCTCGCGAAACGCTTCCAGAATCCCCTGCTGGTTGGGAGAAATTCCCATCTCCTGGGCCACGAAGTTAGAAGTAAGCCCCTGATGGAGAAACATGGTGAAACCGGCTGCCCCGACGGCAATCGCAACAAAAACAAGCCCGCGAAAGCGCGCCTTGTCTGCAACCTCGCCCTTGGAGGGAACCGTAATTTCAGAATCAAACTCAACGGTCATTACTGGCCTCTGGTTGCTGTAAATTAAGCGAACGAAGCTACCAGCTATCCACGCCGGCTGCAAGATATCTCGATCCCGGCGAACCGGAACTTATTAAATTCGAGCCCAAGTTGAACTGTGAAAATATCCCACCCAAAAGGCACGCCCTTTTTGTAGTACAAGGCTTACATAGAGACAAATTTGTATCTTCTTTACTAGATAACAACATTTTTGTATGTTTTTCTCTAGATGTCTTAGTACAGGGCTTGAGCCTATTATCTTCTATATAAGGTAGTTACATCTTTAGGGCCCTATTTGGCACACCTGTTGCCATATAAGCATGCTGTAGACCCCGCATGTTTACTGGGGGGAAAGTGTCAATTTCTTCAGGAGCGACTCAAATGAATTGGACCATAACGGTTATTGGCTTGTGCTGTCTGTTGGGGATTGTTTCGCCGGCTATGGCGGATCCGGCATCAGTATTAGATTCCCTGGGCGGCGAGCATAGCTACCTTGATGTTGTCTGGACTTGTGTGGCAGCTTTTATGGTCTTCTTCATGCAGGCCGGCTTTGCGATGGTCGAGGCAGGCTTCACCCGGGCCAAGAATGCAGTGAATATTCTGATGAAGAACCTTATGGACTTTTCCATAGGTACGGTCGGGTTCTTTCTATTGGGTTTTGGCCTGATGTTCGGCGCCTCGAATGGGTGGTTCGGAACCAACTTATTCTGCATGAGCGGGGTTGAAGACGGCACTCAGTGGGAATGGACGTTCCTCATTTTCCAGACCGTCTTTGCAGCCACGGCTGCGACAATCGTATCGGGAGCGATGGCTGAGCGGACCAAGTTTGTCGGCTATTTGTGCTTCAGCTTCTTCATTACGCTATTGATCTACCCCATTTTTGGCTCATGGGCCTGGGGCGGCTTGCTTCAAGGCGGTGGCTGGCTTGAGGGAATGGGCTTCCTTGATTTCGCCGGCTCGACTGTAGTTCACTCGGTAGGCGGCTGGCTGGCCCTGGCTGGCGCTATTGTACTTGGCCCGAGAATAGGCAAGTACGGCCCGGACAAAAAGCCCAAGGCTATCATCGGACACAACATCCCTCTGGCCGGTTTGGGTGTATTTATTCTCTGGTTCGGCTGGTTCGGTTTTAACCCCGGCAGCACTACCGCTGCTGGTGGATCGATCGGCTACATTGCTGTAACTACGAATCTGGCTGCAGCGGCCGGTGCCCTTGGCGCGATGATCACGGCTTGGATACTTTTCAAAAAGCCTGATGGATCGATGACCCTTAACGGTGCCCTTGCAGGCCTGGTGTCAATTACTGCCGGCTGCGATGCAGTCAGCCCGATGGGCGCACTTGCAATCGGACTGATTGGCGGTGTCGTTGTTGTCCTGTCGGTGCTGTTGATCGACCGCATTCTCAAGATCGATGACCCGGTCGGTGCTGTCAGCGTTCACGGCGTATGCGGTGCATGGGGAACAATAGCTGTTGGCCTGTTCGCTACCGAATCAGGACTGTTCTATGGTGGCGGAGCTGGTCAGCTGGTCACCCAGTTCATCGGAGTCGGTTCAGCCTTTGCGTGGGCATTCACTACCGGCCTGGTGCTGTTTGTGATCATCAAAAAGACCATTGGACTGCGAGTTACCCCTGAAGAGGAACTCAAGGGCCTCGATGTCGGCGAACACGGAATGGAAGCCTACGGCGGATTCCAGATCTTCACGAGCATCTAAGATCCGGTATCAAAGGAGAAAATAAACATGAGACTGATTATTGCATATATCCAGCCCGAGAAACTCAATGACGTAAAACAGGCACTTTACACAGCCGACATCTACAAACTCTCGATTACAAACAGTCTGGGTTGCGGCCAGCAAAAGGGCTATCACGAAACATACCGCGGCGTTGATATCGAAGTGAATCTCCTAAAGAAGGTTCGCCTGGAAGTTGCAGTCAACGAAGAATTCGTCCAGCCGACAATTGACGCGATCATCGCTGGGGCTAGAACCGGCCAGATCGGTGATGGGAAGATATTCGTTGTTCCCCTGGAAAAGTGCATCAGGATAAGAACAGGTGAAAATGGCAAAGACGCTATTGGTTAGTGAAGTTAAAGTTATTTTACGTAGTCCGTACTAAACCCAAAGGAGTGTTTCAATGTTGCTGAATCGTAAGTATCTATTAGCTTCAATCTTGCTACTTGTCGTATCAGCGCCCATGGCGAGAGCCCAGGATGCCGAGGAATGGTCAAAGCCCGTTGAACTGTCGTTCTCGTTGGACTACACGCTTGTAAGCGATTACGTCTTCCGTGGAATCAACCTCAGCGAGTACGCCGGAGAAGGAAGAGAAAAACTCAACCACCAGATGAGTACAGGAATTGAGCTGGCCACACCTGTGGGTAACTTCGGCGGTTACTTCTGGTTTGAGTGGTTCGCAGGCCAGCAGAAGATTACTCCCGGCAGCGGGAATCTCCAGGAAGTGGACTATGTCGTCTACTGGAATTACGATATTGAACCGATCGCTATAACTCTTGAGCTTGGTTGGATAGCTTACACCCTCCCACCTGTTGGTGGCGACGCTTATGACACTTACGAGGTCTATGCAGTCCTCAGTTACGATGACTCTGGATTATTCAGCACCCAAGAGTCTGTACTGAACCCGTATGTTTATTATGGATTGGACTATGACCTGGGTAACAATGGCAGCTGGATTGAAATTGGTATCAGCCATGATTTTGCCCTTGGGGAAATCGCTGGACTGGAAGCGGCTCCAGTAATTAAGGATCTGACCATCTCGCCTTCGCTGGTCCTTGGTATCGACCACCGTTATCTGGACAAGTTTGCTGTTGCCGGTTCTGGCAGAGTTTCAACCAAACTTGCAAACCTTAACTACGGCCTGGCCATCAGCTACGACTTGAGCGGAGCTGTTGGTATTGACCCGAAGTTTGGTTCACTAAGCCTAGCCGGGTTCCTTAATTTCAGCCAAGCGTTGCGTAGGGATTTACTCAATGACGAGTTCTATGGGGGCATGAGCGTAAGTTACACCTGGTAAACGAACAGCCCGGCACTGCTGTTCAAAAAATGTGGGCGGCGAACCTTCCAACCTGGTTCGTCGCCCGTCGCCATATATATTAAAAACCTCACCGCCGATCTAGGGCCTACCATTGACCTGCCGAGGAGGTCTTTTTATTATGTGGTTCGGATTTTATTTAATCTTTTTTTTGTTACCTGGTGCATCAAATGGCGTTGAGCAAACTTGACGAACTGGAAAGTAAAAGCGTCTTTATAATCCGTGAGGCCTACTACCAATTCAGCAATCTTGCATTGCTGTGGTCTATCGGGAAAGACTCCACTGCGCTGTTGTGGCTTTGTCGCAAGGCATTCTTGGGCCGGGTGCCCTTCCCGGCAGTTCATATCGACACGGGTTACAAGTTCCCCGAGATGTACGAATTTCGTGATGAATACGCCAAAAAGTTCGGCCTGAATCTTATCGTAGGCAAAAACGAAAAGGCACTGGCTGAGGGAATGGGCCCCGATTCATCGGAAGATAAACTCGCCTGCTGCACCGCCCTCAAGACAGAGGCTTTAAAGCAGACAATCGAGGCTGAAGGCTTCGATGCCCTGCTGCTGGGCATCCGCCGCGATGAGCACGGCATTCGAGCAAAAGAGCGTGTAGTCTCGCCTCGTGATGAAAACTTCAAGTGGGATTACCAGAACCAGCCGGCTGAGCTTTGGGATCACTACAAAAACAGCTATGCTGAAGGATCTCACGCACGGGTCCACCCGATGCTGCACTGGACAGAGGCTGACATCTGGCAGTACACCAAGCGGGAAAATATTCCGGTCAGCCCGCTTTACTACGCTCGCGATGGAAAGCGTTACCGCAGCCTGGGCTGTCATACATGCTGCCAGCCGGTTGAGTCAAACGCATCGAACTTGGATGAAGTAATCGCCGAATTGGCCGTCACTAAAATAACCGAGCGGTCAGGCCGAGCCCAGGACAAAGAGTCGGCCTATACCATGCAAAAGCTTCGCGCGATGGGGTACATGTAATGGACGCCCCAATTATTGAGCAGGCGCAACTGAAGTTCGTCATCGTCGGCCACGTCGATCACGGCAAGAGCACGCTTATCGGGCGGCTTTTATTCGATACCGAATCGCTTCCGCCTGAGCGGATGGAAGAAATCCGCCGCGCGTCTGACGAATTGGGCCATGACGTTGAATTTGCTTATGTGATGGACCATTTGGAAGAGGAACGATCTCAGGGCATTACTATCGACACTGCCCAGATATTCTTTTCTACACCCGCTTGCCAATACGTGATCATCGACGCGCCGGGCCATAGAGAGTTCATCCAGAACATGGTTACAGGGGCGAGCGAGGCTGAGGCTGCTGTGTTCATCCTCGACGCAGATGAGGGTATCCGCGAGCAAACGAGGCGTCATGCTTACGTTTTGAGCCTTCTGGGAATCGAGCAGGTTATCGTAGCTGTCAACAAAATGGACCTGGTCGAATACAAACAGGATCGCTTCGAGCAAGTCAAAGCTGAGCTGCTGGATTTCTTCAGCCAACTGGGCATCGAACCGATAATGACGATTCCAGTTTCAGCCAAACTTGGCGAGAACATCGCTCGCAAATCGGACAAAATGCCGTGGTATAGGGGGCCTATCCTGCTGGATTCACTCGGTGAGCTATCCAGCCGGAGCGGTGCAGCGCAGATGCCCCTTCGCCTGCCGATTCAGGACTGCTACGACTTTGACGATAAGGCCATCTTAGCTGGGCGAATCGAAGCTGGGACAATACAGACAGGTCAGGACATCGTTTTTATCCCATCCGGTAAGCAGGCGAAAGTAGCTTCTATTGAAATCCTCGGCCCCCAGCGAACCAGCGCCGAAGCTGGCGAAAGTATCGGCATAACGCTGGATGATACCAATGGGATTCATCGCGGCCAGGTCGCTTGCCCGGTCGATGCGCCGGCGATAACGACGGACAGATTCTCAGCCAGTATTTTCTGGCTGTCGAAGGAACCGCTGGACATATCCGAACCGCTGAAATTGCGTTGTTCAACCCAACAGGTCGGTTGCAAGATAGAAAAAATCGAGCGGTTGATAGACACAGCAAGCCTGGAATTACTGGCCACAGATGCCGAGAAAATATCAGCAACACAAGTGGCCCACGCAATAATCAAAACTGATAAGCCCATCGCTATCGAAACGTTTGTCGATACGCCGGAATTGGGTCGGTTTGTACTGCTAAGAAAACACGACGTCGAAGCCGGCGGTATCGTCGTCTCTGCGAAGGCTACCGGCTGATGGCTTCGAAGTTCGATCGCGTCTTTGTTCTGGGTATCGACGGCGTGCCGTATACATTGATCGAGCGGTTTTGCGCCGAGGGCATAATGCCCAACCTGTCGAAGCTCCACACAGCCAATCCTCCCGCCCAGATCGACAGTGTCTTACCTACCGTTTCCAACGTCGCCTGGGCATGTTTTCAAACAGGTAAGGGCCCGGGCAAGTTCAACATCTTCGGCTTTGTTGAAGTCGGCCCCGGAATGGAGCTTCGCCTGCCCAACGCAGCAGACCTTAAAAGCCTGACCGTTCAGGAAATTGCATCATCGGCCGGCAAGCGAGTAATAAGCCTCGGCGTCCCTTCCAGCTATCCCCCCAGAGAAATCAACGGCCTGATGGTCGGTGGGTTCCTTGCACCTGAACTGGCTAAGGCAGTCCATCCACAAGAGCGATTGAGCCAATTGCAGCAGCTGGGCTATCAACTGGATATCGATCCGATGAAGGCCCGCCAAGACGTTGGCTATCTCAAGCAAGCAGCCATCCAAGCCTTCAACGGCAGAAGAAAAACTACCGAAGCTCTCCTGGCCGAAGACGACTGGGATCTTTTCATCCTGCACGTTATGGATACAGACCGCGTGAACCATTTCATGTGGCGGCTTTGGGAGGAAAACTCACCCGGCGATAAGGAATTCTTCGAGGACTTCTACAGGCAGGTGGATGACTTTATCGGATACCTCGCCGGGAAGCTTGGCCAGCGCGACTTACTTGTTATCATGTCCGACCATGGCTTTTGCCTGATACGCCATGAGGTCGAACTGAACCGCTGGCTGATGGCCCAGGGATACCTGAAACTCACCGGCGATCCGATGGCCGAAATGTTCGGGGCGATCTCAGACGATTCGAAAGCCTTCGCCCTCGTTCCCGGCCGAGTTCACCTCCTGGCCCAAGAAACCTTCGGCCGGGGGTCAGTAACCGCTGAAAACTATGAATCCACGCGCGATGAAATAATAGCCAAACTCACCCAGTTGCGCGACCCGCAGACCAACGAGCCGATCTGCAAAAGAATCTTCAAACGCGAGGAAGCCTTCACCGGCCCATACACAAGCCAGGGCCCGGATATTATCGTAAACCCCAACGACGGATACGATCTCAAGGCTTCGCTACTACCGGGCGATGTCTTTTCGTCAAGCCCCATCACGGGCATGCACACTTATCATGACGCTTACCTGATGGCTGGCGGTGCGGAATTAAACCCCCAGCGACGATCCGTAACGGATGTTACTCGAAGCATCCTCGATGCACTTTCGGTTCCAGTTCCCACCGATATGGACAGCAGAGGAATCCTCGCCTAAAGGTATGTCCCCCCACCGGTCAGTCGCTCGCAATTAACAGTCTCGATTTTCCAAAAAAAAGTGTCAAACCAATTCTAACCGGCTAGAATATAAAGTAATACTTTGTATTAAGTGATCTATAATTCTAAGCGGTTAAAAAGGTTTACCATGGCAACCAGCAAGCCTGAGGTGATTTCCTTCAAGGTCTCTCCTGAAATGGCTGAGGCATTGGAAGGCCTGGCGAACCGATCTGAATTCATTCGCAATGCACTGGCCGCTGCTTTGGACAGTACCTGCCCGCTGTGTCGCGGGACGGGTCAGCTCTCTGCCAAGCAGCGGCTCCACTGGGGCCAGTTTGCCAAAAGCCACCAGATCACCAAATGCGGCGACTGCGCCGAACTGCACCTGATCTGCAATAAATAAATGAGGGTTATCATGGAAATGGCTCAGATGAAGACTTCGGTTTTCTGCACAATAATGCTAGTTGTTCTTGCAGGCTGCGACAATCCAAGGCCCGGGCCAACCGACGATACATCTAAGTTTCCAGTGACGGTCAGCATCCTACCTCAGGCTTACTTCGCCAATCGCATAGGCCGGGAGCGACTTGATGTTCAGGTCATGGTCCCGCCGGGGATATCGCCTGCGACATACGAGCCAACACCAAAACAGATGGCTAAACTGGCTGGGGCAAAACTGTTTTTCAGCGTGGGCGTACCGTTTGAACGTACACTCGTGGGGAAAATTACAAAATTGTTTGGGCACATAAGAATAGTCGAAACAGCTTCGATGATAGATTCTCATGGTGAAAATTCTCATAGTCATGATCCTCACACCTGGCTGGATCCGGTATTAGCGAAGGAACAGGCCAAGAAGATGGCAGAGGCTCTGATCGAGGCTGACCCCGCCGGAGCCCAGCAATACCAACAAGGGCTGGCTGAGCTGATCAAAGACCTGGATCAGTTAAATTCCGAGATCGCCGAACTGCTTAAACCACATGCCGGCAAAAAGATTCTGGTCTTTCACCCAGCCTATGGGTACTTCGCCAGGCGTTACAGCCTGAAACAATTGCCGATCCAGATTGAAGGCAAGGCCCCCAGTGCGAAACAGTTGACTGAACTGATAGAAACCGCACGAGCATCTGGTTTCCGGATTGTTTTCGTCCAGCCGCAGTTTTCAGCCAAGACTGCCTCGGTTGTTGCAGAGCAAATAGGAGCTGCCGTGGTTGAAATGGACCCGCTCTCGCAGGATTACCTGAGTAACCTTCGGAAAATGGCTGGGGCGATCGAAGAAGGCGTGCGCAAATAATACCATCGGAGTTTTTTTCAATGAATCAAGAGCCTGTAATTGATATCCAAGACCTGTGGTTTTCTTATCCTCCCGAGACGGTACTGGAAGATGTAAGCTTCCAGATCGGAAGCAATGATTTCGTCGCTGTAGTCGGCCCAAACGGCGGAGGAAAGACCACACTGCTCAAGCTGATACTCGGGCTTTGCTTGCCAGATAAGGGCCGTATCACCGTATTAGGCTCTCGCCCTCAGCATGTCCGAAGAAGAATAGGATATATGCCCCAGCACAGTAATGTGGACCCTCATTTCCCTGCAACGGTAATGGATGTTGCTTTGATGGGCAGGCTGGGCTGCACTATAAACCCTTTCGCGCGGACTGACAAAACCGCAGCCAGGCAAGCCCTGGAGATGGTTGGGATGGATTCTCTGGGGGGCAGGAGCTTTGCAAGCCTATCGGGGGGACAACGACAGCGGGTGCTGATTGCCCGTGCCCTGGCCAGTGAGCCGGAACTGCTGTTACTGGATGAACCGACAGCCAATCTGGATATCGGCGTTGAAGAGGAACTGCTCAGCTACTTGGCCAAGCTGAGTAAGCAAATGACGGTAGTGCTGGTCTCGCACGATCTGGGATTCGTCTCCAGCTTTGTCCAAAGGGTCGTCTGTGTCAATCGGAGGATCGTTGTCCATCCGGTGCACGACATTACCGGCGAGGTGATCCGCGAAGTCTACGGCAGCGATATCCATATGGTCCGACACGACCATTTACATAACGGGACAGCCGAACAATGAGCAGTGTTTTAATAATCGCGCAGTTTTTTTCAGTTTATTTTTACAGGACCGCTGAACAATGAGCAGTGTGTTAATAATCGCGCAGTTAAACGGATTGGCGGATTTTTTCAGTGCCGTTTCCAGCCAGAGCTTTCTTCTGAATGCCCTGCTGGCTGGGCTACTTGCCAGTATCGCCTGCGGTGTTGTCGGAACGTATGTAGTTGTCCGACGAATCACCTACATTGCCGGCGCTATTGCTCACTGCGTGCTGGGAGGACTCGGAGCGGCCAGGTATCTTCAGCGGGCTGTGGGCTGGCAGTGGGTGGAACCTATATATGGTGCGGTAGCTGCAGCGGTCCTGGCTGCAGGGGTCATCGGCTGGGTTTCTATCCGGTTCAAACAGCGTGAGGACACTGTAATCAGTGCTGTCTGGGCATTAGGCATGGCTTCAGGGATAATTATGCTGAATCTTACCCCCGGCTACAACGAAGATTTGATGAGCTACCTTTTCGGCAACATCCTGATGGTCTCAGCCCAGGATCTCTGGCTGATTGTGGGGCTCGATATTGTAGTGGTTGTAATCGGCGTGGTATTTTACCACCAGTTCCTGGCCATTTGCTTTGATGAACAATTCGCACGCACGCGAGGGCTGCGGGTGGAGTTCTACTATATGCTGCTTCTGGTACTGACGGCGCTGACGGTTGTGTTACTGGTTTCCATTGTCGGGGTGGTGCTGGTGATAGCGCTACTGGGGCTACCCGTTGCAGCTGCAAGTGCGATCTCGAAAAACCTCTGGCAGATGATGCTCCTGTCAATTTTGCTGACGGCCCTGTCGACAGCCGGCGGACTTGCTATCAGTTACGGGCCGAACTTGCCTGCCGGTGCTACCATCGTCCTAGTCGCCGGTGGTGTGTATCTATTCGTAAATCTTCTTGTTAGCTTGATCAGGCGAAAGACCAAACCTATCGGCCCTTGAATCCAAGGTTTGCTCGATCAATACTGGCTTAAGAGTTCTATTACAAAAAATGTCTTCTCAAACGGCCTGACATGCAAAACAAAGAGGCTGCGTCCAAAACATGGATGCCGCCTCTTTAAATTCTTAATAAAGTTGGTTCAGTCAGCGCTTCCCAGAAGCTTTTTCATCTTATTGAACCTGTCAGCGTTGGGATCGAGTGCTGCAGCTGATCTCTGGTTATATTTATCTGCCAGGATCTTACGGGCATCCTTAATTCGCTCGGAAGTAAGGGGGTGCGTTTCAAACAAATTCCCAAACTTACTGGACTGACTTTCAGAGAGCTCCGAAAGCACCGCCAGCAATTCAACCATTGACCAGGGGTTATAGCCGGCAGCAAATAAATATCGGATACCAATATCATCAGCCTTTGACTCATCTCCGCGACTGTATTGCAGGTTAAACATGGTACCCGCAATATCGGCACCGACTTCGGCGGCGGCTCCACCGCTGCCTCCAATAACCGCACCGAGAACATCTGCAAATAAGGCGGCACCCATTTGTCGTTGCATTGCCTGGATATTATGCTGGGCGGCAACGTGTGCGACTTCGTGGCCTAGAACTGCGGCAAGTTGGCGCTCGTTTTGCAACTGCCTCATCAGGCCTGCACTGATGAAAATCTTGCCGCCTGGCAGAGCAAATGCGTTGGGCGTTTCCGAACGCACGAGCGTGAATTCATAGGGCATGGGCCTATCGGAAACGGCTGCGAGCTTACTTCCTATCGACTGAACGTATTGCTGAAGCTTGAGGTTTTCGACCGGGCCGCCCATCTGCTCGATAAAGCTAGGAGCTGCCTCTGTGCCCATTGCGATTTCCTGTTCTCTGCTGTACAGAATTAACTGCTGCTCACCGGTGGCGGGGTTCGTGCTACATCCGCATGTAAAAAACACCCCCACCACAACGGCAAGGATAATGAAAATATTACGCCTACTATTCATTTTCTTCCCTTTCCGCTGTCTGTTGGGGATACCGTATAATCTGACCGATGGTCATGTTCTCGACGCCGCTATCAACGAGATTGCGAACGCCTTCAACTTTTTGAGCAATGTCCAGGTCTCCCTGGGCTCCGCTGGTCTTTTGTCCGCCAAGGCTCAATACCTCCTTTATGCTGATTCGATCAGCAGGACGAACGAGGACATAAACTTTCCTCCGCTGGTCAGCTATCCTGCAAATCAAGCCCACCTCGCACAGCTGCCAGACAAGGCGCTCGGCGTCTTCACCCCGCATGCTCAAAGCATCGGCGATATCATCCAGGCGAATGGGGCCATCCTCAAACTCCTGCCATCTGGCCACGGCCAGTATCCCCCCAAGGTAGTCCCAAGGGCCCAAGTTCAACCGCCCGGGACGATCTGCCCGCGACAGTCGGCCCAAATGTGAAACTGAATGCGCCAGCTGCGCCCCGAACAGGAAGACCCACCAGAACAGATTCAGCCACATCAGAAAAAGCGGCACCAGACCCATGGCCCCATAAATGCTCTTGCCGGCAACTCTTTGAACATATTGATTGAAGCCCCAATGGCCTATCAACCAAAGAGGCACTGTTATTATCGCGCCGGTCAGGGCAGATCGTAATAAAACATCGGTGTTGGGCAGTTGGCTGTACAGAATCGCAACTACACCAACGCCAAGCAAAAATGCTGCAGTCCACCAGGCAGCCGCAATCACGGTAGAAAATGCCGGCAGCGATTGGGCAGCCTCAGCCACTCGACCAAGCCCTATCGAACAGCCCACCACAATTAACGGACCCAGCGTCAGTACAGACCAGTATAGGAACACACGCCTGACCAATGCGCGTGGACGATGCGCTTCGAAAATACGATTAAGAGACCGCTCGATAGTTGTCAGCAATGTAATAGCTGTCCAGATAAATAACGCCGCACCCACAGGCCCTAAACTGCCAAGGGTCAGCTTCTTTTCGGTGGATTCAACCAGTTTTTCAATCTGGTCGGCCACGCTGATAGTCCTCGGCCCGGCCTGATCTACCTGACCTGGTGCAGCCGGTAGGGTTGTGCCTTCAGCGGCAGTACGAGCGGGCTCCTGATAGGAAATTTCAGCCAGGCCAGCTTCGTTGAGAAAATTACGCAGGAGAACCTTGCCCTGGTCAACGCTACCTACGGATTTGAGAATCAGGAACCCCAGAACGAGAACCGGCACGATGGTAAAAATGGTTCTAAAAGACAGGGCTGCGCTCATCGCCATGGCATTGTTGGTATAAAGCCGGCGGACACAGTGCCTCCAAAGTTGAATCTGAAGGCGAACGAAACGAGCCCAACTGCTCATCTCGTCAAGAGGTTCGGTCAGCAAATTTTTTATCCGATCGGTCAACCAGCCTGTCAGGGGCATAATCAAAACTCCATCTTGTAAATAGGTCAAGCCAAGGCCGAGACCAACCCAGTCGATCCCGCGTCAATCCTCGGGGTCGGTAATGCTCTTGAGTATCCCATCGACCTTCTCGATTGCATCATCAGCGCCCTCAAGAATCTTGGTCGCCTTGTCGCTAGCCTGGTCTGCAAGCTTGCCGGCTTGTTCGCCCAATACGTCAGTCATCCGGCCAACCTGATTCCTCAAATCGTCCGCAAGGTCACCTGGGATTATCCCCTCAGCCTTTTGGGAAACAGCGACAAGTATAGCCGGTATGATCCGCCTGATAAGTTCTACAATGGCGACACCGGTTGCATTGTCGCTGGTTACCTCAGTCAGTTCAATTACCGGCACTTCAACGGTCAAAGGCCCAACGGCCTCTAACCCTGGCAGAAGGTAAAAGTGGGCGGTTACGTTGCGAATGGTTATCTTGTCGACCTTAACCTTCTTGCCCTTTTCTTTGTCTTCGGTTGCCGGGTCGGATTCAGAGTCCGAGGCGAACCGGCTGAGATTGTCGCTGATTTTCGAGATGTTACTCCCGCCAATTTGCTGCTCGATGATAAGATCCAGCCCGTCCAATTCAAATTTGTTTATCTCGATCGTATCGGAAAAGATGCTCAGCGGAACCATCTTCAATTCAAACTTCCCCGTGTGCATCAAGTGATCGGTCTTGAAGCCTTCCGGATTAGCGATTTTCAGCCCATCAATCCAGAGCTGACCGGCAGCGAGCCTGATATTGACAGACTCTACGGTACTATCGACCCCCAGAGCATGGCTGGTCCCAGCCTGTACGCCCAGCTTAACCAGAAGGTTGATCATCGAACCTATCGCTATGACGACGACGAGGACCAGGGCTGTCAATGCAATGATTGTTCGTTGCGAGATCTTCATATCATACTCCTGAAGACATCGATGAAAACCACACGAATCTTAACCGTAAGTAATTCTTATATCATCTACTACGGTATTATAGCCTTAGAAGGTAAATAGCATCCTCGGCCGAGAGATTTAAAGATGAGACTTATCTGTGAAGGGCAAGTCAGTAAGACGAAAGATTTGACGGCCTTAATTGTCCCGGGAGTCAATCCGCTGGCGAACGACCTCCAGGAACTCATCCATCTCATCGCGCCAATGGCCCAACATCGTTTTTGCAATCTGAGCACCGTTGATCATGTCGGCAATTTTCTCCCTGAAGCTAATTGGCCTTGCCGCCAGTTGACGAATCGCCCGGACATTCCATGCCGACAGGCTGTAGAAGTTCGAGTAGGCCTCAAATACCGCCTCCTGCAAACCAATCGCGCCAAGTTTGCCATGATCGTAAACGCAGTGCGCTGCGTCGAAATAGTTCCAGTCAGCTGGGAAATTATTGAACAGCAGTTGATCCTTCATCTCGTCGAAAAGCGGCGTGCCGGGGAATGGCGTAAGGACACTGACCTGGAGTGACTCGATTTCGTTTTTCTGGGCAAACTGCACGATCGCATCGCCCGTACTTCGGGTATGCTGAGGCCCCATAACGAACATCGCGTGAATCCAGATACCGTGATCGTGAAGAATGTGGGTATCTTCGGTGAGCATATCGACAACACTTCTATCCGATCGATAGCCCTTGTTCCACATCTTGGCCGTTGCATCGTCTATGGTCTCATAGCCGATGAACAGCAAATTGCACCCACTTCGCCGAAGATGCTTAAGCATCTCATCGTCCCGCTTGGTTCTCTTGCCGTCAACCCAATGCAAATCGACTCTGGCCTGGGCATTGAAGCGAATACGCAGCGGGCGAATCATATCGAGCAATTCGCGAGTCCAAGCCCTGTCGGAGGTAAAGTTATCGTCGTAAAAAAAGAACTGGCGGAAACCCTTTTCGTAATAGGCGAGTATATCACGATAAACTTTCTGAACCGACTGTCGGCGGACCTTGTGCCCGAACATCTGGGTAACCGAACAATAAGTGCAGCCATAAGGGCAGCCACGACTGGTCATCACCGGAAGTTCGTAGAGGTGGCGCTTCTTGGCCGAGCCGAACGCCTTATCGAAATCGACCATAAGGAAATGATTCAGCGTCGGAATTTTATCAAGGTCAGCAAGTGGTTCGGGCGATGTGATCCCGTCGGGAATCTCACCAAGGGCGATCTTTTCGATAATCGTCTCAGCCTCGCCCTTAATTACTATATCACCGTGGGTGAGGGCTTCTTCGGGGAGAAAGGTCGCGTGAGTACCGCCGATGACAATCTTGGCATTGGGGGCATCACGACGAATAGCATCTGCGATGTCATACCCGCGCGCAGCGGTCGGCGTCATTATTGAAATGCACACAACGTCGGCTGAGCAAACATCCTGGTAATGTTGATCGCTGAGATCCACCCGGCCGGAGATATTTTCATTGTAGATCGCCACGTCAAAGCCGCAGTTTTCCAGAATGGTTGCCAGTGTGATCGGACCTAAAAGAGGCCAGCGAGTTATCCACGGATTCATCGGCCGATTCGGCTGGCCTTGCGGCTCGACGAAGCGGACCTTTCGGGATCTCGGCATATTAGTTTCCTTGAAAAGTTCCCCCAAAATGTCACCCTATACGTCGGCCGGGTCAAGGCCGGCGTCTTAATTTTGATTATACAAACACCGCCGAGACCATGCTAACGCAATCGAACTTATCGATCGGGAATTTAGGCTCACGATCGAAGCCTCGGGCTTATCAGGCATTTCTTTGCCTGTCGGAAAGTAAAACGATATCTCGCAGATGCTCGCTGTTTGGGGCATCCAGCCAGCGTTTAACAAACCCATGCTCCTGAACGATATGTGCGATTGCCATCAACGCCCGCAGATGGTAGTTCCTCTCATCGGGGGAACCTACCAGGATAAATGCAGTATGAACCGGCTCACACTGGTCGGGGAACTGCATACCCCCCTTACACCGAACGAGAAGAATCTCGAACTGCCCCTGGCCTTCAACGATGATATGAGGCACGGCCAGCCCGGGCTGGATAACCGTACTGGATAGATCCTCTCGGGCCTTGAAGAGCGTAACCAGCTCCTGCGGGTCGCGGCCAAGCCTGTCAGCCAATGCATCGGCCGCCTGGGAGAGCATTTGCTCCGAGGTCACCGGCGAATCCAGGTCCAGTATATCACAGTTCTGGATCAACCTATCGAAGCGATCATGCGTTATATCGTCGCGGTCGAAAGCTATGTGTTTGAGTTCCTCTTCCAGTCGGCTGCGGTAGATCTTCTTTGATACCACGTTGCGTACCATATAAACCAGGGCACTTTCCCGATCGATATGAGGGCGTGCGTAAAACAAGAACCATAGAGTTCCGATCAGGACAAAAACTACGACAAAGAGTATGGGCACGAAGCTGATATTGACCGTCATTACCACGATCATCGAAACGTATATGATGATGCCGGCTATCTGAATCCACGGGAAAAATGGCGCTCGATAAATTGGTCTGTAATTTTGAAGTTTGCTGCCCCGCATGACCAGCACGGCTACGTTCACCAGGGCAAAGAGAATGAGCATCATCGTCGATGCGATTTTGATAAGCCTAACTATGGACAAAGATGAAATAACGAAAATCATAAACGCGGCGGTGATCGCAATGGACAACTGCGGCGTGGAGAAACGATGCGAAACCTTCTGGAAAAAAGTGGGAAGCAGCCCGTCATGGCTCATTGCCATCGGCACCCGCGAAGCTGACAGGACACCACTGTTAGCGGTGGAAATAAGGGCCAGCATTGCCGCAAATGACAGCAGTACCATACCCATCGGCCCCATGAATTTGCCGGCAGCGGTAGATAGGGGCGTCAGATTCACAAAGCCGGTTTCAGGGTCCGCGAGCTCGGCGCCCGGTACCACCCCAACGACAACAAACGAAGCAGCTACATAAAGTAGCGACACGACCAGAACCGATGCTGCCATGCCGGCGGGAATATTCCTCCCGGGATTCTTTACCTCCCCAGCTACGCTGGCTACCTTGGTTAATCCGCCGAATGAAATGAACACCAACCCAGCCGTGGCAAAGATCTGTCCCAGACCGGTCTCGCCGATTCCGGCGTAACGGCTTAACTCTACTTGCCTGAAACCGAAGAAAACGAACACGGCAAGTAAGGCCAGAATGAACAAAACTATGACCAGCTGAAATCGGCCTGCCGTTTTGACGCTGAGCATATTCATGCCGGCGAAAAACAAACAAAATCCGATCGCCACTAACTTGATGACCCATTCACTTTCGACGGGCCAGACCAGCTTGGCAAAAACGCCTATACCCACCAGTGCAAAAGCTGCCTTGAAGGCAACTGAAAACCAATTGGCAAAACCGGCAAGGGTCCCAACCCATGTACCAAGCGACCGCTCGATGAAAAAGTAGCTTCCGCCGGCTTTGGGCATAGCGGTCGACAGCTCAGCCTTTGACAGCATCGCGGGAATAACCATCACGCCGGCCAGGGCATAGGCTATGATCATGCCAGGACCGGCCTGTGAATATGCCAGGCCCGGCAGGACGAACAAGCCCGAACTAATCATTGCACCGGATGCAATGCAAAAGACGTCCCAAAAACCTAATTCCCGGCGCAACTTCATACACAATCCCTTTTAACTGGGCGGCAACATAATGTCACGTTTTTCAGACCAGCCCCAACATATCGGTAGATGTGATCTGTATCGGCAATCCTGACCTGATGCGCTTGGGCAACTTTGAGTATACACTCCAACGGCTGCAAATTACACGCAACTGGGCGGCCTGACTATAGTCATTCTACAAGGGCGGATTTCGCAAACCTGCCGATAAGGCCCAATTTCACATGGTTTATTAGAAAACACTTTGAATTGATTCAAATTTGTTCTTCCGGACAGGTGTGGCCTAGAATTGTAAGTAGAATCCAAACCAGGAAGGAAAGACAATGAAAAATCTGCTGGCTCGCTTGCTGTGCCTTAGCCTTGTCGCGGTTTTCGCTTTTACCACTACCGTCGGCTGCAAGGAAAAGACCAAGAAAGAAAAGACCGGTGAGGCCATCGAAGATGTAGAGAAAGAGGCCAAAGAGACTGAAAAAGATATTAAAAAAGCGATCGAATAGCTCACATGGCGGTGTTACCGGCGCAATATACTTGCATGGCACCTTGGCGGTGTGGGCAACGCATTAAAAAAATGTTCTGGTGTGCTCGGGACTGACTCAGACGCCACCGGAACGCTATTCGCTGGTTTTTCGCGTTTAATGCTCTAACTGAACATTTGATCGAGTCTGGCTGAGTGGTAAGCCAACCGCTCATCCGGAGTCATCTTTGGGAAATCAGGCGATCCGTCCACACCCAGAGGATAGCTTCCCGGCACTGGGGCCGGCTTGATTGCGCCCGGCCCCCTGCCGGCCGAGGTCCGAACTGTCGCCGGGATGCTGATCGTCGAACCCGACCCGCCGTAGCTCGTTACCCCCGTTGTCATTTGCATATCTTCTGCCAGCGTTCGCCAAGGCCTGATCCCCATTCCCTGAAGTGCGCCATGGTATGCCTCGACGGCCTCTTCGGGAGAAATCTCACCGTCGGCAATCCATCGCAGGAACTGAATGAAAGTAAGTTGGTGTTCGGCGTTGTTGATCTTCCGGCCGAACAAGGCCGCCCGCGCACCGTACTTCTTAGCTTCAGCCAGCAGCTTGAACGCATCGTATGTCGTCCCCGAGGAACCGCCCAGAATCCCGGCTACGAGTGTATGATCGTAATGAGCGAGTTCTTCCATGAACTTGGGCCCGTGGTAGACGATCTTCAGGAACAGAGGCCTCGCCGAGGATGCCACACCGGCAAGCGTCCTGACGATCAGGTCATTAATAAAGCCACCGAGACCCTCACTCGGGATCGGATTAACCGGCGCGTTGGGATCGAAAACTTCCATGAAGTGACGGAAGTTCTTCTGCTCAGCCTCGATACGGAACTGGCGATAGTTTTCCAGCGTTCGAGTGTCCTGATCGACATCGTTGTTGAAGGTGATACTGTAAAGACCAAGATCGGCCCCAAGCTTTCGTTGAGAATCATCGGTGCAAAGCTGGCCACACTGGGCATGGTCGATCAAGGCCGAGCGGAATGGCTGAGACGGCTGGGCAGGCAGACAGGAGCAGCGGGCGACGTGAATATCGGTCGTATCGTTGGCCCTGATTGCCGGCGTGATCGGCGAGTCATCAAACAGTCGCTCACGAATCGTAAGAAGCTCATTGGTCGAAACCGACATGAGCATGATATCCAGCAGGCCTTGATTGATATTGTCGCGAATGATCTGGCGATACTCAGCCAGTGACCGAAACTCGCCGTCAGCGTGTTCAGGGCTTCTGCCGGGTGCGGCAATTCCAAATGCCATGTCCGCATCTTTGGCGTCGGCCAGGATAAATGCATTGGAATCAGGGTTAGCGTGAATTTCCGCGATCTTTGCATCCAAAGACTTCTGCATGATATTTACCTTCGATAGCTAGTTATTTCGTTTCGAGTATCGGCTGGAAGTTTACCTGCTCCAGGATGCATGCACAGTATGCATCGAATGGTACTTTCACCGGCCAGAATGGCGCGGTCGCTTCCCTGCCCTCGACCAGGCCGACCAGGTCACCCTCATGGGCGGACATTGAATCGAACATGACCAGGGTCTCGTCGTTTCCCTGGTTTTTTCCAACCAGCGTGCCACGATTACAGGTTCTCACCAGCAGCAAGGCCCCGGCAGGGATTTCCGGAATCTTGCGTGCCAGCACTACTTTTCCAATGACCCTTGCGATACGCATCCGCTAGGTCCTTTCAATACTTTTTATCGTGTTAACAACATCTACATTGATTGCCGTAACAGCCCGCTGGCTAACGAACCCGCGCGTCATCGCTCGCAGTTCGTGGAAAGTCGAAAGCTCCGTCTCGAGAATCAACACATTCGCACCGATCCTCCTTACCGCAGCCGAGACGCTTTGAACGCATGTCCCCTGGCAGGCTCGGATACCGGTAATCTTGTTAGCTATAACCATCGCTTCGGCGGCATATCGCATTGCTACAACCCCGGCGGTCAGCTCACCGGACGTAATCGCGCCGCAAAGATTAATCACATTCGTCGGCCAGCAATCCGCAGCAGTCCGATCTACAAACACCACACCGTCATGGGCCAGCGCTGCCAGCACGCTTTGAATCTTATCGCCGGGTTTTTCGACAACCAGTCCTACCGGGCCCGAACCGACAGCCGCCCTTGCTGGGGGGATAGATGGAACAGTAAGCTTTGATTTTTGGGGTTGGGCGGGTTTCGTCGCACCTGCCGCACCAAGGGAGCGGGAAATCGATAGATTCATCTGGGCAACCAGATCAGCCGCTGCGGGGGTTAGATATTCATTAGCTGCTATGGCAATGGCCGAGCCGTCGGTCTGGCCCAATCGCTGCCGGAGCATATCCCCAGTAATGAAAACGCGTTTAGGAATAGATCCAACCGCAGGCGTTACAGGCGAGTCGGCTTTGGTGGCACATTCGCCGCAACCCGTACAGGTTTCGCAGCCGCCTTTGCATTCAGACTTTGCCTGGGCCTGGACCCCTACCTGTGAATCCATGGCCGACATTACCTGGGCTACTATTTTGTCTACTAATGTTGAATCCAAGTTACTCACTCGTGATCACAAAGACCTACTACCGTCCAGCGGACAGGCGAGTTTGTATCACCCACCATATCCCGCGCACCTTTGCCGTCGTTGCTTATCAGCACCCGCGTGCCGTGGCCCGCACCGAGCTTATCGATCGCCAATACCGGATCGCCGTCCGGGGCGTCTTTGCCATCGAGGGGCTGGATTATCAACAGCTTCCAACCTTCCATCGAAGGATGCTTAATCGTTGCCGTTGCGTTGCCTTCAACCAAACCGATCAACATCAGATAATCCTCAAGTTTTCCACCATCGTGCAGCGGCGGAACCGTGTGAATGTCATCGGGGTGGTAATCCCCTCGCCCGTACTGCAAGCGATTGAGAACGTTCCGTAGCCTTCCCCGCCTCCGCCATTGCCGGCCAGCGATGGCCCGTTCTTGACGAAAAGCGTGGTATTCATCGCCTTGCCCATGTACGTCATGTGGTCAACTAACCGAGAGTGGATAATCGACGTGTGCCTGAATCCGTGCTCAGCCTCTACAGCAAGGTCAACGGCCTGTTCGAAGCTGTCGCATTTAACAAACGGAAGGACAGACGTCATCTGCTCGCCCTGAACCAGCGGGCTGGACGAATTCGTCTGGCCGTAGAGAAGCCTGCAACTCGGCGAGATCGAAACGCCAATCGCCTGTGCAAGTGCCTGCGGCTCGGCCCCGACGAACTCTTTGACCGCGTGGGGAATTCCGCCGCCTGAGGGGCTGGCGATACATATCCCAGCCAGTTGATCCATCTGCTGGGGCGTAAGGCGGTGTGCGCCGGCCCGGCTCATTGCGTCCATCATCTGATCGAATACCGACGAGACGACGAAAACTTCCTTCTCCGCCAGGCAGAGCAGGTTATTGTCGTAAGTTGCACCTTCGATAATGCATCGCGCGGCGTTGTCCAGGTCGGCGGAGGCGTCTACCACTACCGGAGGATTACCAGGACCCGCACAGATTGCCCGCTTGCCCGAACGAAGTGCAGCAGCAACCACGCCCGGCCCGCCCGTTACGACCAGAAGGCCGACATCCGGGTGGCTGAAAATCTGGTTGGCTGACTCCAGTGTCGGCTCGGTAATGACGCAAATGAGATTGTCGATTCCCAGCTTCTCGTAGATCGCCTTGTTGAAAAGCATCGCGCCGTAGGCTGCGATTTTCTTTCCCGAAGGATGCGGGTTGCATACCAGCGAATTGCCCGCGGCGATCATATTTACCGCGTTTACCGCCAGCGTCGGCAGCGAGTGCGTAACGGGCGTGATAACCCCGATAACGCCCCATGGCCCGGCCTCTTCCAGCGTAATGCCATAATCGCCGCTGAAACAGCCCGTCTTAAGTGCCTCGGTACCCATCGCGCAGTCGGCTGCGACGACGAGCTTTTGGGCCTTGTGGGGTTCGTGGCCGATCTTGGTCTCGGCGAATTCCATCCGGCCTAGCTCTTCTGCCTGATTGCGACAGATCTGACGGATCAGCTCGCAGGCGGACTCGCGCTGTGCCAGGCTGCGACGAACCAGTGCTCGCTGGGCAGTCGTTGCAGCAGCGACGGCGTCATCTACGTTGGTAAACTGGCCGAAGCGATTCGTAGCTGTTGGGGGTGCGGGCATACCCGCACTTGCCGGCGCGTAGCCAGGGGCCGTTATCGGCTCTGGGACGCCCTTGCCAGTTGTTGGCGCAACCCGACCGCCCCAGCCCGTCTCGACGTGCTGGAGAACCTTCTCGACCAATTGGCGTACGACCTGGTCATTTTGCTCTGTCATTGTCTTATCTCCCTCCGCCGGTTGCTATCATCAGCTTTCCCGGCGAGGTAAACGATTCAGCCGTTGGCTTTTGAATAAACACTCTGCCCGGATGCGCCGATCGAGTCGACGATGCCGATGATCACGCAATCTACCGGAGAATCGGAAGTCGTATCGGTCATGCGGGCGCTGGAGCCCTGGGTGGCCAGTACCAACTCATCCGAACCTGCACCTACCGAATCGACCGCAACAAACGATCGGCCCGTGCCGATGAGTTCCTTGCCGGCATCATCCAGCCGAAGCGGCTCGATAATAAGCAGCTTACGGCCGGACATGGACTCGACCTTCTGCGTGGTCACAACGTTGCCTTTGACTTTTGCGATGAACATGTTTCATTCGCTCCTGTTGGTTGACCTGGGCCTAACCTTTGGGCATAAGCTTGGCGATTTCATCGTGAGGCCGGGGGATAACATGCACGGATGTTACCTCGCCAACTCGCGCCGCTGCTGCGGCGCCGGCATCGACGGCAGCCTTGCAGGCTGCGACATCGCCGACAACCATCGCCGAGACATACCCGCTGCCGACTTTTTTGGACCCGATGTACTTGACGTTTGCGGCCTTGAGCATCGCGTCAGTTGCTTCAATGACGGCGACAAGGCCCTTCGTTTCAATCATTCCTAATGCTTGTTCAGCCATTTGTTTTCTCCATTATTAATTGCGCACTCTGCATTAAAGCTTCCGCACTTTCCATTAAAGCTTGCGCACACTGTTTTAAGGCTTGTGCGCTCTGTATTAAGGTTGGCTCGTCCTGACCGGCCGTGGCTTTGCGATAAGCAAACCAGACAAGTCCCAGCAGAACCGCTGTTATGACGGTCTGAAAAATCTGACTGTAGTAGACAAACTTTACGCGCTTTGGTGCTGAAATTTCGAGCTCTTCAACGGCTGATTCCAGGATCGTGTGCATGTCCTTCGAGTCCTGGCGATTGTCGTACCCAATTTTCCAAATCCACCAAAAATACACCCCAAAGACTACGACCAGCGTCACAACCAGCATTACAGCGTCAAAACAGGTAAGATTATCATTACCTATCGATACTCGGTTCGTTATCAACGCACCAATCAGAAGGCCAAGTGAACTCCATAACCCAAGGCTGATCTTCCAGCCATTACCCATTCGTGCGCCGCATCTATCTCTGTAAAAGTCAACGAAGCGCATCTGCACGTCGAACCTTTCCTTTCCACTCATGCCCTTCAATTCTTCCATTTATTTACTCCCGGCTAACAGCTCAGCCGTCTGGCGGGCGACAATCAGTTCTTCGTTAGTTGGTATTACCCATATCGCAGCCGGGCAAGCTCCCGAATCAATCCGGGCCTCGTCGCAGGCGGCGTTATTTTTCGTCTCGTCGAGAGCTACCCCCGCAAACTCCATTCGCTCGCAGATTGCGGTTCTAACCGACGGATTAAACTGGCCGATGCCGCCGGTGAAGACGATCGCATCGATACCGCCCATTTCTACGATGTAAGCTCCCAGATAGTCCCTAACCGATGTTACGTAGACATCCAGTGCAAGTTTCGCCCGCTCGTCGGAAGCTTCTACAGCTTCGAGGATGTCGCGAATGTCTCCGGAGGTTCCGCTCAGAGCGGCCAGGCCGCTTTGGCTGCCCAGAATCTCCAGCACCTGGGCCGTATCGAGGCCTGCCTGAGAAGCCAGAAGCGGTAAGGCGAATACATCGAAATCGCCCGCGCGGTTCGACTGGGGCAGGCCCGACTGCGGCGACAGCCCCAAACTGCATGCGACCGACTTGCCGTCGACGATAGCGCATAGGCTGGACGACCCGCCGAGGTGACAGCTGATTAGCCTTGACGGGCAGTTGCCCACCGAAAGCTCAGCCACTCTACCGGCGATATATCTATGCGACGCGCCGTGGAAGCCGTAACGCTTCACGCCGAATTTGTCGGCCCATTCGACGGGCACGGCGTAGTGGCTGCGGCGGGCGGGCATTGTTTGATGGTAGCCCGTCTCGAACGCAGCTACCAGTGGCGTATCGCCGAGCACCTTTGCGAACATTCGCATCGCCTCGACGTACGGCGGGTTATGGGCTGGAGCGACGGGGAAGAAATACTCCATTCGCTCGATAAGCTCATCGGTAACCAGTGCAACCGGTGCGTAATCGCCGCCCATCACTGCCTTGAAACCTACCGCGTCCAGATCCTGCGGGCTTGTAAGGGCACCGCCGGCTACGAGCTGATCCAGTATGCAGCGAATGGCTGCGCCATGATCGGCGAAATCGCGAGCCTGGGCTTGAGTCTCGCCATCTCCGATGATGAGTTTCAACTCACCGCCTGTAGAGCCGATCCTGTCAGCGCCGCCGGCCGCGATGCAATCTTCAGCCTCGCCCGTCATCTCGAACAGGCGGAACTTGAAGCTCGTCGAACCGATATTGGATACGAGTATCTTCATAGCTGATTCGTATCGCTTAGAGGAACACCTTATTGAGGCCTTCGTGCGGTGCGGGGATAACGTGGCAGCTTACCAGTTCGCCAACCTTGCCGGCTGCATTTGCACCGGCTTCGACGGCTGCCTTTACCGAGCCGACATCGCCTGCGACCACGGACGTAACAAAACCGCCGCCGATTTCGATACGCTTGACCAGCTCAACGTCGGCTGCCTTGCACATCGCATCGGATGCCTCTACCAGGCCTACATAACCTTTAGTCTCAATCATTCCTATTGCTTTCATGCTTTGCTCCTAGCTCTTCTTTGAAGCCGACTTGGCTGAGGCTTGTGGCAGTGCCGCCGCCAACTCGCCATGGGGACGGGGGATAACGTGAACCGAAACTACCTCGCCGACCTTGGCCGCCGCTGCTGCGCCGGAATCAACCGCTGCCTTGACGGCTGCGACATCACCGACGACAAAGGCTGTAACCAATCCGCCGCCGACACGGTCCCAGCCGGTCAGCTCTACGTCGGCGGCCTTGCACATTGCGTCCGAGGCCTCCATGAGGGCTACTAACCCCCTTGTCTCAATCATGCCCAATGCTTTCATTGCCATTGCTTATCTCCTTGTATGTAGCTATTACCCTTGATGCTCTTAAGCATCCGCTATGCCATTAACTCAACACCTGTAGCATTAACTAAGTTACAGGCATTGCTTTCATCCGTATCAACATGTACTTCAAGCAGGAACTTCTCATCCACACGACACAGCACCTTCTCGAAGGTGTTGGTGCAGTCGGAAATTACCCGCAGCTTAACGTATTGGCCGTTGGTGAATCCGTATACCGTAGCGTCGGCAGGGGACATGTGAACATGACGCTCAGCCCGAATCACGCCGCGCGGAAGTTCGATAGTCCCGGCCGGGCCTACAACCAGGCAGCCGGGCGTCCCGGCGATCTTACCCGACGGACGAACCGGGGCATCGATTCCCAACGCAATCGCGTCAGTGCTGCTGATCTCGATCTGCGATACCTCGCGAGCCGGGCCGAGGATGCGAACATTGTCGATCATCCGCCTTCGCGGACCGATGATTGCAACCCGCTGCTGGGAAGCGAACTCTCCGGGCTGGTACAGCCAGCGGAATACAGTCAGTTCCGCATCGGGTCCGAAAAGCGTTTTGAGATCGGCTGGCGATATGTGCATGTGCCTGGCCGAAGTGTTGACCACCAGGTTCGGCTTATAGGCCACCGCCAGTTGCCCCTCGCCGGCTGCAAGGCGATCGGCAAACTGTTGGCGGACCACCTGGCGGACGATCCGCTCCAGTTGCTCTCGCGGCATGGGAATGTTTATTACGCTCATGCTATATTTGCTCCTGCCCTTACCGGACAGACCACAATCTCAGGACCAGCTGACTCCAGCCAGGCCAACTGCTGGTCGGTAATCCCATCGTCGGTAACGATAACATCCGGGGCGCTGATATCGCATAATTTCGCCAGGCCGTGTTGGTTAAATTTGCTGTGATCCACCGCGAGAATAACCCGATCCGCAGCGGCCATCATCTTTTGCTGAACGCCCACCATCATCTGGTTGATATTAAAGGCGCCTTCGGGACCTACAGCTGCACAACTCATGACGACTGCCGTTGCTCGAATCTGCTCGATCTGCTTCTCGGCCGTGGCGCCTATAGCAACGCCTGTTCGCGGGTAAAGGTACCCGCCGATCAGAGTTACTTCCGCGGCCATGTCCGAATACAACAGTTCGGCGTTCTGAACGGAGTTGGTAACCACGCACAGATTCTGCCCGACCAGGGCCGCTGCTACCCGATAGCACGTCGTCCCGCCGTCGAGGATTATTGTCTGGCCGGGTGCGATCATCTGGGCAACTTCCCGAGCTATGGCATCCTTTTGGTCGAGCATCGTCGTCTGCTTGTCGGCAAAGCCAAGCCGCTGGCCGTTGGCGTATCGCGTGCAAACGGCACCACCGTAAGTTCGCTTAACCTGGCCTCGCTCTTCCAAGGTTTCCAAGTCGCGACGAACGGTAGACTCGCTGACGGAAAGGGCCTGACATAGCTGGCCCAGCGAGGCAACACCCTGGAGAGAAACCAGCAGCGCTACTCTCGTTCGCCTTGCTTCAATGTCTTCGGTAGTCGCCATTTTTTAACCCGGCCCTTACCGGCCTTAGTTGCAAAAGATTAAATGTAATCATCGAAAAGTTCTTTGCTGGGTTGGGGGATAACAGTTTCGCTAACCAGCAAGCCTCGCTCGCGGGCAGATTCAGCCCCAGCGCGGATGCCGGCTTCGACGTCGGCGATACTGCCGGTCAGCAAGCAGAATCCCTTACCGCCTAATGCCATCGCCACATGAATCCGAAACAGCGTGACCCGGGCAGCCTTGGCTGCTGCGTCGGCTGCAGCGATAATGCTCACGCCGGAGAATGTCTCTATAATACCGAGCGCACCGGCCTGGCCGGCGGCAAGAACAACAGACTGACCCAACGCCGGAAACAATCCCTTATCGACTGCGGGGATAACAAGCTCGTCTATCAAAGCACCTTCAGCCATCTCGAGCCCTGCCCTGTGAGCAGAGGCGACGTCGCTGACCGAACCGGTATAGACGATGAAATATTTGCCCGAACAGATCGTTCTGGCGATCAGCAGTTCAACGTTAGCGGCCTTGAGCAGTTCATCCTGGGCCTTATAACCGAGGCCAATGCTCGAAAGCTCCAGTGCGCCGATTGATCTGGGTCCAGCCATGCCTATTGCCTCTCAATCCAGACGATTTCTTGTTCGATCGCCGTTACTTTGCCACTTATTGACGCGTGCACCGGCGCACCGAGCGCTGGCTTGCCGTCGCGCACCGCAGGTTTGCCTACAACGTCACCGATGGTAACCGATTGACCCGGACTGACCGAGGCCACGCACGGCGGGCCTACGTGCTGGCCCAGCTTAATGCCGACGCGATCCGTCTCGATCATCTCATCCACTAACGGCCCGACATTGCGGAATCTGCCCAGGTCCAACTTACTGAAAAGCCTCGCTGTGGGTGCCTTTCGGTTATCCATGTGCAGTTGTGCCCGGCGCGGATTGAACGGCGGGTCGGTCCATTTCACGCCCTCAGCTGCCAGGCGCTGCTTGTTCTCGCCGCAGACGCTCTTGGGGTCGAGGTCTTCCGGACAGGCATACATGCTGCACAAATTGCATTGGCTGCAGAAGGCTGTGCCCAGGACGTCGGATTGACCAATCTGGTTAAAGCCCAGGCTGCGCATCGCCTTTGCCGGCTCGATTGGGTGCCCAAGCAAATACCGCGGGCACAGTTCGGTGCAGAAACTGCACTGGTCGCACGCAGCGCGTCCGATGCGGGATACGGCCGTCCAATCCCGGCGATGGCGACGAACTACGATATGATCACTCGGCAAGACAATAATCGCGCCGGTTCGCTTATCGATAAGCGCGTCGGGATCGTCTTCGATGTAACCCATCATCACGCCGCCGACGATGTAGTTTGCAGCGGCAACGGTGGGCCCGCCGGCGGCTGCGACGCACTGGGCCATCGTAATGCCCACTGGTACGCGGATTGTTACAGGCTCTTGTACCGCGCCGGCAATCGAGACAAACTTGCTCGTAACCGGCCCAGTTGCCGAGCCCGCTACGTTAAATGCAGTTTCAACGTTCATCGAAGCTGCCCCAACGTCGAGGGGAATACCGCCGGGTGGAACCACCCTGCCGAGAGTATCGTAAATCAAAACAAACTCATCGCCGACCGGATACGCATCACGCAGCGGACAAATTGACATGCCCGCGCCAAGCAACGGCCTGAGTTGATCGATAACGTCGGTGTACTTTTCCTTTATGCCGACGATGCCATGAGCTGCGCCGGTAAGTTCCATCGCCGCTGCGAGACCAGCGAGAACCTGCTCGGGCCAGTTGCGCAGAATCTCTTTATCCTTATGGAGCAGGGGCTCGCACTCGGCGGCATTGAGGACAACCGTATCAACACTGCCCGAAAGCTTGACATGGGTGGGGAAACCAGCCCCGCCGGCACCTACTACCCCGGCGGCTTGGATGTCAGTGATAGCTACTTCGCTCATAAGCAAATCCCAAAGAACAAACAACTTCGACGGAAGTATTGCATAAATTCTACCACATTGCGACAAAATTCTGATAGATTTCTTTCAAATTTCGGTGCACATCTTCTATTTAGGTGAAAATAGTGTTTTTTAAGGGATTAAGTGGGAACGCCGTATCGTTCGAGGGCATCGAGAATCTCATCCTGGTGATCCGGGAATGAGTGATGGAAAAACCGCCTTTTTCTAAAACCCGATTGGTTGTATCATAGCCGGACAGGCTAGGATCAGTGTGCCACCTTCGGAAGTGAGATTATGATATCGCAGTGTGAGTATAACCCCGTTACAGAAGAAATCATTGCCAAGCTCCAGGGCATTGTTGGCGAGAAGTACGTCATTTTCGACGATCCCGAGAGGCTCGAATCCTACAGCCATGACGAGGTCGCGGAAAAATCCTACGCCCATATGCCCGAGGCGGCCGTCTCTGCAACTACGACCGACCAGATCGCAGCGATAATGAAGCTGGCCAATGCTGAGCGGATTCCCATTACTCCGCGTGGGGCCGGTTCAGGCCTTTCGGGGGGGGCCGTACCCGCCTGCGGAGGCATCGTACTGCTGACCGACCGGATGAACAAGATTCTGGAAATTGATACCGCCAATCTGATGATCACAGTCGAGCCGGGCGTTATAACAAATGACATTAACGAAAAACTTGCTGAGTTTAACCTGTTTTACGCGGGCTACCCGATGAGCCTGGAGACATGCTACATCGGTGGAAACGTAGCTGAAAATGCCGGCGGCGGCAAGGCTGTCAAATACGGTGTAACCGGAAGATACGTAACCGGCCTGGAAGTTGTCACCCCTACCGGCGAAATTGTCCAACTCGGCGGCAAGCGGATCAAGGACGTAACCGGCTACAACCTCATCGGGTTGATGGTCGGCTCGGAAGGCACGCTCGGCGTGTTCACCAAAATAACGCTGAAGCTGCTGCCGCTGCCCAAGGCGAGCGTGGATCTTCTGTGTCTTTTCGAATCACCCGTCAAAGCCATCGCAGCAGTGCCGCAGATCATGACAGGCGGGGGGATCATCCCGACTGCCATCGAGTTCATGGACTCGACGTCGGCCAGGGCAGCTTGTGAGTATCTCAATGAGTCGATCCCCTACGACCAGGCCGGGGCCATGCTGCTGATAACCGTCGACGGTTCCGACACCGACCAGGTTACCAATGATTACGAGGCGATCGGCGAACAGTGCATCGCCGCCGGTGCCCAGGAAGTTTACGTCGCCGACAATTACACGACCTCCGAGCGAATCTGGCGGGTCAGGCGAAACATTGCCGAGGCGTTCAAGGTAGAAAGCCCCCACCAGAGCCTGGAAGATATCGTCGTTCCCATCGCCAAGATTCCCGAGATGGTCGCATCGCTTTGTGAGCTGTCGGCCAAGTACGACATTGCCATCCCCTGCTACGGCCACGCCGGCGACGGCAACCTCCACGCCACGCCGGTTATGAACCCCGCCTGGTCGCTGGAAAAATGGAACCAGACCTTGCCGGATATCCTCAAAGAGATGTACGAGAAGGTCGCCGAACTCGGCGGTACGCTTTCTGGCGAACATGGCATCGGTAATAAGCGGTCTAAATACATGAACCTTTTTATCGAGCCTGCACAGATCGAGATGTCCAAGGCCATCAAGCGTGCCCTTGACCCCAACAACATCCTCAACCCGGGTAAGATGTTCGTCTAGCCGCCGCTGGAAGAATGGCCCAAGATGGCGGCGGCCACAGTGCCGCGACGTTGGCCCAGTTGGCTAAAGAAAAAGCCGATTGGCAACGGATGTCACCAATCGGCATTCTTCGTCAACAAAGCGGGCGATCAGATTTGAACTCACCGAGACGTCGCGCAGCGGCGGATCACACGTGAACCCGCCTGCCGACGGATATGTTCACGCCGACGGCGCCCGCGCGTGCCGGGACGCCGGCGCAGC